>Ga0065711_1029064_pt1 | contig 37810 bp, 18 predicted proteins | sample Hoacrofraction12_FD_59098 | JGI IMG/M metagenome (GOLD analysis project Ga0065711, IMG submission 59098) | Hoatzin crop microbial communities from Cojedes, Venezuela - Epithelial fraction 12 v2 (version 2) | ecosystem: Host-associated > Birds > Digestive system > Esophagus > Crop | place...
AACAAAAAAAACCACAACAAAACCAAACCAAAAACACTTCATTATTTCAGATTTTTCTTGCCTCATGTATTATCTGCCTCAGGAATTATTGTTGATTTTCCACACAAACAGTATACACCTTAGCATGTTTTCAGTACTCGTTTTGAAATACCTCAGTGTCTTAATTTGGTAAATAATAAAAGTTGAGAGATTTAGACTGATATGAAGCATTATATTTTAGTGAAGCACGATGATGTGGTTGGTAAGATTATTGAGTGTTGAGAAGAGGAACAATTTTATTGGAATGTTGTGCTCTTCAAGTTCTGCTGTGTTAGTAAATGCCATTTTGATTCTCCGTGTAGGAATTGGATACTGGTTTTACTCAGATACAAAATGCGCATTGTGGTCAAACTTAGTTCCGAGACTGCATGTCGGTGAACCTTGTGGGCCAAATTGTGGTTTTATTTCACTTGCATATAAGAAATTACGGGCCTTACCACAAATAAGGAGCAACAAGGAAGAGAAAGCTTGTAGTTTCCTGTGCATGTGGAAAAGGATGGAATATTAATTTTTCTTTGAATATTTGTGGTTAGCTATGAGGTGGAAAGGCAAAGCCTTTTTTCTTCCTTTGTGTAGGTCCTGTTGGAGCTTCATTGCATACTGCTGGCAAATATTAGGCACAGCTAACAATCATTTTTTCTTAAATCTTCATTGAATGCCTGGGTATTATTGAAAGCTGCTCAGCCCAGAATGGTAATGATGACAGAGCTGGGAGGTAAATTTCAGTTGAAGGAGGAGGAATAAAAGCAAACAAAGCAGCAGAGGAACATTTCAATTTGATTTTATTTGTGTGGTTAGAAGTAGAAACAAAGCAGCTTAACCCTTTGGTATGCCATCTGTCTCTTATAAAAAAAAAAAGTTGTTTTGCTGGATCTAATAGAATCTTGGGTGATCAGTATCAGGAATGTGTTGTTATTTTTGATTTGATAGGTGTATAGGGACTGTAGCTAAAAGGATATTGCTGGCCCGCTTGTTGCACACACCCATATTATATTGTCTGTCAAGAGAACATTGAAATTTCATACCTATGTGGCTACTGGAGGTAGTGGGTATGTCTAGCTGGAAGGGTCGGAGATTAGTCTCCTGTTTCAGTTCAGAATGACTTATGTAATAAAGCTGGGAATAGTTTCACAAATACTTAGAGATCTTGATTTACATAATCAGATATGAAAATGTGATTTGATAATCAATCTTAATTTACATAATTGGATGAAAAAGTTGGAGTTTTGTTGCTTCTCCATCCAAATGCTGCAGTTTTCCATGAGTTGGTGGAAAGAATAGCATCATTCTTGAACTCATAATAGAGAGACCGAGAACATTTAAATAATCTACTAGATTTTCATTTTGCTGTGCAAAAGGTTTTGCAACCTGGAGAAACTTAGTTATGCTAATGTTCAAAATAATAGGCAGATTGCTTAATTTTCCCAAAAAGTTCTAGTATTTCTGCTTATGTAACTGAACAAATCCTTGCTAATGTGATAGCTATTTAGAGATCCACAGAAAGGTTTCAACCGTTCACTTTTCTGAAAACATTGCTTAGTCAATTAAAGGCCAGATGAGCTCTGTTAGGGTCTTCCCTTCAGGTACACAGTGTTTTGTGTGCCAGGATTATGATTTCTGAGTTGTAGTGTGTTAATGTGTGGCTTTTGTTGTTTTATGCCAGATCAGTGAGAAACAAAGCATGTGTAGTTTTTGATAGTCTGGAATAGGATCCATCACTGAATGTTGCTGATCACTCTTTAGTTACAATTGCTGGCCTTTATTCAATGCAAGTATTTTCAGTAGATCTTGAATGTCTTACAAACAAGAAGACTATGAAAGCTTTTTAAGTAAATAAAGGAATATTTCATTCCTAAAACAAGCAAGCAAACAAAAACAAAAAATCACAAAGAAACCTCTCACTTATTTGCCCATTGAATATGTTGAAATAGGAGTAAAGTTTAGGACAGAGATGGAAGAGTACAAGTGCTGGAAGTATACTGGTTTCCACACTGCAGGTTTTTAAGGGGTCTAATTGTTTGTGCTTCTTTACCAGTACTCCAAATTTAGTCCTGTTAGAGTGACCTCTGATTTAAAAATAAGTTCCAGTGATCTACTTGAATTAAAAGAGAAAGTGATTGTTATGTCTGCAGGTACAGCAATCATTTAACTCCTTCACAAGGTCAGTTGTGGGCTCTTGTATGGAAGATGATGACTATGCTCATCTTTATTTGCATTTTTCTGCAAATATAAAGTATGAATTTCAGTATTCTGGGAAGAAGTAGTAGTCATTCATAGCTGCAGTATCAATGACCTAGTTAAATGTTGATATATTTTCAATCAAGACCAGTTAACTCATCTCGCAAACATCTTCCAAGTCAAAATAGCCTGCTACTGTTGTAAGGGACCTGTGTATATGCTGTTCAGCGGCACCACACCGAGTGGTAAGTAATTTCAGAAATTTTAGGTGCTTATGCTGAAGATTTCACTGGGTTTTTTTACCTTGAAATGGCAGGCACAGCCCATTAGATTATATTTGCTATGGTAGAATTGTAACCAGTAAATAATTTGTATGTTTAGAATCAGTTATTCGTGTTGTTTCACTCAAAGAATTTTATTTTAGTGACAAAATAGATCCTTAAAACTAACAGTTGAAGAAAGTGTTTCAGGTTGGGAGAATAAATCTATTATTTAAAGAAACTTAAGAGTATTTTAATATTGGTTATACTTCTCTGCTCTTTTCAGTACAAGAAGTGCATATAGTGTGTTCAGGTGACCAGTTTTGCTTCTTTTCTGTGATGGCGATAGAGCTACTTCACTCAGCTGCTTCTTTCTGCTAGCTTAGTGGTTATCATAAGAGTAGTGAAGAAGGCTCAAAATCAGCTCAACATCTTTGAGTGGTGTATGACCTCTTGAGAAATAAAGCCAGCTGTGTTCACAGCTTCTGTACTAAATCATTATTTCCCAACATAATTATTGATGGATGTGTCCCAGCTTTTCACTGTCTCTCAGTTCCGGTGAGAAGTGAAGGAGCTGATGCACCACAGAAAGAAACATTTGCCGTTTTTCAAGCTCTCTTAGAACTTGATGGGAGTGGTGGGAAGTGAGCATGGAAGTAGTTGCACTTCATTATTTTCCATGATAATGAGGAGGTTTTGTGTGTTGAAAATAATCTAGCCATGTTCTGAATGTTCTTCCTTTCCTATCAAACAATTTTTTTAGTCTGTGGGGCATTAAATTTTGCCTTAATAGGTTACAGAACTGCCTGGGCCACATTATACAATTAATGTAATGAACCCAAGATTACCATTTACTGCATGAGCTAATCTCAACAGCTGTTCCTGCGACATATTCAGATTGATATTTTGAAGTAATGGAATTTAGAAGTAGTCAAAGATTTCAATTTATCATTTAAAGATAATTGTTTTTTTCAGAAAGCTGTGAGACTGTGCAAATAGCTTTTTAAACAAATTATATTTAAATAGTAAGCTAAAAACCACAGAAATAACTTTTAATATGGTGAGAATAAATGGTCTCATCGTTCACTGGTATTTCACTACTCCTCTTTTTCAGGCTATAATGTAAAAACCTTTAGATGATCATTACTGAGATACAGACTTGGTGTGTAATTAATCAAGACTTGGCTTTTGATGCCCTTACAGAAAGGGAAAATTATTTTCCTTCAGTCATACGTTGAAACAGCAAAAACACGTACAGGAAATTGATTAAATTTAATCAAAACTGTTGTGTATTGAGTTAATATTATCTGAGGCTGCTTGTATTTGGGCAATTTTTTATTTTCCTGAAGTGTAACCAATTCAGTAATTAGTTTTGCTGTGGCAAGCTGAGTATCATGTAAATCTGTTTAACATTGACCCGAGCCACTATTGACTTGGAATCAGTTTGTTAGTAACACTGTTCATTGCTGAACCTAAATATACAGCAAAACTATCAGAGATTCATAGAATGGTTTGGGTTGGAAAGGACCTTAGAGATCATCAAGTTCCAACCCCCCTGCCATGGGCAGGGATACCTTCCACTAGACCAGGTTGCTCAAAGCCCCGTCCAACCTGGCCTTGAACACTTCCAGGGAGTGGCATCCACACCTTCTTTGGGCAACCTGTTCCAGTGCCTCACTACCCTCGTAATGAAGCATTTCTTCCTTATATCTGACCTAAATCTACCCTCTTTCACTTTAAAGCCATTATCCCTTGTCCTATGATTTCATGCCCTTGTAAAAAGTCCCTCTCCAGCATTCTTGCAGGCCCCCTTCAGGTAGTGGAAGGCCACAATAAGGTGTCCCTGCAGCCTTCTCCTCTTGAGGCTGAACAACTCCGACTCTCTCAGCCTTTGCTCATAGGAGAGGTGCTCCATCCCTCACATCATTTTTGTGGCCCTCCTCTGGACCCACTCCAACAGCTCCATGTCTTTCCTATGCTGAGGGCTCCAGAGTTGGATTTTCTCCTGGTTTTCATCCACCTTTCCTCTGTATCTTCAAACATTTTTACCTTTCATAATCTGCTTGTCATTCATCTCGCTCCCCTTTCTTGCCTTTTCCTGGTCTGCCTCAGTATCTCCCCTCTAGCTTTGAAAGCAGGAAAGCATGGTGTAATTTTTTCTGTAAATCTAAACACTGGGAAGTAGGATATTAAACACAACCAGAGGCCTGGCAGAAAGTAGTTTTTACCAAAAATGTATCTATTAAATGGAAGCTCCAGTTGAGAGGAGACTGTGAAAAGTGGGAACAATAGCAAGACAACTAAAGGAAGAATCTGCAAGATGGAGGTACAGCAAAAGCAAAAGATGCTCCTTGATCATCAGGGGTTCTTAAGTAACAAGGGAACCTATTCTGGGATAAGTCCATATAAATACAGTAGAACCAAACCAAGAAAATCTATGCTGTGTGTAGAAACATACATGATTAATTAGGTTTTTGGCCATTATACTAGCTAACGTATGTAGGAATCTCAAAGCTAGGGGGAAAGGCAGTAGTGGATTTTTAAAACATATTTATTTTTCTTATTGAAGTAGAGAAAAAATACAGATTTAAGGAACAAATTGCTGGTCCACATTCTACATATAATCAGCCTCAATTGCACTTAATACAGCACTGCTTGAGTCTAGATTTTACAAAGAAAAAGTAATCTGGAGAAGATTTTACATACGAACATCATTGCTTTCTTCAAATACAAATCGTCTTTTGAAGACCTTTACATAGATGGGAAATATGTTAAAAATTACTTAAATAGATTTTGAAATTAGTAAGTAGCTAAGAAAAAATTGTATTGAAAAATTTTCTTCATGGAACAGGTGTTTTTGGATAGCTATTTTCATTACAAGTGATAACTGTGTATGTTAAATAGAGTATATATTAGTAAATATATAAATATATAGTAAAAGTATAAATACAGTAAATATAATAATTGTGAACAGTTGTATGTATTTTAAATTCAGCATTGATATTGCTCCAAATTAGTATTTTTAATGTAATACTCTAGGATGTAAGGCATGGTAATTAATCTTTTTAACTATTAAAATAAGTAATGGCTATTTCCTATCAAATTTTACTCCAGTGTGAGTTTTTCCATTGCTTAGAATACAGTTACATACTTACAAGTTCAGGTAAAATGGTCACTGTAGGATATTTATTGTTTCTTTGTGTGGTATTTTGGTCTTACTGTCAAGAAATGGCAAGGTTATTTATGGTCTTTCGAATTTAGGAAAACGAGGTTATTATAGAATTATTATTCATTTTTTTCATTGCTTTTAATTTGAATTTTGTTTAACACACTGTTTCCATTTTGTGAGCTTTCCTATGCATGTGCAAAATGTTTCTCCTCAGGCCCCCTTGTATTTCCTGGTCCTATTTTTATGAACCATCGAGAACAGGCTCTAGCCAGAATCAGACCCCATCCAGCACAGCTAAAGCATAAACGGGACAAGCACAAAGGTATTTGGTCTTCCTTATTGGCTAGGGTGGAAATAAGCCCATCCTCCCAGTCACTTCTTCCATGCACTGAATCTGTCTTTTCAAAGAACTGCACAAAATGGGTTCTGCCTTTCCTCTTGTCAGCACCTTCTTACCTGAGGAGAAAGAAAATGCATTTAAATGTTGACCTTCTTAAAAAGTGTAAATGTTTGGTAGACTGCATCATTCTTGGTTTTCTTTACTCTTTTTTTTTTATGAAGTCTGCATTGTCTTTCTGTGTGTCTTTTCTCATTTCTAATGATGTCTCATTGCTAAGGTTCTTTAGTTTTACTGTAGGAAACTTCAACACCTTCCAAAGACCCAGTCTTCTGCAGTGTATTTGTCTTGGTTTTTTGAACCTTTGTGTTGTATATCTGGGGTGATTTCTGTAACAAATCAATTCCAGACTTGTTAATTCTAGCATCAGATTTTTCATAGGTGTGTTGTCTTTTAAGAAGCCTTTTTTTAGAATTGAAATATTTAAAATAATGTAAACCACACCTTTTTTTTTTTTACTAGCTTTGAATGGGAAGAATACAAATGAAAGTACAGGTTTTATGCTACAATATTCTTGAGTTAAACATTCTTTTGCAGAATGTAAGTAAGGAAGTGTCTTTGACATTCCTGACGTTTTTGTATGTCTGGAAGACCAGTTCATTATACCATGAATTTCAAACTGTATACTTTGTTCAGATATAAAGGTTTTGTTTTGTTTTTAGGAAGAGTTAGTGTATTACTAAAAATTTCAACTGAACTTACTAAAGCTGAAGCTGTATCATATTTGATCATAGTTTGTATATATCTGTACATAGATGTGTCTGTACGTATGTGTTTATATATAAAGGATAAATATGTAAAAAGTAGATGACAGACCTGATCAAAGTAAGTAGAAAGCTCCTAAAATGGTGAGGGCCCAGGACGCTTGAACTTTTTTTTTGAAGAATAGGTAAATATGAAAAAAATTGTTAGAATGGCTTTTGAGTTGAATTAACGGAAGTTAGTGATAGTAACTGGCATGTATGCAAACAATTTGTGTGCCAGTTTGAAGCCTTTTGGAATATGATTTCAGCGTGTGTGGGTGATAGAGCTACCTAGTTATGAACATACTGGATCATGAAATCATGTTATGTTTGTTTTAAGGAAGTGAAAGCAGAAACTGGTCCTTTGTATTTGTGTAACACATATTCACTCTGTTTGGAAAACATATCATCTGAGCTTGAAGTCTTGATGGATTAAATAGAATATCATGTTCTATCCACCTATCATAATCTCCCTGGGAGAAATTGGATGCTGAAAGGCAAATCGTCCAGAACCTAAATGCTGTCATTTGAGTGACAGTTTGATGATCACCAGTATTCGTGAGCTGGATATTACTGCTAGTTGTACTACTTGCAAGCCCTTGATCTCATAGGCAAGGGCATAAAGGAGTATGCTCATCGTGCCTACATCTGTACTTTTACAGCACGTGTTAGTAGTCAGAGCTCACTTCAGCTCAAGTGTTTCCTTAAAAGAGGTGTTCAAAAAACACGTAGATGTGGCACTTCGGGACATGGTTTAGCAGACATGGTGGTGTTGGGGTGATGGTTGGACTTGATGATCTTAGAAGTCCTTTCCAACCTATGATTCTATATTCAGTAGTGTCAGTTTGAGGTTTGCATTGCTTCTTGGAGTTGTAAGCACAACACAAACGTCTATATTGTTGACGTTTGAAAGATTTTGTTGGATATGCTCTGTTGAACTAAACATAACATTTATTTTTTCTTGAGGAAGGCTATATGTGAAGAAAAGTTCAGTTTCTTCCAGTTCGCTGTGCCTCATGCTGAACAGCTAAGGAAGATTCTAACATCTTTACAAGTCAGCTTTGAGACCCTTCTGTGCCTCAGAAGATTGCTTCTCAAACAATGACCATAAATTCCACTAGAAACTGGGAATGTCCCTTGACTTCTGAAAGAGCTTCCAAGGGAAGATGGAAAACTGGTGAATTGATTATTATCAAAGTAATGGGGAAGGTGGGAATTGTGAAAAATACAAGAAATATACCTCATCGTAGAAGGCATGCTTCTTTTACTATACATAAAATGTACAAGTAATAATCAAGCAATCTGAGGCAGGGGTGTTGAATTCCCTAAAAGGACACTGTAACATTGAAATTGGCATGTTCTTTTGTTTTAGTTTTGAATGTGATGCTTTCCAAATTGGCATTCTTACCTCAGGTGTTTCTGCTGAAGTAGTTTTGTAACTCTTCATGACAACCAGAGCTTCAAGATCTTTGATCAAGGAAAGTTTATTTAGTGCTGATGAGGCCAATACTGAACTTGCTGGTACCTTCTCCGTCTGCAGCTGCAGAACTTCTCTTGATAATGATATTTAAACCTGAATGTGAACATCTTGTCCAGGACTGACAATTATTCCCTAATTTTAAAAAGTGTATTTGATACGTGCTTGTACGTATTATCAAGTCTACGTGTTTTTCACTTGTGGAATTCTGTTGAATTGCCCAGTTGAAAGCTCCTTCAGCTTCATATAAATACCCTTTTTCTGGAAAGCTTGCCATTGTCATCTACCCATTTCACATTTATTGGGTCTGCATATCAAGTACCTTGTTATTACAAAAAAATGCATATTAAGCATAATCATAGTATTTCTGATCTGTCTGTGTAACAAGTATAGATAGAAAGGAGTAATTACCACCTTTTTGGTATTCATGGAGTGCTTTGACACTAAGAAGAAAAATGAGCTTGTGCTTCATCCTCATTCCTTAATGCGAAGTAGTGAGTTCCCAGTGTGTATCTCCGGTCCCTGTGGATCACTGGGCATCTGAGTAAAAAAGATTAATGAAAGTCTGTAGAATTTTTTCAGCTGTACAAATGCTCTGCATAGCTATTAAAAATAAAGTAAGCTCCTTGAGTCAGTTAACATTCTGCAGGCACTTGCCACCTTTTTCCTGTATTTGGGAGTGGTGACGATGAAAAAAATGTTCTAAACAGCATGAAACCAAATACCCTCAAAAGGACAAAGGCTACAAGAAACTGAATCTGCATGGGTGGAACAAGCTATGTATTAACAATTTTGCACATGCTAATAAGAAATTATCAGATGTTCAAGAAAATTTACTTGTAATTTACTTTTTAATTATAAATACACTGTCTGAAGGATAAAGTACTTTGAAGCACTCATTGGAAAATGACAGCTGACAGTGAAAATCTACATCTAAGGCTTAATAGAAGTGAACAATACTGGAGTCTTTATATGTTCATTATTGATATTTCCATAATCTGATAGTCTTGTTTTCATGTGCTCAGTGTTCCTAAAGAAGTTCAAAACACAACTGAAGATGTGTTGCCTAGGAATTTTGCTCTTCACTTAAGAAGATAAAAGTTGCACCAAAAACATTTGAGCCACTCTTTCTTTACTAGGTTTTTACATGCTGCTGTCGATAAGTCGACACTTTAGACGGGGTCTTCTTGGAATTTGAGGCTTGAAGAATGCGAGAGTATGTCAAACTTCACAAGCATGCGTAATCAGCAGTTGTTGTCATGTGTTATCATGACAACAAATATTCATTTGTTAATAAAAATCATTATGATAAAGTTGACTTCATTGTAGCGTACCTTTTTTTGCTAATATGAGTTCTGTCTCCCTATTCAGAATTCCTTTATCATCTTTCATACCAACCCTTTTCTTCCCCATCATTCAGTAACTCTTTTTGTAGGGTTAAATTTCATTAGATGAAGTTGCCCAGGATTTTGAAGAGGTGAGGAATAACTCTTCATATCATATACTGCAAGTGGAGACTTATGCCTGTGAGCCATTGCAAATCATAAACAAAGCAGGACCAGCAGTGGCTGATAGAGGAAGAGGAAACTGCTGGAGAAATTCCCTGAACTGAACAGGCGGACAAAGTATAGCTTTGAAATGAACTTTGATTCATTCCCTTGAGTTTAGAAGTTGTTGCTGCTTCCTTGTCTCTTGAAGAAACCCACCATTTAAATTACTTACTCCAGAATTTACAACTGTTAAATGATTTGAAAAGTTATTCTTGTCATTTTGTAAAATCCTGTTAGTATCTGTGGAGAATTAAGGTAACTCATAAATGTATGCTTTTTTGTCTACCTGTTAATTAAAGCTGAATACCTAATTCAGGAAGACAACATTGGAATTAGCTTTCCTGGTTTCTGTCCTCTGTTGTAGAAAAGTTAGAGGTGGATCTCCTCCCAAACATATGTTTCTATTTGGCAAGCTATCCAGATCACAGCAAATACCCAAGAATTCACACTCTCAGCCAAATACACTTTTTTTGGGCTTGTATTCATATAGCATAGAAAAATAGGTATGTGGGGATGATGGATGTGCTTTGCCATTGCTCAGTATTGCACTTTTACTTGCATCCAGGTCAGATAATGGAATAAATGGTTTTGCCAGTAAATTCCAGTTTGCAGTTACTTTTTGACTGAGCTGAACAGGTAAGCCAATACTGGTACAAAAATTCAGGACACAGTTATTACTGAGTTTGTAATAAGAATGCAAGCTGGTTATCACATTTTCATAGGAGTTACACACTTGTGATTCTGCATATAAAATTTCACCTATAAGCTCTGTAGCAACCTCTCAAGCATCCAACGGACTTAAGTTTTTTCTGCCCTGTTAGGATGGGTGATTTTTACAACCAGAGGTGTGTTTCTTTCCCCCCTGCAATGTAGTTGTAATATCGGTTACAGGTATTCTAGCTGAAGCCTGTGGTGGACACCCGAGAACCTGCAGTCACAGGCTGATTTGTTCAAGTAGTGTTGTTGTATATAAAGCCTATAGATTATATTAAGGCATTCAGAACATCTTGTGAGGGTTGAACATCACAGATACTAATCAGCAGGTTGACTGTTATGCTTCATATGGGTAATAGCTGCTGAACCGAACAAATATTTGTTGGCAAATGATGTGGTCTGAAGAGACAATTATTCTAAGAATTTTTTTGTCTGTGGTCACATGCATTAAAGTTTTTCATCTGTGGGGAGAAGAAACACATTTAACGTCTTTACGAGCGCTTTTTCCCTCTTCCAAAGATGGTCAGTGAGAAATGAAGTAACATCATCCCAACTGCAGCTGGGGAACACTAACAAAGTGTTTTTCCTCGGTTCTGAACCAAAGATCTGAGATGCCATTCTGTAACAGTGTTGAGCGGTTTGGGTTTTTTTTTCCAGCAGAACACTCATTTATGGCTTTGACTTCACTTGCTGCTGGGATTGAATGAGCTTTTTCTTTGTTCCTGGGAAGCAGCTTTTTTTTTGTGCCAGCAATATCAGTCAAGATAACTTTTGAGCAGATTTCACAGGGATAAAAACTGTCTTGAGGAGTTAAGAATTTTCTAAGGAAAATGGCGTGATGGGGGTGGATTGGTTGGTTATATTTCCAGTTATCTCACTTTTCTTCCCCAACTGTTTAAGATAGCCAAGATGAAAAACCATCATTGTGAAGCTGTTCGTGGAGCCCACCCCTCAGTGTTGAGAGCAGGAAGCAGTTTGGAGCTTTTCCTTGGTGCTTTCTCTCTGAGAAATGGAAAGAGTCAGTGTTTCTGTTCGGTGATAGTCTGGTTGGCTGACACTGGAAGTACTAACTTGCTCTGCTTATAAGGTTCCATTCATTGAACCAGAAGAGTCTCTGCTTCAATAGTCTTTCTATGGTTCCCTTTTAGGAACATTTTTTTTGATATTACTTCTACAGAAATGAGTATGTGCACCACTGAAGAAAAGCAAGCGTGTATCTCCATAGTTATTGTTCCTCTAGACACATGTAAATAAGCTTTCCACATCCACCTTTCACTCACATATCTAAAAAAAATTTGACTCTGTGAAAGTACTGCAACGAAAGGGGATGACCAAGTTTATTTGCAGTCTTACCTCTAAGTGTAAGAGCCTGTAGATCTTGATTCTCCTGGACAGTGCTGCTAGAAAAATGACATGCAATGGAGTATACAGATAAACAGTATATCCTGAAAGTATTGCTCTAAAAGTAAGCAGTGATTGTTTATTTAGTTTTGTATGTTTTAGTCAAAAGACTTTTTTTCCCCTAAACATGGCTTGCTGATTCTTACTTTTTTTGGTGATAAGGGATGTGTACTTAGCAGATATAAATTATTTTAGAGTGCTTATCAAGTTCTGAAGATCCAGCCGATTCAAAACTGTGAGACAGTAATCACACAGAGAAGGCTGAGTTGCATTTTCAGTTTGCAAATTTCATGCTTAAGTAAGATACGTGTGGAAGACAGTTGTTTCCATTCCTGCATTCTTAAAGGCTTTGAGAAGGTAGCTTTGCAATTTGAAAATGCGAACTTTTTCCTTGAAAATAGTTTTATTTCTAGGATAAGGAGTTGCAAAATTTGTTTAATGTGAGTGTACTCGTCTCTACATCTTGCACAGTAATATTCAGTGTTTCGTTAAGGGTAGTATGGTGTTATGTTTTCATTAGCAGCTTTGGAAAAATGGGAATATATCTAGAATCATCTTTTATTTAAAGGTTGTGTCACATTTATCATTTGAGAAAACAGCAGTCCTCCACTATTTACTAGTAGTTGTTGAAGCACTTAAGAGCAGTATGTTTTTCTTGCGATGAGGCAGGAAATGCACACATAGCTGTTCAGATGTCTGCAGGTCACTTGATATGCCACTGTTACGTGACCAGAATACTTCTGCTAAATGACTGTGCATAGGTGACCTGGCAGCTGTGTGTCTGGCTTGTTTCGTTGTGGGAAGTGCATGCAGCCATGATGCATACTTATTGGACATGTGCATTCCTGGCAGACCACTGTTCAAGTGCATTTGCGCAGTAGGAGAGCTTACATTTTTCATTGCAGTCATCAGTGATGGAGGGGAGGAGGGGAGATGGGCCGCAGGCAGGCTTCCAGAACAACTGGCTGTTTTGCGTTGCTGTCCAAAAAGCTTGTGTGAAAGAGGGAAGCAGTAAGTTGGCTGTTTGCTGAATAAATAATTCTGGTAGTAATATTAACCCTTAAAACCATGTCATGATTATGTTGGCAAGTAGAGTTTAATGCAAAAGTAAACATAAAAAGTTCAAAGGTACTGTATTTGAGAAATAGCCAATTTGTTAACTAAAATACTAGAAGGGTGTTAAGACAATTACATGACTAGGAGGAAAAATTCTGTATTTTCAGGGCTTTTTGTTGTTAAACAGTGGTCTCTTTGTATTTGCTTTCGTTGTTAAAACAAAAAAAGCTGCAGGCAGACCTTCAAAAAGATTTCTTGTAATGTGCATGCCGTCTGGTAGTGCACAATTGATGCTGTTGGAAAAACCTCAGAAATCCCATGGCAATTCTGAGACCCAGTTAATTCCTTTACCATGTCTCCATTTCACACATATCCAACATGTACTGCAAGTGTAATTGTTTTGATGAAGGGTACCCACATTTTCAAAGGGATACTTTACTTATGCTATTAAACGTAATTCTTCAAAAGCATTGCTTAAGACCTATATATAAACTCTTTGTTTACAGATGTCAACTACATGGAGATTCGTGTAATTTTGGTACTCAGTTGTCACTGGAAAATAGCTTTATTTACAGAACAGTAAGATTTTAAAAATCTGTTTTGTAATAGAAGTGCTGAAATTACTTTCCTGTATCAACAGTTTCCATCCAAGAAAGAGGAAAGACAGTTTGAGCAAGATGTAGAAATACAGAATTATATTTTAAAAGATTTCTAAGTCTGTAAGTGCTGTGCTGCACACAGTGAATAGTGAAGTCTCAGGGTTCAAACTTCCACTAATGATTATGCAGGAAAACATGTAGAAATTATAAATAGAGATCTAAATTAACAGTACTTTGAACGCTCTGAGCAGCAATTGTTTCCTTGACTCATTTTTGTTAATAAAGCAGTAACCAGTCTGAATTACCACAGAAAGAATCTGGAATCTCCTTTGTGCAGTTATTTTTCACTTCATGTATTGTCTCTAATTTCTCTATGCTAGAGACACTGTGACTAAAGACACACATGAAATTTTTTGTTGTGAAAATGCACTTTCTTGAGAGCTTGCATTGCCTACTTTGTACACAGGTACAGGTGTTTTAATGGTGATGAGCATCTTGTCTGTTTCTCTGTCGTGGTGGTTTTCTTGCTTGTGTTATGAAACTGCTTTCCTTTGTGACCCTGTGACCATATAGTTGAATTTTATAGCTAAGTGTTAGATGACAGAAACATTCTGATTTCTGGAGAAAATAGTGGCTTTCAAGAAGTTTATAAATAATACACTTCTTTGTCACTTCAGTGCTTTTATCTGATATGAGGGCGGTTTGTCTTTAGTAAAGTATGAAGTGCATTATTGGTTCCGAAAAGAAATTGCAGAAACAGTATCTAAAAATGCGTCTTAAATGGACAGGAAACAAACATGCTGGTAGTGACTATGTTGGCATTGTTAGAAGTGCGCTGTGTAAGTGATTGTTAGTTATGTAAAACAAGAGCTATGTGGCCAGATTGTAGCCGTGTAAAATCCTTGACAAGTAGTAATTGAAAAAAACCCAGACCGAACTATGCCTATTGAATTAACTACAGTGCTTTCTCTCTACTTCATAACGCTATTTTATTGAAGAATGAAAGGGGTGGTTATTAAGCAAAACTTCTGAAGTTGTTTGAGTTTCCTGTTTTTCTGGTCATTTTTGTGTGCTCTTTGGAAGTTTCTGCTTTAGAGGGTGTGATATTTTCCACTGGGTGGCTTTGTAGTAGGTTGTTTAGAAACAGAGTTTCTGTCATCTTTCGCATCTCCTTTGATGCCACATTTTGAGCTGTCTCTCTTGCTGTTCTGTGAGTTCTTTCTCCTACCTCAGAAATGGTGGGGTGGGGAGTTATTTGCTATTCATATTCTAATCATTTTTCTAATGTAACTCTATTAGAAGACATGGGATGTAATTATAAGTTTTGTTTATAGATGGAAGTGGAGAAAGAGGTGAGAAGGATGCCAGCAAAATCACAACCTATCCCCCAGGGGCTGTCCGCTTTGACTGTGAGCTGCGAGCCGTACAAGTCAGCTGTGGATTTCACCATTCAGGTAATCGATGTTAATTATAACATAGAATTTTTGTTTATTTTTTTTTAAATACGTGTTTTCACTGCTTTGTGTTTAATTTTCAGTAAGGATGTAAATGGAGTGTTAAAGATTGAAAAGGTTACAGTATCATTTTGTAGCCTATACACTGTCCTTCAACAGTAAAAAGGACTATAAGAATCATATATTGAGTTACACCAGAACTTTTAAGCAATTTTTGAGTCGTTTGAAAACATCTGCATGGCACTGGTCTAGCCCTGCATAAAGATGCTTGCTGTGATGTCTTGTGGAATCTGGTATAGATCTCTTAGTGTTTCAGCAGGGATCGTTAACTGTGCTGCTCAGAAAGGCTAACCAGTGCTGGTGCAGTACCACATTAACATGTGCATATGTAAGACAAATATTCTGCTTGTTTGTTTGTTTTTCAGTGGTTTTGATGGAGAATGGTGATGTTTACACATTTGGATACGGACAGCATGGGCAACTTGGACATGGTGATGTTAATTCCAGGTGAGATGGTAATTAAAGGATGTGCTTGTGTATTGCTGTGTTGCTGCATATAAAGTGGCTAAATTTCTCTGTAGCTAGCAAGTATTGAAAACTCAAATAATGTCCAAATAAAGTTGACAAGTTTTTGTTCTGCACTTATTCCCTGTAGCCCCCTGGATGTAGATACAGTAACGGTACTATTGTACTGTGTAAGTAATTTGTTTAATACATGAAGGCTTCTATGCATAGTTACTAGCATAGCTTTGATAATTGAGTTTGAAATGATTCTGTCTCTTCAATTCTCCATACATATGTGAGAGAATGACATTGAAATCTCATTAGGATTTCATTATTTTTGTAAAATACTACATATGCAATAATTCAGATAGTATGATGTTGTAAACGTGGATTAACTTGTTTCTGTTATACCACTGACAGTAGTTCAGTTACGATAAAATTTCATTTTTCACGGAATCATAGAATGGTTTGGATTGGAAAGGAGCTTAAAGGTGATCTAGTTCCACGCCTCCTGCCATGGGCGAGGACACCTTTCACTAGACCAGGAAATTGTTTATAATTGTTTATTATTAATCTCCAAAACTACATCACTAAGCTTGGGTCTCAGCTGACTAACCACCCACTAACCTAATTTAGGTATGTTCAGTAGCTCTCTGAATTTTATGTACTTGATCTCCATTGACTACAGTGAGAGCATGGATAATTAAATATGGGTGTCTTTAATGTGAAGCTCAATCTCACCCTTAGTATCTCATCCTTAGTATGTTATCTACTCACCAAAGTAAGAAATCGGTGTCCTGCCGTGAAAGGAAATGTAATAATGTTGTTCTTTGGGCATGTGTATATACTATAGAACACATAGGATGGGATTTTGAATGGTAGGAAACACTGAGGCTTTGTGTATGTCCAGTATCCTTACATAAAAGGCATGCAGAGTGGAGCGTCCACTGTCTTCAGTTCTGTCATTTCTCTTGTGGCAGTAAGATGAAAATTACTGAACATCTATCCTCCTAATCTTTTTGGAGACTTCCAAATCATTTCTTTTCTCAAGTTTCTGAAGAGATCTTCATTATCTTAAAACTTTCATTGGATTCATTAAACCAAAGGGGGAGAGGGAAGGAAGGAAGGAAGTAAGTTTACTGGAAGTGTTAATTAGTATTGACCACTGTGCCTAATGGTACTCTCTTAACTGTTACCCTACTCAGTTTGAATTGGACTAATGAATGCAGTCTGTGAATGCCTATGGTAGAGCCATATCACAGATGAGTACTCTGGTTTTCATTCCTGGAAATCTTGGATACTTGTTCCAAGCTACAACTGCTTTAGCTGGTGATTCAAGTCATTACTAGAATAAGGCAAGTTTCTGTCTTAAAGAATGAAGAGATACAAACAGCAGTAGCATTTGTACTCATATCTTACTGTCTCCTGTTTCCAACTTTGATGAAGTCACTTGGCTTTTTTGAAGGCATGAGAGCTATCTGCTGTATCTGTCAGAATTTCAGGCAGTAAACCTCACATCTGTTGCTTATTTAGTCAGAAACTGGATGGAGACCAAATGTAGTACCAAGTGAGATCCTAGAAGAGAATGTGAAACATCCTGTGTCAAAGGATTTTACTTGACCAGGCCTCGAAGCTGAGGAGATACAAGCAACTTGGCACTGACCGTTGTATCATTCTACAACAGACCCTTACAAGCGTCTGAATAAAGCCTTGAAGAAATTTGGAGTATGTCCTGTGCATGAGAACTGGCTATAGTACTGTGTTGCTGTTTAGCACCATCATTCACATGATAATTTCCTCATTGATGTACTTCTTTTTCCAGCTTTAAGTAGAGATCTCTCCTCTGTCCTCACAGTAAGGGATTCAGAGAAGGAAACAGGGAATCCTTATGCAGAGTTCCACCTCAGTTGGGACGCAGTGGTGCTCAGATGGCCAGCTCCAGCCAGGTCAGTGGTATGTCACTCATGCAGTGTGTCGCATTGCCTATATTGACCTCGGAAGACCATCGTCTTCTGAATCCAGGAACTGGTACTCTACTGTGTTTCCAGGAGAGACAGAGGGGAGAAAAAAACACCGAAGTAATATTTAGGCAGCCTAGCTAGTATGTCTGAATACAGAGGCCCCTGAAAACAAGAACTGTCAGGGAAAATGCAGGAGCTCTCATGTTCATCTGAGGGAGCTATCTTCATTGCCGGGTGAAGCAGTGAAAGAAGTTCCTGGGCAGGATGACTTATCCTTTCAGACATTTCTGTCTTGCAGTGTAAAGATTTAGTAGTGAGACTACATTTTAAGATGTCTTGAAAATGCTTAGCTATTTTGAATTGTGCACACCTGTCCACTCATCTTTCTCCTTAATTGTTAGAGTACTGGTAAACACTACATTCTCTTACCTCAGTAGGAGTGAGGCAGATTACATGCCCTAGAAAGGCTTCAGACTATTATGAACGCAAGCAGACAAAACAGCAGATGAACAGAACGATGCGATTCTCAATAAACCATTAAAAGAACTGAAATGGTGTGGAGGAACAAGCAATTTGCACAAAGTGGTGGTAGTTCTTTCTCCAGCAAAGCCTTTAGCTGTTCACAGGTGGACCACTTACAAAATGCAAGTGATCTGGTTCCTGGGAGGCCATTTCTTCAATATCAGTATGCTGGAGCCATCAAACTACTCTGTGTAAACTTTCTGTTACAAAATCCACAGTGGCAGATGTTGATGAGCTATTCACTGTGTGAAGGATTTGTCAGTCTCTGCTAATATTCTCCTCAAATTAGATGCTGGTGGATAGAAACTCGGTGGAAGCAAGAAATGCTTTGCAGTATCTAGTCTTGGTGAAAAGTGGAATGTCTTGTATTCAGGTAAACAAAGGCCTCTTTGCTGATTCTTCTGTCAAGAAGCTGGGACTTACAACTCCAGGAACTTTCTGTTATTGTTCAACATTTGCCTGCGTTTCTTGTACAAACTGTTGACTTCAGCACTGTTAGCAACCACATGATCTGGCCATCAAGCTCCAGAAATGGAACGTCTGAAGTAAGACAATCCTGATGTGACTTTGCTTCCAAAGATTCAACAGTAACATGGAAGAAAACTCAGCAGACCTTCCGTGGGCAGTCCGCTATGTTCTATTTGAAGACAAAGTGTAGAGACTATATCCTGTTGATATTTCTAGAAAAAAAAAATATGTTCCAGCATCACTATTTGATAGGACCGTGCTTTTAGGTGCGGTTGTCTGATTATTTTGCTTGAGCAGTGGAGTGCAGGCCTTATTTACATCTCTTCACCAAACTTCCAGTTCCCTCTAAAGTCTAAAAATCTCCATTTTCGTTTTAACTCCGTACTCTGCTGCAAGTGACAGGAGTTACTGCTGGTTTCCACTGACCCGCTCCACTGTAGCAGCCCGCGGTGAACCTGGATTTACAGCACGGTGGCCAGCTGCCCCAAGGGCCGCCTTGCCATGCCCGGCAGCTTGCCCTCGCCTGGATCAGTACCATGGACAGCGATTGGTCGAACGGTTAGGGCGGGACGAGTTTGCAAAGACCGCATCTGCTCCCAGAAGTGCTTACTCTTCGGGATGGAAGAGGGTTTCGGTGTGGACAGCCAAAACGCATTTGGACCTTCTGCAGGATCCAGAGTTAGTTGATGCGTGTAGATCTGCTGCTTTTCATTCAGCAATCTTACATTTTCACAAGGAGTCTCAGGTTACTTTCTGTAAAATTGAGGCTGGTCTTTTGTGATTGACCTATGTCAAGTACCTATGTCGTATCCAGAAGCCAAAGAACCTGTGAGTTTAACACCAATGTGTTCTTCAGCTCCATCTCAGAAGTATACTTCTTGCTTTCTCCCATTCAAATGGATAAACCCTGGTTATAAAAACTTTGTCCAAAGAGTCTCTCAGACTCTTCAGTGCCTATGCTGAGCTTTTCTGAGTTTCAGAGGGATAGGGAAATACCGAACAGTATCACAGGTTTTAAATTCCATATACATCAGTGAAACTGGCTTACTGTATTTTTGCAAATCTCTCATCCTTTTTTGAAGTGAAAACTATTTTTCTGGAATTTTACTTTATTTTTTTGGTGTAGTGAAGTGTCTTAAGCTTTTTGCTGTTCATTTCTTTAGTTGGTACACTGTAGTTGGCCATTCCAAAAAGCTGGGTGATACTAATAAAAAAGCTGTTTAATAAGATAACATATTACAGCTCTCTGCATTAGTTGCTTGTCTGGTTTTGTTCTGTTGCTGCCAAGGGGATATCATACACAGCATTCAGATAACATTACAGATAGATTCAGTTGGCAAAACAGAAAGATAAATAGTTTTGGTGGTAACAGCTTAGCTTTTATGCATCAAAGAAATGAAATGTTCACTTTTTTTTAATTACAAGCATAGGATTGGTAATTCCATGCCTGCAGCTATCATAATTTTGAGGGAGAGAAAAAAAACCTTTAATAAAAATACTTCATTTTAACAGAATGCTTTTGGATTCGTTCTTAACTATGTTTTGTTTCTACTTCAGTGCTTTTTTGAACTTCGTTTAAGTTAATGGGAGACAAATATAATGTTTCTTCTGGTGCTGCTAAAATTTGCGCTGTGTGTCTGCATGTAATCTTACTGATGTCCAAACCCATGTGCCTATAGACCCACAAAGGCTTCTAAATTTATGAATGTCATGTTGGGAATCCTCTACCAAATTTTATGCTGCCCTTCAGTCTACTAGAATCACCTACTGGAAGCTGCATTCACCGTCAAGGAATGATTTCTCTTTGTATACCTGTGTTCCCCCTCCTTCAGGTCATCAACATATCTTCGTGCTGCATTCCTCTGTTCACATCTTCCCATATACCCTCTCCCTTTCCCTACTGAACACGGTGCCTTTCCTTCTTTCTTGACTTTTGTTTTCCCTGCAGTTCAGTCAAAATCAGAACATGCAGATAACCCATCTTTTTGCACTTCAGCTGCTAAACAATTGCTAGGTAACCACGAGCTGACCCCTTTGTTTCTTACTTCAGTTTAAGACAGCTTGTTCTTATTTTGGACTAACCTACTTTTAAAAGTGTGCGTTTAAATAGTGCTGCTGTTTTCTGGGGTCAGAGTTTCCAAACAGAGTTATCTGGGAATAACTTGTTCTTCAAATTCACAGTCTTTCTAAGTCCACAGTAAGTTTCAGGTCTAGGCAGGCATTCATTATGGGGTTAAAATTTTGGTACAGTTCTTAAAGGCTCCTATTTACTTTGTTGGGATGGAGATAAAAATTTTAGATTTAGCATCTCATACTTCTTTCTGTCTTTCTGTCTATCTTTTCCTGCTATTTCTATTCGAAGTCATCTCTTAAAGTTTTCTTTCTTTGCTTCTTGGTCATCCTATTGGGGTATATTTTTTCTTCATTTTTACTAGAATGGGAAATTTATTTCCTTATATCTGTCCATATTTGGGAGGCACGTGGATTAGACTTTTTCAGCTCTTTCTGGAAAAGTTTGGAGAGGTTCGTTCTTTCTTGAGCCTAGGAGTTTGATGGAAAGCAGTTTTTTTAATGCTTTGTTCTCTATTAGAAAGCTGTTGGAGGTGGGTAGGCCTTTGCTTTCTTTTATAATTCCCTAGATAGTGATGTCAGGGCCATATCAATATTACCTCTGGCAATTGTACTAGAGTACCAATCATGTAAGACTTTGGTTGCTTCGTAATGCAGAAAGGTTTTTTAAGCGCTTAACCAGCGTCCTCACAATAGAATCTTTTTACTTCTACAGTTCATTGCAGTGCATTTTATACACGTATGTGTATACACACACATATATATATATTAGTATAGCTACAGTGACATTAATGTAATCCTACAGTTATGCGTTAAATCAACCATTTTTATTCTGGTCTAATTTTAGAGTTGAACTGAAGAGACGGTACTTGATCTGGTTCCCTGTAAGAAGAGGGCATAAACTTAATTATCCAGTACAGTCTTTCAAGCCTCTGTTCATTTAATAAGATGTTGCTTGACTCTAATTCTGTATAGGATGTGAACATAATGAATATATTTCACAGTGATTGAAATCCTTATAATACTAATGTATGTGTCAAATGTTGCATAAGCATATATTAATAAAAAATTAATTTATTTTGATACAGGGGATGTCCCACTTTGGTGCAAGCGTTACCAGGTCCTAGTACACAAGTTACTGCTGGGAGCAACCATACAGCTATTCTCTTAATGGATGGCCAGGTTTTCACATTTGGAAGTTTCTCAGTAAGGAAATAATATTTACTTATGGGAATAAGCTAGTAGTTAAAGTGTTGTTCAGAGACCTTTCAAAACTGCTTACATTTGCTCTTGCACAACTGCTCGTAACTTCTACATGTCATTCATGTCTGTTGTGTTTAAAAATGCAGCCTCTAATATTGTTATGGCTAGAAAAGCATGATGCCAGAAATTCTTGGTGGTTTTTGTATTCTAATGAAGATGGTGATTTAAAACTGGGTTATTTTATGAGGTGCAGCAGTTTTCTCAAACTGGTACTGTTGCAAGCAAGTATCTATTGCATATTCTATTACCTGTCTGTCTGCATTTGTTAGAAAAAATAAGTGTCCTGTTTTCTCTCACAGAAACAGCAATGAGTTGCAGAAGTTATGCTTGCACTTGAGGGGCGATTATTGCTCAGTGTAACACAGCATAGCTCTGGTACTCTGCTTTCATGTCCGCGTGGCGTATATTCTCCTTTGGCCATGTGGAATCCATCACTGAATAAGCAGTTCGGCATTTTTTAGTTCCCCTTCATCCTGAGTTTAGGCCTTTGTGCCTCCTTGTCTTTGCAAATACCCTCCCTTGACTGCAAGCTCTCTAGAGTCATATGTTGTTTGTACTTTCTCACTAATGTCCTTTTGGCAAAAGCTAGAGTATAGGTATTGAGCTATGTTTTATATACTTTAAAAACTATGTACTGCCAAACAACAGGAGAGAAATTGCACCTTTTGAAATCTGTCTTTTTACAAAAAAAATTGAAAAAAGATGAAGACTGAAATTTTAGAAGTGGAAAATCACGTTTTGAATTAAAAGTGTGCCACAAGATGCCTCTTTAATAATGTAATATTTTGTTGTTTTTCAGACTTTGATTAAGAGCTTTGGTGTCCACGTTTTTGTCAGAAGTGACTTGGACATACAAAAGTTTAAGCTTTGTTCACTTGCAGTGAAACTTAGGCCCTGAAAAACCAGATTCGTTCTCAGAAACAGGGTTTAAAAGCCTGTCTGTTGACTGAGGTTTTTTCTTTTCTAAAATTAAAAATTAATTTAGACCATATTTAGACCACCTGTGTCTGGTTTTAATGTTGTAATACTTGAAAGTTTGTTGAAAGCTTCATAAAGGCAAGGCAAGCCCAAAAGCAAGCACGTTTCTTGAAAATGTCCTCACTATGTTTACTTATGTGCAGTGTTATGTAGAAAGAGAGATGAGTAACATGGTGGGCACAGGGTATTTGCTGTGTGTGCGTGTTTCTTCTCCCTTACCATTTTAAATAAAAAGTTACCTTGACTTCGCTAACCTGCAGTGAATTTCCTTTGCCTGAGTGAGGTGGATGGAGTCTGAACAGGTTTATTGCAGCAGTTCTTACTACGTACTTAAGTACGGTCTAATAACCGTTGGTCCATCTCTCAGTAACTAGTTGTACATAGGAGATAAGGCCCTAGATCTCTAGGTCAGAATATTAATGAGCATATGCAGCGGTGCTTGCTTAGGCACTTTATGCTCCATTTAGCTTGTTTGGTGTGCTAAGTGATTTCTAGGTACTCTTAAAGATATTTGCTCTGTAAGGCTTACAGTCCATGTAAGTTCAGAAATGAGTGGAATTTAGGCTGTCTGTATCTGAACATAGGGAGTTTCCCCCTCCCCCATTAATTCATTCCTTGTTTAACATTGAAGTTATGTTGAATATTGAAGGAGAATAATACTTTTATATTGGATTCTAAAGAGGGAAAGGAGGGTTATCCATCATGGAGAGTTTGAGTTGCATTAAAAAAAGAAGTTCGCTCAAGAACCTAGCTGAATAGGGAGGAGAAAATCTGTCAATAACTTGCTGCTTGTATTTAAATGTGTAACACTTGACTTAGAGTAGCCATTGCTTTTTTAAGGTAATTTTATGGTAAGCTATCTCTTCCAGATTACGAATTTTGTATGTGGAAACTATGGAAGTAACTTGTTCATCTTTGAGACCTATTGTTACTGTTAGCTTACTAATTCTTGCATTCTCTCTATAGAAAGGTCAGCTTGGTAGACCAATTCTGGATATGCCCTACTGGAATGCAAAACCAGCACCTATGCCTAATATAGGCTCTAAATATGGACGCAAAGCAACGTGGATTGGAGCAAGTGGAGACCAGACTTTTCTCCGGATTGACGAAGCTCTCATTAATTCTCATGTGCTTGCTACATCAGAGATCTTTGCAAGCAGGCATATAATAGGCAAGAACTTTTCTATAGTATAGAACTCTTCTATAATAGATTTTTAAATGCTTATAGAATATTGGAGAAAAAATAGCTTTGGTCATGTGAACAATAGAGGAGCAACAAGTCAAAAATTTGAATGGAGGGAAATTAAAATATTTTGACTTTCTAGTTATACTGCATGTGGAGATCCTAGCTGCTTTAGAAATTAATTTTAGTAAAAATAAGAATGTAGAAGTTTAAACTTTTCTTGCACTTAAATCTTACGATGGTTTGTTTTTTGCTGTAGCAGTATGTGTTCTTCCCTGCTACATTAATGCTTCATGCATAGAAAATGCCACGTAATGAGTGGAGTCTTCATGTTTTTCTGTTCTTCTTGCTCCCTGATCTAGGTTTGGTACCAGCTTCAATATCAGAACCTCCACCTTTTAAATGTCTTCTGATAAACAAAGTAGATGGCAGTTGCAAAACATTCAATGATTCTGAGCAGGAAGACCTTCAAGGTTCTGGTGTGTGTCTGGATCCTGTCTATGATGTTATTTGGAGGCAAGTGTGGATTATAGCTATTAAAGTCATAGCATAGAAGTCCTTTCTAAAATATTTTGAGAGGCTGAAGATTTGATTAACCTCATTTCCATAGTAAATGAAAAACAATTTTTAGTCTTCCCTGTATCTTTTCTGACATTTTTTGGATGATTTATTCAAGTAAGCCCAAAACAAATTGGCACAATTTTTTTTATTTCTTCTCTTTTTTGCATCTTTCTTATTCCAGTCTCATGATCTCTGGGGGACCCCAAGCTGTTCCGCCCATTTACTTTTTTTTATTCTTCCCTTACTTTCCTCCATCTAATTAACACTTCACTGAATAATTTTCTTGCCATCCCCAGCTTCTACAACCTTGTGTCTTAAATCTTCATCCTTCTCTTGGGCACTAATGGTGAAGACTTGAACAGGAAAAGGGGTGGAGTAATAGTATTCTTTTCAGTTGTGATATTTTGGGAGATTAAATTTACTTAGATGGCTTAGACATTCAAATTACTGTTGTATTTATTTCACAGTCTTTGGGGTGATTGCTTTCACTGGAGTCTTTGAGCAGGCACAGATCATAAACCCTTGTTCCAAAATGGAGTCATAGCATCCAATTGTTCTATAATGATTTAAAAACTGTATTAGCCAGGACTTGGGAGAGAAATTTGAACTGTCGTCTGACGTCAAGTGATGGATGATGTTTAAACTGTTTGAAGACTTAGTCAAAGCAGGAATAATCACTTACAGTTAGAATAAAGCAGGGAACCACCTAGTATGCATTCAAATGGAAAAGACAGCATCATGTTAGGACCATATCTTTAAAAGATCATTGTGTCCATAGGCTACTTGTGTCCTGCTGTGGATGTCTTCATCCAAAATTGAGATTGAAGAACTTAATGGCCACTTAACATTGAAGCATGCTTATTTGCTAGGCGTGTTCCTTTATGATCTCTGAAGTTCCTTGGATGACTGTAGTCCTGCAATATGGACAACCCCAGGATTGTTTGAACCAGTTCTTACTTAAATTATGCTGAGGTTTGAAATAACAAAGAGTAGCACCCACATCCCTTAAAACTCTCAGTCATGATATTATTATCGGCATGATTAAACACTGAAAGACTCAGTTTATGAAAAATGCAGTTATTGATGGCCATGGGAAAGCAGCAAGTTTCAGGGGAGAAAATGTGATGACACTCCATGTAGCACACTAAAATGGTTATTCAGCTTGAGCAAGTTCAAAGTCGCCTGTTAAAGATATTATGGGTAAACATGGATTGAGGTGTTTTACTGTCTTGCAAAATTTTGGGGGCTGTAGAACGAAATCAAGCTTGAACACAACTGAAGATGGATTCTTGGAGTCTGTGCAGATTTGTTTCTGTGTTATTCGTGTTCAATAGAAAATACTAAAACAGTCTGAAGAAGAGACATGTTAATGAATATGCCTATTAGTAGTGAAATATTTGGTATGTTAATTATTATTGCTGGGCATTTTTATTCATGCCAATTTAAATGAAGGAGGCAGCTTCTCTGCACAGTGACAGCATTCTTCACTACATAGATTTTAAAGATTTACTTTACAGCTTTGTGACTTCTTCAGGTAATAGTGAAATTCAAGTGGTTAAATAATTTCATGTGTGTGCATAAACTTGCATATTGTTAACTCATTGAAATTCTGAACATATATGGTTTCCTATAATGCTTTTAGTTAAAGCTATTTCTTTCTCCGTTAGTTAGACCATCTTAGTCCCATTTGGATTTTTAAAACTATCAAGTGAAAAATTTTTGTGCTTATTCAGAACATTCCCATAAGCCTATGTCTTCCAAGTGTTTCTTCTTTTTATGTAGTAATATCAAAGACTTCAGTTTTTTTTCATTTTCTTTTTCTCCATGTTAACCTATAGTATAGAAGGTCTTTGTATTCCCTTGTTTATGCTGCCCTTTGCTATAATCCCTTAAAAACTGAAAAGGTGATGTTACCTATTTAAAAAAACCCCAAACAAAATACGTTGGATTTCTCAAGATCTTTTTACTCTTGTTTGAAGGCAAGTAACCCTTTTACTTTCGCTTGGCATCTTTATCGTTTTTGAGCTCATCTGTCATTATATCTAGTCCTTTGCTAGTTACTTCATGCTTCCTAATAGGTTATACCGGTTTAATATTTATAAAGTTTCAGTAATGTCTAATGTTTTCTGAAATTTGTAAATCCATAATATGACTGTTTGACCTGAAGTACAGTAAGAATGTTTTTGTGTCTTTCCATTTGCTAGTGTGTTAAGCTAGTAAAGTTTATATGTGTTTGGTGTAATGATATTAAATTTTAAACCTTTTTACTAGCAGATCTACATTTTACATGAAATATCTATAAAATCTAATTAGTTAGATTTTTGTATTTTTTTAGTAAGTGAAAGGTTTTTTTTTTTACTCTGTTTTGTTTTGCTCTAGGTTTCGACCAAATGCTAGGGAACTGTGGAGTTACAATGCAGTAGTTGCTGATTCCAGACTTCCCTCAGCTCCAGACATGCAATCCCGGTGTAGTATTTTGAGTCCAGAACTTGCTCTACCAACAGGTTCCAAAGCTCTAACCACCAGATCTCATGCAGCTTTGCACATTCTAGGTATACATTTATAGTTGATGAGTCAGAAGCTTACATGAAATAAAGAAACACTACTTAATGTATAAATCAATTGTAATTAACAGCTTTCTGACTTTGCGTTAAAATTTTATTTTGTAATCTTTCACCATTGCTCTTAATGCTTGTGCTCTGGCTGATATGCATTAATTTTAATTGAAATAGTTATCTTCTGCCATGTTAATGATGCTAGAGGATTTTAGTCCTGATGGAACCTGCTACTAGAGGTCCACATAAGAAAGTGAGAGACCTTCCTAGATTATCTTTTTCAACAGTCTGCAGAATAAAGTTGGTACTCTTGAGTTAACCTGGAGTCTCCAAAAGACAGGAAAAAAGTGTTCTTAAATAAGCTATTTTTATTTTAAAGTAAATGCAATTATCTAAAATTAGGATTTACTCTTTGCAGTTTTGTATAACGGGACACTAAGAATAATATGATTTCCTTTTGTAGCCTAAAAAGCCTGCCAAACCACAAAGTACTTCCACTGTGTTCATGTATAAACTGGCCACATGCAGCATGCACAATGATTCAAAGCCCAGCTTTGGAAGTTACTTTAGCTTACTTGCTCACTCACTGTGATGAGTGATCAGTTCCTTGTCCTGCTCCCTTCATTGTGTGTTAGAGAAGTGATAAATTTTAAATTGTACAGTACTTTTTTGTGTCTGAGTCAGAGTAAGGCATGTTAGGTACCCATGTATATGAAGCAAAATGCGTTTTATGAAGGCTCTGAAATCTGCCTATATTTCAGTTACTAATTAACTCTTTTTTGGTAATATGGGAAACTTAAAAAGAAAAAAAAAAGGAGGTGTTGCTGGCAATTTATTTACCACTGGAAAAGCTGCAAAGTAGATTTAATCACATTTTTTGGTTATTCTGGAAAATTAATTAATTAAATTTGATTTTCAGTAGCAAACTGTGAGATTCTACAGCAGTGACCCCTGACAATCAAAGCTATAATGATATTCAGTAGCATATGTGTGGTTTAGGGACAAAACAGTTAGGTTATTTTGATCTTCTTAAGTAGTATTGATTCCTGTTTCACTGATTATGATCAATAGTAAGAAATTTTGACTTCTTTCTGGTTTTGCTTTCTTTTAGGTTGTCTTGATACTTTGGCTGCTATGCAGGACTTGAAAATGGGTGTAGCAAATACAGAAGAGGAGACTCAAGCAGTAATGAAAGTTTATTCTAAAGAAGACTATAGTGTTGTTAACAGATTTGAAAGTATGTACACAGTAAAATTTTATAGCACAAGCTCATCAATCTTGCAGAATAAAAGACTGCGATAGATTTACTGTGTTTTTGTTGGGTTTTTTCCTGCAGGTCATGGAGGAGGCTGGGGTTATTCAGCCCACTCAGTAGAAGCTATCCGTTTCTGTGCCGATACAGATATTTTGTTAGGTGGTCTTGGTCTTTTTGGAGGTAGGGGTGAATACACTGCTAAAATAAAGGTAAGTTTTTTGGTTTTGTTGTAAATAATACTGTGTCTCAAAATCAGGACTAATCAGAACAAAATACCACTAAACTGTGATTAATTTTATTTCTTCACAAAAGAGTGGGCTCAGAGGTCCACCTGTGCAAAAATTGGTGTTGTGGGCTTCAAGTTACAATCATGTCCTGTGTCAGGATGCTTGAAGGACTGCTTCTCAAAAGCAGGAAAAGAGTACTTATCAGTAGCTGGAATTCCTTTGGTACCAGCTGAGCCATTGCTTCCCACTGTCCCTGCCGCTTTTTTCTCAGACTGCTCTCTGGATGGCTTCTCAGCTGGGATTCTTCAACAGAGAGTGAATGGCACCAAACACACTTATTTCTGCTTTGTGCCAGACATAAGGTTGATTAGGGCTGGAGCGTGTGCACTGGTTTAAAATAAATAAGCCTGGCTTTGGATAAAAAAAGTTCATATAAACACAGTGTTATTAACAGAGCTCTGATTTCTGGTTTCTGAGAAGTAGCTTCTGTTCCTCCATTTAATAAGGATTTCAGAACCTCCCTGAAAGACGTTGTAAAGGAAGGATCTAATGTCTGTCTGAGATTTATATTAGATGCCTATATTCAGAGTATGTTGTTGTTGTTACTTGTCATTTAGTGGGTTATTGAGTTTTCTTTATCTTTTTTCAAATGATTAAGTGTTACAGTTTGTTTTAGGGAAATGTGTGGCATATTCTTAGCAGTAACATTTGCGTAAGTCAACAGGAGATCAGAATAAGTAGTTGTCCTTTATTCTAGTTGAACACAATGACTGAGAATTGCAAATAATTAGGAAAGCCAAGAAACTTAACAAAGAAAGACACCATGACTAATATTTAAATACCAAAGGTAGTGTCCTGGTTTCAGCTGGGATAGAGTTAATTTTCCTCCCAATTTGCAGTTTCTAATATTCAGCTGATGAGCAGGTGTGCAGGAGCTGGGAGGGAGCATAACCAGACAGCTAGCCCAAGCTGGCTGATGAAAATATTCCATACAATAGATGTCATGCAGGAGTTGGCCAGGAGGGCAGGAATCTGTTCTTCTCTGTTCCGGGAGTTCTGTCTTTTTTGGGAGTTTAGCTAAATTCGCGAAACCTGTGAGTTTGGGTTCTGTGATTACTGCTCAGGGACTAACTGCGAATCGGTCATCAGGTGTTGAGAAGATTGTACTGTATATAGGGGTTTTTTTGTGTGTTCATTAATATCAATATTATTATTATTCCTTCCTTTGTTGTCTTATTAAACTGTCTTTATCTCAACCCAAGAGTTTTACCTTTTGTCCATTTCTTGTCCACATCTCACAGGGAGGAAAGGGGAGGGGTGAGTGAGTGGCTGTCTAGCGCTTAGTTGCTAGGTGAAACCATGACAGGTAGTGACCCTATGAAAGCGCTCTAGTATTATTTTTTCAATTTGTTTCTGGCTGTCTAGGATGAGCTTATCGCCAGGAACAGATTTGCGGATCCTACCACAGATAAACTGTGTATTAAATAGGCGTTTGCAAGAGAAGTTACAGACATGTATTGTGATCCTTTTTCAAACTCATCAAACTGTAGAAATTATTTTTTACTGAGTAAGAAACCCAAGTTCCTTTGAAAAAGATATCATCTTTTGTCCTAGTAATCAACTGTCTATGACACTATTGATTAACTCTGCTAAATAGTCAAGCTGTCCCTTTCCAGAGAAGTTGAGTATATCTTCAGTGCATGTCAATCTGTGGCAGAAAGCCTGCACCTTCTGCCCCAACTTTGCGTTTTTTAGATGCTCTGCATTTGACTTGCCTGCAAGATTTAGGGAGTTTCTCCACTTAAGAATATATCTGGGCATAAGGCTGGGAGGTCAGTGTCAATTGCTATTTTTTTAACAATTAATGATACTACAGAGCCCTGACTTCCAGATGGGAATTTGCCTCAGTGAGAGTAACTAGCAATGACTTTTGGGAAGGGGAAGGAATAGTAGTAGGCAGTTTCCAGAATGACAGACCAGAAAAAGTAGTATCATGAGGTTTCTAACACACAAGACATATTTTTACCTTTTTTCTTCCTTTACCAGTTGTTTGAGTTGGGTCCAGATGGGGGAGACCATGAGACTGATGGAGACCTTCTTGCTGAAACAGATGTCTTGGCATATGATTGTGCTGCTAGGTAAGGTGTTTTCCTGACCTGCTTCTGCCTACTTCTTGATCTTTATTTTTACCTTCTTCATACACATTTGAGAATCACTTTAAATGCCAGCAGAGATGATCTGCATCGTTAGAAGTAGTAAGTGATATAAAACTTACTCAAACAAAGTGTATTGGGTAAAGTAGTATAAAACACGAGGTAACTCACCAAGCCATTATGATACTAAATTAAGAGAAGGAAAAAATCATCACACACTTACTCTTGTATAAATCAAAGTCAAATCCCATATTCCTGTGACGAGAAGACAAGACAAAACATTGCAGCAGCTCCCTTGAATACTTCTATCGAAAGGATGCTTTCAAGCACAAATGGGTATTTGCATTAAACAACTCATCATTAAACTTACTGCAATACGAAATTATTACAACCAAAAGAAGAGTTATTGTGCTTCAGCTCATTAGAATACAAGAAATTATTGCTTGAAAGATTTTGTGCATATGGATGGGGTTAGCCACGTTTTAGCTGCTTTTTCGTTCCCTGTTATAAAATAATTTAACCTTCAAATAATCCATGACTAATTCTTTTAATTCTTATGTATCAGTACCCCTTTACTTTCTTATTCATGTGTAATTCCTAAAAATTTATGTATAAGCTCTTGTCATTTACAAGATTTTTCTGAAATTGAATTAAAAGAATGTAATTAATACTTACTAATTAATACTTTACTTGCAGTATTATGTATTAAATGTAATTGCATTTGTGTGTGTTAATTTAACTTAATCTCTCTTTACTCTGGTATCTTATTCTTGATATCTGATTGTTTCAAAATGCAAGGTCAAGCTAGACTTAGGCATTTGTAGATCCTTTTGAATTTTTTTTAATTACTACAGTGTTTTTCAACAAAATATTTTTAAATTTTGAATATAAATAGATACTTGAGATTAATGACTTAATTCCATTAATTTTCAATTTTCTTTTATTAGCAGGGTGCAAAAAAAAATCTTTAAAAATTCATCTAAAAACTAATTCACGTATATCTTTTTCAAAATTTACTTCTCCCAGAGAGAAGTATGCAATGATGTTTGATGAACCAGTACTCCTACAAGCTGGCTGGTGGTATGTAGCCTGGGCAAGAGTGTCAGGACCTAGCAGTGATTGTGGATCTCACGGACAGGCCTCTATTACAACAGATGATGGGTATATTTTTTTTATGTTTTTTTAACACAAAAGAACAGATGTAATATTACTTGAATAATAATGGATTATTTCTCTTTCAGTGTTGTATTTCAGTTTAAAAGTTCCAAGAAATCAAATAATGGTACAGATGTTAATGCAGGGCAGATCCCACAGTTACTATACAGGTAATATTTTGACCTCTATTTAGAACAATTTATTGACATGTTTTTTAAACAGAAGCCCTGTTAAAGTAAGCATATTTTTCATGAAATTATTGTTGTATTAAGCTAAGGAAATCAGTATCTGAAAAATTTAGGGAAAACTTAGTGTCTTTGAGAAAAGTAATAAATCCATTGTACCGACATTTGTTTCTTTGCAGTTTTTCTTGCAATCATTCTTCATATATTATGTTCTGAGACTTTCATTTAGTTCTGTAGAGCCTCATGATTTCATCTAACATGCTTCATTTTTTTTGCTAGTTGGGAAGTTTTCTATTTCGTAGGCCCCAGTTTAGGAGCAGTATGCTATCAGACAGATGATTTTAATGAAGAAAAACCCCAGCAAGCAAGAACCTATTCACTGTATTGCTAATACATTTTTTCAGATTTCCTCAGATATATACAAGACCTTATTTTTGTATTGTGTGTGTATATTTTTCTTCCACCCCTGCCCCCATGTTGATTCTGAAACTTGGAATTTCTTCATACCGGTTTTCTTGCTATGCCCTTTCTGAGCATGTCCTTTTTAGGGTCCCTTATCAGAAAGCTCACTTGTGCTGGTAAGCTTTGTGTCCATAGACCCCAATCTCTCCAGAGGAAGGTTTCATTTTGACTGATCCATATAAAGCCCTGGCATAGCCCATTAAGTGATTGGGTGATTTCTGTGGAGAGGTGGCTGTAAGCACAGACAGACAAGCCTTGGGGCCTCTGAAGGAGGGGTGTGGTTGGAGAGCCATGAGTGGCACAAAAGGGAGCGTGCTGCAGTAGCAGATGCTGTCTGTATTTTTTACTTCCACATATATTTTACCTCCACACTACCAGTGTTCTTTAAGGAATAACATTTCTAGTCTTCGAAATGTCATCTGAAGAAATACAGTAAATCCTTGTAATAATTCCATATGTAATTACATCTCAACTTTATTATAAATTGTCACAGTTCTGCCAGTTGGACAGAATTCAAGTTACTTGATTACTGGTCTAGAAGCATTACAAACTGGCGGAAGTTGTACTAAAATTGAACATTTATTTGATAATTACTTTTGTTCCATTTCAACAATACCAACAGTAAAAACTGCTAAAAATAAAAAGTGGAGCTTTGAAGTCAGTTCTTAAATTGTTCTCCCAGGTTGCCAACAAGTGATGGCAGTGCATCCAAAGGAAAACAGCAAACCAGTGAACCTGTGCATATTTTAAAGAGATCTTTTGCGAGAACTGTCTCAGTGGTGAGTATTACCAGCAATCTTCTGTGTTTCCTGCAAGTTCATTCATACATAGAAAACTGAGATATACATGTGGAAATAACTAATGATTTTTTCTGTCTCCTTTATCAAGCAGTAGTTAGGTACGCTGATATATAGAAAGTTGTATTTTTTTTACTTTTTCTGAAGATTTCAGATGTAAACTTAATTCTAAGCTAAGCTTGGTATTGATCACAGGATAAGAGCCTAGAACTGTATTTTTTTACAAGGTTGAGCTACTTAGGTTTGGGGTTTTTTGGGGGATGGGGGGGGAGGTGGGGTTGAGTTCAATCTTAGTGGGTGTATTCACTGTACAAGCCTTACTCCCTGCCAAGGAATTAATGTTAGCAGGCATTTTAGAGTTTTGAGGGAGCTTAGCTATATGCTAATTTCCAAGACTTTTAAATTACTGTCATCAATTAGTTGTTGTGAGATTCATCTTCTGCTTGGATGCATTCCAATATACATTGAGGATCAGGCAGCATTTAGTTAAACTTTCATAAGCTGAGGTAAGGAGTATTGATAGGCACAGTGAACTGCACCTATTAATGGAAGATAGTCTGCAGTTCTTCACATATAAGGAGGTTAGTCAAATCTTGAATACCGCATTAAGTTGAAATGCAATATTATCATGCAGGAAAAGGCCAATTCTGTCTTCATTTTTGAAGTATAGTCCCTTCCTTATCTGTTACAAGCAATGATTATTTTATTTTCAGTTCCATCTTGGTTTATATTTTATACTTTAAAAGTATAAAATTACATGTACTGTCAGTATTATCAACTGAGTTACATTACAGTTACTCTCCTCCATATGGACACTCACAGTCCAGTTTTCCTAACGAGCTTGCTTTCCCTTTTTTATGTATTCTCCATGTTTTCAAGTATGCTCTAGTGATCAGGATGATCTTCTGTTCAGGTTTCTTCTAGAAATGTATGGTCTAGACGATTTGCATTTTTAGGAATTGTATTACTGACACATTAATGGCTACCGTTAATGTATGTTTGCTTAAAAATATTTTCATTAAGGTATGAACTCCTGTAGCTTTTAATACTTCCCATGGTATCCTCCCTCTTCATTATCTTGCTGCTGTTGTCCCTCACTATAGATCTAAATTGGGATAAGAGGAGAGTTTCGGCCTTCTGGAGCATTAGGCATTTTGTGACTAACTTTGAACAATCAGCTTCATTGTTGCATCTTGAAAGTATACCTGCAGCCTGAAGCTGTTCAATACCAAATACTTGTAGATTGCCTTCTGAGGTACATGTTTATGAAACTATCAACAACATTTAATAATAGAAGCAGCAATTTTTTGGACAAACAAAACTTTTAAAATCCTCAAATTCCTTGTGGACTATCATGTTCTTCTGTTGAACTTTCAAGTACTGTAAATGTGGCATAGTTCCTGTGATCCTGCAGATCATAACTGCTTAAAAGCAAAACGAAGACAGTCCTGATAAGTCTTTACTCTTATGACGAGACTCTATTCTGTTAAAAGTAGGTATTACAGTATTTGTATGCAGATGGAGCAAGTAAAATTTGCTATTACAGGTGAATACAAACAGTTGTAGTTCTCTGAATAACTGAGAGACTGCCACACACATATTGTAAGTTATAAATTTCTTTTAGTGTGGTATGACAGTGAAATGTGCCCTACCTTCTCAGTGCTTTTTTATTGTCAAGCAAATAGGATGTCTGTTGCATGTTAGATGTGTGTAGACATATATGTTTTTCTAATTAACAAAGTTATAGGTGCTATTTGCTTTTCATCTGATACTGATGCTGAAAATTCGCTTTTGGTTTTAACCCCAAATCTGTCTTCTGTTTCCTTCCTACTCTGAAATAGGAATGCTTTGAATCTTTATTGAGCATTCTTCACTGGAGCTGGACAACGCTGGTGCTGGGAGTTGAAGAACTTCGTGGACTTAAAGGGTTCCAATACACAGCTACTCTTCTAGATTTAGAAAGGTTGCGTTTTGTGGGCACTTGCTGCCTCAGGTTGCTGAGGGTCTACACCTGTGAAATATATCCAATATCAGGTATTCCTCTTAATTCACTTGTTTAATACTTATCAGCAAATTACAGTCTACAGGACATTCAAAATTTGATCTAAGAATTCATGTAGGATATGCTATAAGATGAAATTGCTTCTACAGAGGGTTTTATTGGAGCAAATGAGAGACTTGCTGTCAGAAATGGGATATTTGCAATTATCTGCATAACCAAGCATCCAACACCACATGTTTACAATGTAAGTTGTGTGTATTTTAAAGTTAATTTCTTGTTTGGCTTGACAGTGGAGTTCTTTTGGACTGTTTGTATCTTCTTTCTTCCCATTTTTGTGCATAGTAAGTGCTTTGGTGGTGAGCACAATTTAAATTTGAAAGACAGCATCTGTTTTTCATGCCTATAGTTTAACAATGCTCATATTAAAATACAGCATGCATTATAAAAGACCAGAAAATTGAAAGTTTCTGATGTTCAGGTTTTTTCAATGTAGTTTAACACCCTTCACTGTTTTCCTTTTGAAATTAACTTCTCTGTAGGTTCATCCATGTTGCTAAATTCTGGTTGTTCTATTTGCATTTAAGATGTGCAGTGTAATATGAAAATGTTTCATTTAGTGTACATTAACGCTTCTCTGTGTAACCTTCTAGCTACGGCTAAGGCAGTTGTAGAGGAAACCAGCAAACTCGCAGATTGCATTGGAAAAACTAGGACCTTGCTGAGAAAAATTTTATCAGAAGGAGTTGATCATTGCATGGTGAAGTTGGACAACGATCCACAAGGATATCTCAGTCAGCCTCTCAGTCTTTTAGAAGCAGTTCTGCAGGAATGCCATAATACATTCACAGCTTGCTTTCATTCATTTTATCCAACGCCGGCTCTCCAGTGGGCATGTCTTTGTGACTTGCTGAATTGTTTGGACCAGGTACATTAAAATGGCACAAGTAAATATTACAACTTAGCTTGCGCTTTTGCTCAAAGTGAGGCCATATGGTATTTAAAACCTTTATTCCTTTTGTATGTTTATCCTGGTTTGCAACTTGAATTCTGCTGTGGTTTGTGTTTTTTAATAATTGGGTTTTGGTGGTGGGTTTTATTGGTATGTGGGGTTTTTTTAGTTGTGTGTGTTTTTTTTTCTTCAAAGAGTCCAAGTTCAACTTCTGGAACTTCTGTCATATTTAGCAGTAAGATTCTTGCCGAGACAATGCATAAAATTTGTGGTGCTGGTAACTGTCTGCAGCTGCTTTTTCAAAGTTGAAGGCATACCTTGTATGCGGTTACTTTTGCTGCACGTTGCTTGGGAGCATACATGTGGCATTTTTTATACTCATCACTAATACTTGAGTTCTCATTATTAAATGTTACAACAGTGCTCTGATCCAGCAAAGTACATGAGAAGTTGGCAATACTCTGTAATCAACAGTTTTCTTCCAAGTATCTTGCTTATTGTGAATGAGCATCCCACATCTGAACAGTGTAGTTAGTTGCTTGCATTGATTGCAGTGAGATATAAACAATTTGCTTCTTTGCATGAAAATTCATTTACCATATAAAAATTAAAGGAAGAATCAGTGCTTTAATATATTGTTCATATTAAATTGTTTGATTAATTACAGTAAGTGCTTTGTCTTAAAAGGGTGCCATAATTTCAAAAGTATTTTTAAATGGGTTTATTATTTTAAAACATGTCCACCAACAAATTTTAATTACTCCAATTTGAAAGATCTAAAAGGAAGCTCATGAGAGGAGGTAATGTAAAATTCAGAGGAAAGCTAACAGTATGTGAAATTCTTTCTGTAGATTTTTTTATAGTTGCGATAAAACTGGAAAGTTCCTTTCAACAGTAGTTTCTCCCTCACTTACTTTGAATGCAACGATGCCATTCTATTCATTTTTTTGTTTGGTTTTTTTAGGACATCCAGGAAGCAAACTTCAAAACCTCCAGCAGCCGCCTTCTTGCCGCTGTTATGTCGGCTCTCTGCCATACTTCAGTAAAACTGACCTCTATCTTTCCTATTGCTTATGATGGGGAGGCGTTGCTGCGATCGATGGTTAAACAAGTCAGCACTGAGAATGACTCTGCTCTGGCCCATCGGTTTCCTCTTTTGGTTGCACACATGGAAAAACTTAGTCAGGTCAGAATATATTCTAAAAAATTAGCAACGTGTTTTACTTTGCAACAAAAACCAGTTATATAGTAGAGACAACAGTGACAGGACGAGGGGTAATGGTTTTAAACTAAAACAGGGTAGGCTTAAGCTAGATATAAGGAAGAAATTCTTTACAATGAGGGTTGTGAAACACTGGAATGGGTTGCCCAGAGAGGTAGTGGAGGCCCCATCCCTGGAAACATTCAAGACCAGGTTGGACAGGGCTCTGAGCAACCTCATCTAGTTAGTGGTGTCCCTGCTCGCTGCGGGGGGGTTGGACTAGATGACCTCTAGGGGTCCCTTCCAACCCAAAACTTTCTAT
>Ga0065711_1029065_pt1 | contig 37807 bp, 30 predicted proteins | sample Hoacrofraction12_FD_59098 | JGI IMG/M metagenome (GOLD analysis project Ga0065711, IMG submission 59098) | Hoatzin crop microbial communities from Cojedes, Venezuela - Epithelial fraction 12 v2 (version 2) | ecosystem: Host-associated > Birds > Digestive system > Esophagus > Crop | place...
GACATCATCAAAGCAAAAAGCAGAGTGCGGATTCCCTTAGCGCCTTTAATGAGACGCAGGATTCGACCGATTCTGGCAAGTCGTACAACTCTGAACAAAGTCGGGGATACAAAGTACTTTTCAATCACTTTAGATAGAAACATACCTAAGAAACATAAAAATAAAATTAGACGGGTAACATTTCACTACAGATTACATTTTAGACAACAAAGCATGAACAAAGAACAATTCTACCTGTGGAAATTATAATTGGAGATCAATTTAATCTGCTATGGGTAATTTTAGCTTTTTTCCCAGCACTCAGAACAAAAAAAAAAAAGAGTATTAAAATTCATTTAGAATTATTAAGAGTTACTACTTTAAAGTATGCTTTTCATTTCCTAAATCAGCAGAAATTAAAATTAAGTATTTCCTCTAATCTGCAAAATTTGACAGATATTAAGCTATTAATACTTCTTACTATATGTCACTTATAATCTAAGAATTTCTTACCTACTATTGAAAGAATAACAACCACAAAATCAAAAATATTCCAGCCAATGGTGAAGTAATAATAACGGAGTGAGAACAGTTTGAAGACACATTCTCCAGTGAAAAGGACAACAAAGACCAAGTTAATCCAGTACAAAATATTTTGCATCAGTTCACCCTGGTCATCTGTTTCTATCATCATGGTGACCATGTTAAGACAGATGAGAACCATAATGGTGATGTCAAATGCTTGCTTGGTTACAATGTCAAACACCAGACCTTGCAATTTGTTCTGAGGGGAGAAAAAAAGAAAAGGTGGTAGTATCTTCTATATAATGAACATCCTTTTCCTCCCTCCCATTTCCTTCCTCCCCCAAAATATACAACCAAGGAAAAGGCTGAAAAATCTAAAAAAAGCACTGTTCAGTAACTTCTTTATTTGCCAGCTCTAAGTTTTTCCACCAAAACCCAATAGGCTTCTATTTCTTCAGTTTCTTTGATTCCCTAATTCCTCAGGGATAACAAATATGAGAGATTTTTCCTGAGGAAGAGAAATAGGTACATGTTTCAATTCAGAATGAAGGGCTAACCTGAATTAGGCCTAAACCATCTTACAGTTAAGGGAGAATCTTGTTGATAATTAATGTATTCCTGCAAATTTCTTCCCAAATGTAGATGATGCAAGAATGGCACGCATTCTTACCGCTGGTCTAGGTATAGGTTTTTGTGGTTTCTTGGATCCAAGCTTCTTCATTGCATTGTAGTATTTCTTTTGTTCTTCTGTCATGAAAATGTCTTGGCCTCCAAGGTAAATTAATAAAAATAGAACTGATTATAGCCAAGCCTTCAAATCCATTAATTCACAGCATTGCAGAACATGGTTTTTCTGAACCATGTATTTATTGTTATACATAGTTACCAAAACCAAAATCTAGTAATTATATCAAAGGTTATTAAAATATCTGACAAGTCTTGATGGAAAAATAAAACAATTAAAGGAACAGGGAAAAACCCCAGAACTGCTATCTATTTGTTATTTAAAAAAAAAAAATACATGCCTGATGAATTCAATTTAAATATGTAAAATAAAACCTTGCATACATTCCATAGATACTTATACATCTAACATCAGAAACTCCACACTGTAAATCTATCAACCAGAAATAAAAAAAGCTTCAAAAGTTGAAAGATGCACTAAGAGCTACTATGCCTTCAGGGAAACCATATGAGGAAAAAGAAATTACTGATGTTACTTTTCAGGATGCTTGTTTTATCATTTGAGTACAGGTACCTCAGTTCAGATATTTTTTTGCCACAATAATACTTCCACAGTGTATATAAGGCTTGATCATTCCCCTACATTGTACAAAGATCATTAGAAGCATGGGCTTACTCAGGGGTTTCTTGCCTGAATAACACGAAAGCAGTCTGAGTGAAAGGATATCTAGGCTGTTCTGTGTAATACACATATGGAAACACTTGTCAAAAATACAATTTATGTTGAGAAGTAACTTTTTTTTTTCTTTCACGCATTTGTTTGCAAGTACATTCCAGGTATGCATGACGCCAAAGCAGTGGCATTTGGAAACCAATTTCAGGGTCACAGGTGATTCTGTGACTTTGCCAAATGTAGTGTCAATCTTATTAAGTAATGATGAATCTGGATGAAGACGTATTTGAGTCTTTCAGCTGTGACTACATACAGACATAAAGATTTAGAAGTCAAAAGAGATCTTTTTTGGCATGATCTCTTCATAAGCCAAATATTCAAGTAAATTTCAGTTCTTAGAGAGTAAGGGTTTTGGAAGATTTTACCCAGTGGGAAATTAAAAAAAAGCTATCAAGGAATGGCATTGCACTGGAGATTTCTTCCGCTGCCTCACTGATGTAATGGCTATCAAAGGTGAACAAGTCATCACTGTTTCAGTGTGCTGTCCATAAGGAGAATAGCAGTCTCAAGATGAGATACACCTTATATGCCTTTGAGGACTGTAATGGTTAGAAATCTGACAGCTAGCGGAACATTTTTTTCCCCACAGGAACTAATGCAATTGAAGTAGGATGCACAGAGGAACCAAAGAAATGCATGCAGTTTAACTACACAGGGACAGTATACTGCAACATGACGTCTTTCCAATTCATATCACAACAACACTGCCTGAAATGGAGATATCTCAGTGATGTCATGGCAGAACAAAGACAAGAAAAATACTGCTGGGTAGCCATGCACTGCATAATCTGCACACTTCTGTGAGCGCCAGTGCATCTATAAATTCAAAAGACAGGCAACTAATGCTTGTTAATTTGCTACATGAAACTGAAGAATAGCATGTAGACAGAATTGCCCCCAGCCTAATTGCTGTCCTTTGTGACACCTGCAGTATTTGACTTTCTTGGTGACAGTTACAACAGCTACAAATGTACAAGCGGTGTACACCACACTGCCAGAAAAAGTCTTTCAGCAGGAACCCTTCTCTGCCTTCTGAGTCATAATGACTACAGTAGACAGTGTCTGCCAAGTGAGCTTAATAGAATTTATAATCACCTCATTACTGAGTAAGGCCACCTTGTTACATACAGACCTCCAAAAGTGCCAATAGCATGTATATAACATTAGTTTTTCTCTCCAAGGATAAGAAACTGAACCACTTTCTTCTTAAGTACTGGAGGTCCCTAACATTTATTCCAAGAGAGATGCAAACATCTTGGATGATGATGTCATCAGGTTTGCAACCACAAACTTCTCCTTTCTATTATGCAGGTCTGCAGATAAAAGACTCAAAGGATCCGAAGCAGCAACATATGAAGCTGCATACTCCAATCTCAAGTGGAAAGATTTACTGGAAGTTTCCACTGCAGTAAGTCTAGCAATAACTTTTTCTTGCACAATGAATCAACCTTGACAAACCACCTAGAATTACAAATTAAGAATTATGTACTGCCTTACTATTACTTAGCTCACTTTTAAAAAAAATCAATACTCCAGTATGATTCTGCTCCAAATGTGTACAGAAAAATAAGACTACTGTAGATCTTAGACACCATTTATAGCTAAATAGCAAGCAGAATTTAATTTGCCATCATAGCCTGCATTTTAATTTATTTAAATGCTCCTGGAGTTCTTGACACAATCCTGTGTTCATTTGAGTAATAGAAAAAATTGCAGTTGGAAAGAAAAGCTACACATTTTCAAACATCAACAGTTATCTTTCTCTTGCAAATTCACGACTAACTCATGAGATAGTTTCCCAACCCTCTCTAATCTTACAATACAGAGCAGTAGTTCCAGCATTCAGCTTGTCTGTATTAGTCTCTTTATAATTGAGAAGGCCTTCACAGTACTGCTATACCTTATCTGTTTATCAGCTTTGATATTTGTAGTTTTGCATATTCTATTCTTCCCTGTCATCTATTTGCTTGCATTGTCACCCGCATTTCCACACAGCTTTGTAACAGCACTGTAAGGGTAAGCAAAAACAAGACATAACTTTCTGATGTGCAACATATTGTTGGGCTGTACAGGGATGTGGAAAACACTCAGATACTCAGTGTTAAGTTTAAATTACTTCAAATGCCTTAAAAAGCAAAGACTATTATTTCATTATTTTGATTAGAATAAAGGGAAATCTTAATAGCCGCTTTTATTCTTTTTCTTTCTATTACTATGAGAAATTTCAGACACTCATATCTATCCTTGCATACATTTGCTGAATGTTCAATAATGATGAAATATTGTAAAAATGAAACATGTGATACTTATCTTCTTTTTTTGTTGGTTGAAGTTATCTATGATGACACCAATGAATAAGTTTAGGGTGAAAAACGATCCAAAGATGATGAAGGCAACAAAGTAAATATACATGTACAGGTTATCCTCATACTTGGGCTGTTTCTCTATCTATGTAACATAGAAAAACAGTATTACATCACAAATAACAGTTGAGACAAATTACAGAATACCGATCAGAAACAGAAGTTGCATCCAACTGGACAGCAAATCCTTGCCAGAGAGGAAAACCATCTCTTCTTCAGCATACCCTATGCTTGCGTTATCTTTGAACTTGAAAATCTATTTAATACAGGTGTCTGTAATTGCACACAGAGATCTGCCATTCCTCCCCTTTCTGTCTGCCAGTTCCTCTCCAATGACATTTGACGTTTCATGTAAATCCTACCAAATTTCCCAGAAGTGTGCAAATCTCAAAGCAATTCAGTTCCTATAGACTTTATGCAAATCAGGAGCTGGACAGAGAAGGGATACAAACAAATACCAGCATTAACAGAAAAACAGGCAAAATTCAGTCATTTTAGTTTTTGAGATTGCCAGAGCCTGCAGCTCTGGATTAGCTATTGCAAGTGACGTCACTTGATTAGCTGGGTTATTTTTGGAGACAGAGCAAAAACTTGCTTCCTAACCTGTAGGATCTCAGTGACATAAATTATTAGGAAAACAGATTTCATTAGTTTTGTTATTTACAGATGACTTATTAAATTAGTAATACTTTATGTAGATCTAGTGCTATATTTTTTTTTACTTATTAAAATTAAATGCATTTAACTACTTTATAGTGCATAGATTTACCTAGAAAATTTATGAAGGTTTTACATTGTTATTCTTTATATTTTACTTTATTTCAGTTACCATTCAAGAGGAATTACATCAATCTCATATTTGTTTTGACTCAGTAAATTTTATATTGCACTCACTTCTCTAGAATCAACCGCAGCGTACATGATCACCATCCATCCTTTAAATGTTGCCTAAAAACAAACTTTGTTAATACTTTCTATCAACACTCCAATTTTGTAAACATTCTAAATAAAACACTGTCTTCTGCAATGTATTTGCATCCACAAAAATAAAGAGGAATATTAAAAGTCTGATAAGACACGAGTGAAGCATTCACAGGAAGTAATTTACAGTGGAATACTTCTCCCTAATACTTAAACACTGAATAAATTACAATCTTCATGCAAATTCATATAAACTCTATGTGGGATGACTTACAATCAATATGTGAGCATAACAGAACGACTGCAATTTATAACAAGGCTCTCAGTTCTAACTTTCTGACTACCAACAACTGGAGGAGGACTCAAAATATCAGCCACCATGCATTGGCATTTTTCAGACAGAATGTGCAAATAGTCTTAGAAGAAACTCCAGAACCTCAGTAGTTCCAAGAAATCTTCAGATAATTATAGAAACATAGAATGCTTTGGCTTTTAATGGACCTTTAGAGATCATCTAGTCCAACCCCTCTGCCAGGTGCAGGGGCATCTTTCACTACATCACACACTTCCAGTGATGTGGCATCCACAACTCCTTTGGGCAACCTGTTCCAGTGTCTCACTACCTTATCATTAAAAAAAAAAAAAAAAATCTTACTTATAACCACAAAATCTACCCTCTTTCAGTTTAAAACTGTTGCCCCTTGTCCTGTCACTACAGGCCTTGGGAAAAATTTTCTATCCATCCTTCTTATAAGCCCCCTTTATATATTGAAAGGCCACAGTAATGTCCCCATGGAGCCTTCTCTTCCCCAGGCTGAACGACCCCAGCTCTCTCAGCCTTTCTTCACTGGACACGTATTCCAGATCTCTGATCTTTTTTTTGGCCCTCCTCTGGACCCACTCTAAGAGGTTCATGTCTTTCTTGTACTGGTGGGGTCACATGAGAGTGGAGTGGAGGGGGAGAACCATCTCCCTCGATCTGTGGCCACACTTCTTGTTATGCAGCCCAAGATATGATTGGCTTTCTGGGCTGTAAGTGCACATTGCTGGCTCGTGTCCAATTTTTGTCCACCAGTATCCCCAAGTCTTTCTCTGCAGTGCTGCTCTCAATCCATTCATGCTCCAGTCTGTACTAATTCTGGGGATTGCCCTGACCCATGTGCAGGACCTTGCACGTGGCCTTGCTGAACTTCATGAGGTTCACATGGGCCCACTCCTCAACCATGCCAAGGTTCCTCAGGGTGACATCCCATCCCTCTAAGCATATCAACTGCACCGCTCAGCTTGGTGACATCTGCAAAACTACTGAGGGTGCACTCAATCCCACTATCTATGTCACTGATGAAGCTATTAAATAGTATTGGTCCCAGTGCAGCCCCTTGAGAGACACCACTTGTTATTGGTTTCCACTCGGACATTAAGCCGCGGACTGTAAGTCTTTGCACGCAGTCATCCAGCCAATTCATTATCCATCTAGTGGGCCTTCCACCAAACCTACTCCTGTGAGCTAAGATATTAAGTAAAAACAAGGTATGAATGGTATGTTTACTGTAAAGGCTACATCACTGAACCATTCTATGGAAGATGTTATAAAAGCTAAAAGCACTGCTGCCCTCTACACGAGTAATTTATGCAATTGGCTAGTGCTATTTAGCAATGACTACTGTTACTCCCTGGATCAATCAGATGGTAGCTTGCTAGCACAATACTAAAGTACTACATACTACCAGTTGAAGGTTTTTGAAGACAGAATAATTACCAAATGCTTAGGAGCACAAATCTTTTCCCAGCAGCAGTTTGCCAAGCAAACTCGATTAGGAATATACGTTTCTGTCCTATTTGCTCCAATTTACAGATGTTGCCTCTAAAAAAGGCTTACGCTTAGAAATTTAGCACTAGTAAATGCTGCAACCAATCATCTAGAGTTTAAAAACAAGCTAAAAACTATCTCCAAAAAACTCACTTGACAATAAATAGACAATGACTGGAGTGGGACTACTAAGAATAATAAAAAGGAAAAGAAGAGAAAAGAAAAAGTTAATTTAAAAACATTTTCTAGATCAACTCTCTTCTTGTTTGAAGATCAGATGAGCCCTAGAATGTACCTATTTGACTACCATGGTAAAAATCTAAGTCAACATGCCTTAACACATCTAGCCAATAAAATAAAATCAATCCTAGCTGCATTTTTTTTTTAACTAGATACTATATTTCCATAGAACTTGAAAAGGTACTAGTGGTTGCGTGCAAAGGAAGTTTATACCCATCTGGTAGATATACCTCCAGTTCCAAAATGGCCACAGAATCTATCAGATTTTTACCATAAGTAATATTAATTAGGTTCATAGAACACAATTATAAAATCAAATCCCATATCCCTTCATACATCGTAAAATAACACTGAAAATTATAGAACTAAATGTTACGGCTACAAAAGTTAAAGCTGGAAAATTAATTTATCAAAATTTATACACTTACTACTTGAAGCAGAGAAAGATAACCAGCTCCAACATTATCAAAGTTTACTTTCACATTTTTCCACCGAACATCGTCAGCAGTCTTTGCAAGAATTTTACACGCAGTTATGTTATAGACTTCCTCTGGTGGGAAGGGCTCACCAGTTGTGGTGTTAACACAGTGGTAGAACTTGCCAGCAAACAGATTTACTCCCATGATGCTGAAAATTAGCCAGAATGTAAGACAAACCAGAAGTACATTCATAATGGATGGGATTGCTCCAGTAAGAGCATTCACAACCACCTAGTAAATAAACACAGAAAAAAAAACATTTTAAAACAATATGTAGCGCACTAAAAAGATTACTTTTTCTTCCAAATTTAGCAAAAGATTTAATGTAAAACATTAAAATACATTGAAGTAATGCCAATAGAAAAGGAATAACACATGTAATGCAATCAAAGATGCTACTGTTGGCCTTGAAAACAGACATACAGTTCAGTGTTCCTCCATGATTTTATAATTACTCATATTTTTATGGATTTGTTTTACTCACTGTTTCTTTCTTTCTTACCCTCATGCCTTCAAAGCGTGATAAAGCTCTCAGAGGTCTCAAAGCTCTCAATGTTCGGAGAGATTTAATTGCACTGAGTTCTGAGAAACCAAGGGCATTAGCTACTAAGCTAATCAAGGAGACCTAGAGGAAACAAAACAAAAGGAAAGAACGTTGTTTTTTTTTTTTTAATAGCCTCACAACACAAATGTGATGCCTCAAGGAAGAGAACTTTTTTGATCCAGGCATCAGAACAAAGTTCATAAGGACCCTAAGCTTCTAGCAAGAACAACTGAAAAAGAACAAAAAATTTTAAAAATGAATAGAACATTGCATGTAGATTTCAGAACAGTTTAAACAATAAGAGACCTTAATCTCTGTATTTTTCATCACAGACAAAGCGCTAGTTAGAAGAATGCACATCATACCTGTGAAAGTGAAAAGCAATTTGGGTAACAAGAATTTCAAGAAGAACTCATCTTCCCAATAAACTCAGTCAAAGCCTGAAATGTACTGAAAACCTACTCCCATTCTACATGACATTTTACAACACTAAACAGTACTCTACTACAGATGCATTATTACAGTCACGACAAAATGTGAGCCAGCAGCATTTGTTTCTGCTAATTTGCACTTAGAATAATTCAGGTAATAGTAGATATATGAATAACTAGTAATTCATATTGCCTGCAGATGGTGATAGACTTGGAAGTGGTACATACTCAGTCAGACAAGACCCTGATACACGTGACTCCTAAGTGTACAACCAACACAAAGAAATATCAATGTCAATATAATTACCTAAAAGCAATGCACTCATGCACAGAACAGTAGACAGCACTTTCCTGGGAAGTGGAGTTATGACAGAGTTAATAATTTAATTGTGACCTATGGCTTGTTGTCTCTTCAGGCTACTGCAATCTGGATATTTAAAAATCATAATATCAAATGCCAGAAGAAAACCTATGTTTACCTCCATTTGGCACAGAGCACTGTTTCCAGTGCTTGAAGTTCAAAACTGAAGTTAAAAGTTCTAAGTCCAAGAATGATCAAGACACTGGCAGATACATTATCTGCCTTAGAGTACTAGAATGGCTTGAACAATGGCAGATTATAAAATACACAGACAACAAGGAGAAATTGGGTAATATTTTTTTTGTCTTTCAAATGCAGTATCCAATGTACTAATTAAATCAGGGGTGATTTTAAAATATCAAGACGCAATGTTTTTTGTAAATCACACAAACTAGATATAACCAAATTAACTCATGGAATGCAACAACTGTGTAATATATGAAATATAAGTCAGTGATCACTACAATGCCTTATCATGGATGACTATATACCCGTATCCATGAAATAACTCATCTAAAACTTTAGATAATTTGGCTGCTGAAGTAATTATAATTGGGACGTAGTTCAAGAGAAGAAAATTTCATTAAAAAAAAGGAAAAAATAAAAGTAGGAGACAGAAGAACAACACAGTCACTAAGTGGAATGACCTTTGTGTATGCCACCAATCTGATTTCCTATACAAACTCAATTATAATACTAATTTTCAGAAGACTGTGTGTTCTTTAATTCAAACGCTAGACAAACTTTTAGCATAGAAAGCATTAATTGATATGAATCCATCAAGACCCTAAGATCATTATGACTTATAATTCTAGAGAAGATATAGACAAAATATATTTCTAGTATTCCTGTCAAATAACCATATATTCTTAGATAATGCAGTTAATACGTTTGCTTATTTGCATTGCAAGAAACCCTCTTCCTGAAAGATTATCACATGTCTACTTAACGATGCTGTAATTTTATCTTTCTTTGGAAACTAAAATACAATTTAGCATATTGCTTTTTCTCCTTTCATTTTTTGGAGGGGAGAAAGGAGAGGAAGGGTAGTGCATCTCATCACATGGTGCTGATGGCAATTAAACTTAATTATTCTGGTACCATTTGTGGATCTATGTGCACGTGCACGCAAGCATCCCCCCCCCCCTCCAAATCATTTCATCCTCTTCCTTATGTATTATCATGGTTTGGACAACTCCCGACACCAGCTCTGAACTTTCTTCCACATACAAAAGTGCTAACTGTAATATCTCTGTGATGTAAAACTAGAAAATAGTATTATATACTTCCATCAATGCAGTAAATTCAAAAGGTGTATTGTAACAAAAAAAAGGGAAAAATGTAAAAAACACACTGTAACGATACATGTGAGACAGAACCCATCCTCGGCTTCATTTCAACTTTCTGTCATTGTAACTACCAAAGAGGGCATTTGCAGAAAAACACACTGCTAACATACGGTGGAAACATCTTTGGATTTGTTAAACTGCTTGTGTTTTGGGCAACGAATGTGCCTTTAGATTTATTTCCTCTTTTAAGATTATTACTCTTGTGGAAGAGAGGGACTAATCCACAAGAATTTTTGAAACCTTCAGTACAGCTGGATTAACAGCTCAAAAGCTGATTGTCCTGCTGTTTTCTGGTGAGAGTCAAAGATTGCTGTCCTCACAGAGTCTTCCACTCCAGACAGCTATGTCCTGTTGCATCTACCCATGAGGAAGCCTTATGCAGATTTCTTTCCTTTCAGGGTAGTTCAAGCAAGCTGTCAAACTACACAATACCATGTCTGTTCTTTCTCATTATGCCCTTTGAATTTGCACACAGAAGGCTGAGCAAAACCAGCTTTTGTACTTGTTTTGGGGCTAATTATCCTTTTCTGGAAACACTGTGAACATCATAACAGTGTTTGTGTGCTATAAGTTCTCTCCCAAACAGGGGACAGCTGGAGAGTTTAGACCGATAGGTACAGAACAGTTTGCCTAAAAACATCCTGTAAGATGTTGACTTACTGCGAAACATTTTATTAGACTGGTACTAGTATGGTAAATTTGTGCAATGTTTAGCTGGATAAAGGCATAGAACAGGGAGATAAAGCCAAAATAGATTCAAACAGTCAAGGGCAGCACACTGTCTGTTACATAAACCAGGAGGTAAAATGCCAGCAGTAAAAGAAAGAGTTAAAGTTGCTTGCTACTAGCTGAAAGTAATAACAAGAAAATCTGGAAATAAAGTCAGAAAAAGCTAAGCAGACCACCACTGACTTTTTCAGGGGAATGGGGGTGTAGGGCAGGAACAGGGTTAAAATACAGGTAGTCAAACACTGAGAACAGATTGCCAAGTAAGTTGGCAGAATCTCCATTCAAAACTGGGTATCACCCTTAACAGCCTAATCTAACCTTGAGGTTAGAGCTAATTTCTAAGCCAGCCCTGATTTCAAGACAAGGAGCTAGACCAGAAAACCTCCACAGGTGCCTTCCAACCTAAATTATTTTAGGATCTGCTGCTAGAAGGTCATAAGATGTAGGCATTCCAAGCAAGGGATGAAGATAACTACAATAAAGCACTGATATCACTAAAAAAAGGAACAGCCCATACCTGTTCATACAGAGATATTGGTATGGTTTACTAAGAAGAATTTATCTTAAACACAACTCAGTATCAACCTTTCACAATACTGGCTTGTACAAAGACACTGCTTCTGACTACTTAAATGGGAACACATATATTTATTTTTCTTTTATTTTCTTTGATTTTCACAAATGACAACTCTAATGGACAAAGAGAAACGCAAATTTAATTATCACAAGTTTCTGGAAACATACTGTCTTGGAATCCTAACAGGAAATGAGATTAAAACTTGGCATCAACAATTTTATGCAAAGATGACAAAATCCATCTGAATGATTTCTGCTGATTTCCCATTAATTATAAAATTGCCAGACTTTTTCATTTAACATTGGAGTTATAAAAAAAAAGAGAAGTCTATGGCATCCATAAAGAAAGCAAATATAAAAAAAATGATCTATATTCAGCCTCACTCTTAACTAGTTTGCCTTTGCCTTGTTGAGGGTATCTTGTTTTGCAGAACTTAAGGAAAGGGGAGAACTTCTTAATCAAATTTCTCAGAGATCAGCACACCTGTTCTGGGAACACATGCTAACTTTGTATAAGTACATATTGGGTGCTCACAACAGAAGGAATGGAGAGGACATGAAAGGAGAGAGCTAAAAATGGCATTTCCCAGAGAAAACATATGTTATGTCTCATTTCACTGAGTTAGCCCAATTTTCAGAATGGGAATTCTGTGTTCCTGATGCTAAAAAAAGAAGCACGGTTAAATGAGGAAGACAAATAACAAACACTGCTTGTGTTTTTCCCTCCAAAAAAGTATTTAAAAAAAGAGCATTAGGTAGGTTTCAATCCTACCAGTAGCTGACAACATTTCTGTCCTAGATTCCAAATACCATTTGATAGTAGAGTTTTCCCCAGTCCATTTGTTGAATTTCCACTCAAATGTCTATGCAAAGAAAAAGAACTGCTTTATAAGAACGTACCATGCAATATGACTAATTTAATTAATTTCTTTGGAGTGAAATTCTAAGACTACTTTTTATCGTAATTGTTCAGAAACATTAATTGTGTCACCTAAAACCTGGCTTTTTTCCGTTAAAAGAATTCAGAATTTAGAGAGGCAGCACGGGGCATTCTCTACGATTGGAGACAGAGCCAAACAAAACCGAAATAATTTCAGCTTACAAAAAAGAATCTTTAGAAAGTCATGTGTCAGTGAAAAGTTGCACTGAAATCAGCCTTGCAGCCTCATACACAGGGAGCGCCGTAACAATCAAAATGAGGACTGCAAATGAATGATTCCCATTTTTTATATTGATCCATAGGCCATCACTTCTCATTTTCCTCAACCCTTCTCTTTACTCTAATTGCTGCCTCCCTGCCCCCACCCCTCTTCTTTTGCTGTCTTCTTGATTTCCTGATACCATCCTCCCCTGCAGTTCTTTGCCAGTAACTCATTAAGCCCAGCATCAACTGTCCTACTGCACCCCCATGGGCTCAATTAAATATCCCTTTCCTTTCTGTGTCTGCTTTCTCCTTGTTCTCTGTCACCAAATCCAGAAGACTGAAGTCCAGTCAGCTGATAGTCCTCACTCACTGGCTGAGACCCAGCACAGCAAAATACAAACAGAAGATATGAAATCAATGATAGCACAAACACACAGGCAGATTTAGTGACTCACTGAATAATTACAATGGAATCTTATTCACCAGTATGCCATTTTCGTGCTTTTAAACCCAATTTATACTCTTCACTCTGTATGTGTGTGTATATACATACATATATATTTATGTACCAGATTTGAGTTACATAAAAGGACCTGCCTAACAACAGAAATAAAATACTTTGAAAGTATAGTACCTACATCAACAATCAGGAAGTCCAGCCAACACCAAGCATTAGTGAAATAAGTCTGAAAACCATAGGCCACCCATTTTAGCACCATTTCCAGAATAAAGATGTAAGTGAAGATTTTATCAGCATAGTCCAGTATGGTTTTTATAGTCTTGCGCTGTTCGATATATATATCTTCAAAAGCCTGTGAAAAATGAGTGGCATGTAAGTCAGATATTCATAGGTCTTTGCAAACTACAAATTAAGTCAAAAGAACTGAGTTAAAAAATGGCAAAGTAAAATCACTTTTGGTTTCAGATGTTTTACCTTGAAAAGCCAGCATGAGCTGACATTACAATTGCATTCTTTCTGAGTTTTTGATTTTATCATTGCCTGACAATGGAATTACAATATAATGTCTGAAGTTGCCAGAAAGGTTTTTAGAAATTTCAACAATAGTTGACACAGAATTACAGTTTGTCACCCCGAAAAACCCAGCCAGGCTCAGTCAGAAAGCAGTCTCCTGACTATAATAAATTCATCTAACAAAAGTGAATAATGAGCTACAGTGACCAAATATTAAGTTGCTGCTGATCTTTGCTGAATTTCAATACTGAGTGTTGGTGGCAAGGTTTTGGCAGCAGCAGACTGCAAGCGTTGCCACTGTGAGAAGAGGCCAGCGGCTGCCCTGTGTTGGCTTTCCAGTGGACCCAACACAGGAAGTAGCTGAGCCCATCAGTGAAGCTGGTGGTGCCTCTGGGAAAACGTATTTAAGAAAGGGAAAAACACCACATGGTAGTATGAGGACTGAAGAAAAAAGTGAGATAAACTACTCTACAAACACCAAGGTCAGATAAGAAGGAAGGAACATGGTGCTTCAGGTGCCAGAGCAGAGATAATGACAGTCTATACCAAGTCCAGTGTCAATCAACAACCCAAAAGAATCCAATAATCAGTAGCTGTGTGAAGGACTAAAAGTCATGAAGAGTAGTATAATGGAATTCAAGGCTTCCTATGTAACAGTCTAGAAACACCAAAATGAAAACTAAAGCAAGAAATTAACTGAGAACATGATGAATTCGGTATGTGTACTGCTTTTGGGGACAATTTCAATTTAAAGTAGAATAACTGTTCTTTTTATTGCATACAATTAATTTTGTATGATTTTTATAATTTGTTACACAAGATTTTTAGTGTAATCCTTTTCATAAGCACCCTCACAACATATCACCTTGTACTCATCAAAAAATCATCTGCAGAATGTTATTTGACAGCAGAATTTCAATGACTTATTTTTACATGCAGTACCCAAAATATTCTGGGTGTTTAGTTCCAAGCTCTATTGTAAGCCAACCTTTGTATTTTTATTTTCTTAATGAACAAAGATGTGCTACGATACTATCTTTGATAAAATATTTTTTATAGGTACTATTTCTGTGGGTGAATGCTCTACTTACCAGAGCACCACTACTGAGAAGAATCATGAAGACAATGAATGTTTCAAACCAGTTGTGCTCTACTATCTTGTAGCACGTTTTTCGAAGGTTCCACCAGATTCTTCCTTTTGTGCTTTCCATATTGCCTTGACAGCATTTAAACTCCCGTACACAGCCTAATAATACAAAAAATGACAAATTGTTATATGGCAGAATTGTCATTATCCTGAAAAAGCAAAAACACTCTTAACTAGCTCCTGTTTCATGAAATAGTCAGTGCTTCAAATTACTGCATGCTACTTTAAAGCATCCTTACCTTCTTGATTTGATGCTTTGGATGTAGTAAAACTTGCATGTATAAAACTTTTCTACTATCCTGATGCTACATCAAGCTTAGAATCAAAAGGAGTCATCTAACTGAGCGAATTTATATTTATAAACATATTTTTAAAAATAATTTTTCATTTCTGTACAGATAAATAGGGAACGTGTAAGAATTGTCAGGGAGTAGAAACAAAGAGCATAAACACGTAGCAACTTTCACATGCACTAGTTCAAAAGTACAGCAGCTTCTGCTTTTCTGCCCTGCAGAAAAGCACCTGGGGGTGTTGGTTGACAGCCAGCTGAACATGAGCCAGCAGTGTGCCCAGGTGGCCAAGAAGGCCAACGGCATCCTGGCTTGTATCAGGAATAGTGTGGCCAGCAGCAGTAGGGAAGTGATTGTGCCCCCGTACTTGGTACTGTTGAGGCGGCACCTTGAGTACTGTGTGCAGTTTGGGGCCCCTCACTACAAGAAGGACATTGAGGTGCTGGAGTGTGTCCGAAGAAGGGCAACGAGGTTGGTGAAGGGTCTAGAGAACAAGTCTTATGAGGAGCGGCTGAGGGAACTAGGATTGTTCAGTCTGGAGAAGAGGAGGCTGAGGAGAGACCTCATTGCTCTCTACAACTCCCTGAAACGAGGCTGTAGTAAGGCAGGTGTTGGTCTCTTCTCCCAACTAACTAGTGATAGAATAAGAGGCAATGGCCTCAAGTTGCATCACAGGAGGTTTAGATTGGATATTAGGAAAAATTCGGAAAAATTTCTTCACTGAAAGAGTGGTCAGGCATTGGAACAGGCTACCCAGGGAAGTGGTGGAGTCACCATCCCTGGAGGTGTTAAAAAAAATGTGTAGATAGGGAACTCCAAGACATAATTTAGCAGGCATGGTGGTGTTGGGTTGACGGTTGGACTTGATCATCTTAGAGGTCTTTTCCAACCTTAATGATTCTATAATTCATGTCGTGGTTTAACCTAGCAGCTGGCAAACGAGACCACACAGCTGCTTACTCACTCTTCCCCCCCTCAGTGGGATGGGGAGGAGAATGGGAGAAAGCAAAACTTGTGGGTTGAGATAAAGACAGTTTAATAAGACAACAAAGGAAAAAAAAAAAAAAAGAATGTGCAATACAAGCTATACACAACACAATTTTTATCTCACCACCTGACAACTGATTGTGTAGCCAGTCCCCGAGCAGCAATCATGTAAACCCACAGGTTCACAGCTCCATGTGAGCTTGTGGACTTCTCAGAACCTGATGAACTCCCGGAAAAAAGAAACAACAAAACAACTCCTGCCCCCCAGCCAACCCCCATTTATAAGCTCAGCATTACATCTATGATATGGAGTATTTCCATTGGCCAGCTTGGGTTAGCTGCCTGGCTATGCCTCCTCCCAGCTCTTGTACACCTACTCATTAGTCCAGCATGGCAAACTGGAAAAAGTCCTTGATTTCTTAGCAACAACTAAACCATCATTGTATTACCAACATCCTTCTGGTACTAAATCCAAAACACAGCAGCCACTGGGAAGAAAAGTATCACAGCCGAAACCAAGACACTTCGTAACAGTAGATCAAAAAGCTTGAATAGGATAGGAGAGTTAATCCTGGAACATATTTTGGTTTGAATTATTTTAATCATGACTTAAAAGGACAGTAAAATCTGTAACACCACAAAAATGGGCAATACATTCCTCTACAGTAAATTTCAGTAGTCCCCTAAACAATATAGCTATACAGAATTAAAATAAATCGAAACTTCTAAGGACATGCAGCTATGCTGCTAAGACTACTCAAATAAAAGCACAGGATCTCATTCACCTTTGCATCTCACATTATATTGATGCATCCCCTCCCCCTATTAATGGTGCAATGTCAAGACAGTAACCCTATCTTGGCTCAAACTTCCCAACCTCTGAATCATCCACTGGATTGCTTTCTAGCACTATGAAGGGACCATGGGTAATCACATGATTCTGGTTTAAATTTCTCAGGTTTAGGGTAGGGTTTGGTCTTGCAGATTTCACTACTGAGAATGTCATTTAAATCAACAGGATTACTGATTGCTGAGAATCAGTTTATCGATTTGTGCCTAGTGTTTAAAATATTATAAATGATCACACACACACACATATTTAACTTTGTATCACACAAACAGCTCCATGGACTTCAGTACAATTATGTAGAACAGGCAAAATTGGTCGTATCATAAGACTTGACAAACTAGGATCTGGGACTGCTGCTGCATGTAGCTTCCTTGAACTGCCAATGCTTGTTGCCAACAACCAAAATGTAATTGCTAACCCCAAATGTTATTTCCATACTTTCTGTACAACATACCTTCTGTAAAGCACGCCTGTAGCTCTGATGCTTTTTCTGGTTCAGTTTCAGCTTTTTCTTCTCCAAAGAGAGCTAAATTAACTGTACTTCCTTCAGATGAGCTGGAAAAATTCAGCTTCTGAAAATAAAATTCAGTAACACTTACACTTTACAAATATTTATGTTTTTAGAACTGTAAATAATTTTAAGCATGCAACATTGTGTACAAGTAGTAACAAGAACAATATTTGTCACCAGAAATACACACAAACATCCACATATAGCAGTCAATGCTGTTGAAATGTGTGTACATCATCCACTTTCTACCCAGAGATTGCAAGGCATATCATGTAATCTTTCACGGAATTTCAGAATTTCTGGTCTAAATATAGCACAGTGTTAGCATTCACCAAAGTGAACTACTACCAAGTAGGCTTTCTGATACACATTGTATTTATTTTGTTTTCTATTATTATTTTTTTACTACAATTTCTCTGGTGACATTTTGAACCAATACCACTTATACTGTATGCTTTAAGACAATGTATGTTGGTAGCTACTTTCATTGGAGCACTCTCCTCAACCTGAAGACAGTAAATCCTGACAGTAAAAAACTTTAAATTGTGAACTGTCAGGGTAAAATGTGCAAGTGGGAAAATGCAGCAGATTTTTAAGGACTGTTTTTAATTCAGTACCTATTATTTTTAATTTTAAAAAAAAAGGAAATTAATTATTAGTTCTTTTTCACTGGCCTCTTAAACATCAGTATGATGCAAGGTAAACACTTCTGGCATATATGACAATTTGTAATAAAATTTGATTACCTTTGGCCACAGATAATTTAGTTATTTTTCATTTTAAGATCACTCTTATGATCTAGATTGGAAAATGCTAAAGTAAAATGAGGATTAATATGAAACCTTGTTTCAGATGTGATTTTGAACATTACCCTCAACACATTAATAAAACAAAATTAAGCTTTCCCTGTCTTAACCCATAATTATCACTACCATATGAACACATTCTACTTTTTTTCATATATACTGCTAAGTTTCAAAAAGGAAAAGGTATGATAAATACATTTCAACTGGCATTAACTTGCATTCTTTTTTGCCAATGCACATATGCATTACATTGTGCATTCTGAAACTACCCATTACTCTGGTACACATACCTGTACAGTTAACACCCAAAAAGAAAGGATTTATTTTTTTTTTAATAATGAACATTACATAAGTCACATCAGTATGGAAAAAATTACTAATGAAAGAATAAGAGTTAATTTATTTTTTATTTTATAATCTGCATGTGTATTGCAAAAATCCATAGTCTGGAGATTTAACAGTGAGATGTGGTGTCCTGTACATTAATCTGAGTATGAGTACCAAACTAAGTTAAAGTAGTTTTGGTCACAGCATTCTCTGACATTTTACAACGTTATTATCAAGAAGTACTTAACATCAGTAATGAATTCACACAACTAAATGTCTGTAGGGAATGATGTAAGCACACTTTGTAAAACAGCCTCAGTTTTGTAGAATCAACCCCATTTTCATTAATTTAGCTAGATTTGCATGACAGAGATATTTAAGACATAAAAGCAGTCAAGTTACAGGCACTACCCAATCAAGATATATTTAGACCTCAACTGTGAAATGTCAAAGGACAAAATTTTTATAGGTATTAAACAAATTTCTTTTTTTTTTTTGCTATGTTTGTGAAAGAAGTCAGAAACAATTTAATAAGAAAAAGTAACCCAGTGTTCTGTATCAACATTTATTAAAAATTATTCAGTAATATTGCTTGCTTTGCTGCTACTTTAGAAGCTGATTAAGTGGAATAGAACCCCCATATTACTCGCATTTAATGTAAACACCTCTTTTCATTTATAGCAGCATTGATTTTAAAATACCAATATTCACTGCAAACATATTTTCCTACCACTAATTCTACTGAACCTGAGGATAGCATTACATACCTCCATCATTTTATTAATATGCTGCTTTCATCATTCCATGACATAGCATATATATTGCAAAATGTTGCAGCAGTGTTAGGTAAACTGAAATAATCACTTGAATTATAAATCCAATTGCTAATTTTAAAAATACAGTTTTTTAAGAGTAAGGATGATTTGTGTCGTACTGCTAATAAAAATTAAAAACAACATGAAGTACCCTGGGTCATTTGAACTGTAAGCTACTTAGTACACCGTTTGAGCAGATGACATGAATTCAACTGAAAGAATACAGATTTTTATGAATTAACAACATTAAAAGATGAACATCCATCAACGGAAAAGAAAATGAAAAGAATCAATGTGTTTAGAACATGAAGCTATATATCTCATTTAATACGTGGTAGAAGAATCAGAGAGTAGAGAATTTTTTTATTTTTAGTTAAGAAAGACAATTTTCTTGACTCTAGAAATCAAATTCGAGGCTCGGTGAACTATTTTGACATAAAGGTTGTCTGTTTCCTTCTTTCTTCTAAGGACAGTACAGGATATAGTCTTGTGCTTCAATAGTTACAGATTTAATTAAACATTAGTTCTCTTTTTCACTTGGGGTGCTCATATTTTCCACTAAAATGAAGGTATCAAAAACAACAAAATAGGTAACAAGCAATAAGGATAGAAGAGTTTCCTGTTCTAATAAAAAACTCGGTTTCTTTGCTATGTACAAAGCCTGAAGATATCTAACTAATTTTGTGAATCACTCCAGGAACAGGACTTTTGGGAAAGACAGAAGTGTTTATCCTTCACATTCCAGGGTGCTTAGCTGCTGTTCAAAGTTTACCAAACTAAGGTAAGAAGGCCTCGTACATACACTAAGGACTGGACTGAATGGGTCAATTCATGTACTCAGAAGTTGATATTAGACCTCAACTGTGAAATGTCAAAGGACAAAATTTTTATAGGTATTAAACAAATTTCTTTTTTTTTTGCTATGTTTGTGAAAGAAGTCAGAAACAATTTAATAAGAAAAAGTAACCTTGACATTTGCAAATCATCAGCTAAAACATTTTTGTTAGAGAAAATTCCCTCAATACAATACCTTTTTTCTTTTTCACTGTTGGCAGCGAAAAGCTATTCAGATTTTAAATACATTATTTTTTCCAATACAAATATGAACTGTACTGTTATAAGGTCAACATTTGGAGCTCCTGATCTTTCTTTTTTCCTGAAGGAGTGAAGGTACAATGGCACAACTAATTGCAAGAATAATGTTACTACTACAACTTGTCCCACTGAAGCCACTTAGGATTACTTCAGGTAATTAGTAAAGAGTCAATCTTTAGTAAGCATTGTCTTAAAAATAACAAATGGAAGTGTACACAAAATTGCAGATAATGACTTTAAAGAAAACTAATAAGAGCCATTAATAAGTAGGCCACTGATTATTCACATGGTGCAACCTACTGTGCATTCAACTTAAAAATAATTAATATTTTGATATTCAAATAGTAAAGGAAAAACTGACGTTTCCCAATGTCCAAAGCAAAGAACAAACATGCCAGCAATACAGCTGTTAATATGAGGAATAAAAAGGAAACATTGTCTTGTGTAATTTAAAAAAAAACAAACCCACAGGAAGTCTATGCTGCATATTCTCATCTCCTCATTTACTAAGGACCGACCCCTCTCTCTCTTTTTTCTTTTTAATTTAAGTAGACTGAGTCTCTTTTTGCTGGAAAAGGAGATAAAGAACTGCAGGAAAAGGTGAAAGACGATGCTGATAACAGCGCTTTGCAAAGTATGTTCAGGAACCTCTTAGAAGAGAGGATCCAAAAAAACGATTATGTAGAAACGCAACAGAAAACCTTGGCACACCTGTGTTATGCTGTTTATATTCCATCAATTGAACGTTCTCCTGCTTAATGAGCTTTATATTCAGCAGGAAATATCTCTTCAATGCAATCTCATTTTTCCACTTACTCTCAACTATTAATCAAACAACAAAAAAGACACAACGCATATTTTGTGTAATTATCATCTTTAGTACCTCAGCTTGACTTATTACTGAGTAGGGTACTCTTCAGTGTAAGCACAGTTGGTAAAGTCACTTTTATTGGATTTTTTTTTAAATCTTTTTCTGAAAAAATAAAAGTAAGTATGTCTATAAACAAGGCTAGCAAATTATTTACCTTTTAAAGAAACCTAAAGTATTGCCCATAGAAAATATGTTTTTTACCACACTAAAACCAAAACCCACCTCTCCTACTCTACATAACAGGAAAAAAAGTGGCATGCGTATCAATTAAAAAAAAAAAGCATCACCTTATTATATAAGGAAGGTTACAGTAAGACAATGTGACAACCAAATAAAAAAGATTCAAGTATTTTTCAGTCAAATGATTACAAGCCCTTGGTTTATTATTTTGCATGCTGTCCTACACCTGCCCAGATTCATTACAGCAGAAGCTTGAAGCAGGAGCAGCATCACATAAACAATATCCCTCAAATCAGAATCATCCCTCTGATACTTAGCACCAGTAAGATGGGACACTACCACATTCTAATCTCCCCTACTTAAGAGACTTTTCTAAAATGGTTTGGAAAAATCCTTAGAAAGATATTTTTCCATTCCATCCTTCTGAATAGATTACAGGCTCCCTGGGCACAAAAGAGAGACCTGAAATATTTCCAATACATAACATCGCAAAAGAATACATGAAAGATAATACAGGATTCCACCACAAAATCATGTGAACAAAATTTGCATTTGGAAAAGGAATACCTCAGTGACCCCTAAATGTCAAGGAGCAGAAATGTCCACCTACTCAGAAGAGATCATCAGGGATAAGAAACACATAGCTTGGTGCAGTTGAGGTTTGTTTTAAAGTTCTGGAGTTCCTGAATTTAGAGGTTTGGGAAGATACTAGTTTCATTCTGTCTTTTTAACAATTGTCTTCATTTTAGCCTTATCCTGGATTTTCCTAATTTTTATATTTCTTTCTTGCTTGAACTTCCTTATTTACATCTTTTTAAAACATCCAGATTTATTTAGACACCTACATAGAATCTGATATAGAATTTTTGCTTGAAATTATGTTTTATGTCTGTCTGAAAATAAATCAAATGGCTTAAGTTCAGAAAGAAACAATTATTGATGATGAAGAGTAAAACTGATATAAATGATTCCCTAACTTCCAATTTTAGACAGACACAAACTTCAGGAGTAGAATATAACTAAAATACATGCATATTCAAAAGAGCTATGCATAGGTGTATATTAAAAAAAAAAAAAGTTTGTTGCCAGGAGTGTGTATTTCATCTTATATTTTAGCTTATCTTATGTGAGAAAACAGGAATGTGAATTATAAAAACATTGTGAACAAATGTGAAACAATTTATATCGAAAGATATACACACTTTAGCATACAAGTAATTGTACATATGTAATATTGCAAAGGTACTGGTCAGATGAACATGATCAGAAAATGTTTATAATTACATGACAGCTAAAAATATGGTTCAACAGATGAACAAAAAAAGTCAAGTGAAGATTACCTTTCCATTTTACATAAAATCATAGGCTGTTAACCTCTTTTAAACTTGAACAGTCTTGATACTTAATAATTCAGTTAACAATAATAAAAACCTAAAAAGCATGCAGGTTATGTCACAGTAGTAGTACAGAAAATACCAAAGATGTAACAAGGAGAGAGGAATATGTTCGTGTTGCCCTCAACCATGCTGTGACGTGAGTCATGGGACTCGGCTTACAGAGCAGCTGTGCATGTTTCCACTATATTGCAATGAATGGGAAAAAATATATTGTAGCTGAAAAGCATGCAGGCCAATCAATCTCAATAGTGATCATATATGTATGATTTATTTAGGTAACCTGTGTAAACGTGCTGACACGTTGCTCTGCCTGGTTAAAAAGCACCAGATCTGCATTCTTGACTGATCCAGCTTGATTTTACTCCTGTGAGAAGTAAGAATGGTATGTAGTGAAGTTAAAACATGGTACCCTTCAGGTTGGTTGAGTTCTGGAAACAGCAGAAGTATGGATTCCTACTTATTCAAAAATCTGTTTTCTAAATACATCACACATTTGCAAAACATAACATTTATGGCTGTTGATTAGAGCTATGGATTCCTACTTCTTCAAAAATCTGTTTTCTAAATACATCACACATTTGCAAAACATAACATTTATGGCTGTTGATTAGAGCTTTAAGCATATTCAAAGACATACCAAAAGGTAAAATTAGCAGAATATCTGAAGCTCATAGTTGTATATCGGACTTGGGCCTAAACTGAACAAAAAAAAGCCCACAAAAAAAAAAAAAGATCTATCTTTCATTAGTCTTCTGGTATAAATCTAATCTCACTTCTCACCAACGAACTCTCAAAAGCTCCTCAAATAATGCAGCTCTCTAACAACTCCAACATAAACTGCTCCCATTTAAAAGAAAGAGCTGAAATCCACAAAATAAAAGACAATTTCCTTACTGACTATGAACTAGTGTACATGAAACTTCTTTTGTTGTTAATTTAATTATCTCCTATGGCTGTCTTTCTTTGAACTATGCCAATCCTTAGCTACTTCTCCAAATTCAAGTACGTTAAAATTAATACTAGATAATACTATCTTGTAAACAGTTAATGCTGATGTTTACTTGAATATCAGAGGTAAGAAGGCATAGATTTTGTGACCCAATTCTTAAACGTAAAATAGTGAAGAACCAGGTGCCTTTAACTGCTGCATAATTTCCAGGTAAGCATTAGATTTAACAGACTTATCAGAGCAAGAGTAAATTACATGGATTCATCAGACATTCCTTCCACAAAACTAAGTTGTAATAAAACACACAAAGATGGTCAGTATCCTTTATTCAGATTAATAATACGTAAAAGACGTAGCACCTGTTGAGCAGACATTATAGCTTCCTTACAAAGAGCAGTTAATATTTTGAAACAAGTTATGAATATTGTTTGCTTTGCTTTTATGAGGCCTGTTAGTAATCTCAGGTCTTCTCAACCGAGAGGTCAACATAACATGTGGAGTAACAGAACCTTCAAAAAAGTCAAGTTTCAGGAAATGAGCTGCTGAAATAACAAATGAATGTAGTACTATTGAACACTGAACTCTACAACTAAAGAAACAACTAAAGAGCCACCCTCTTATGCCTTTAAAATTTAAGTTTAATTTAACTACACTTTGCTAGATCAAACTTATTTTCCAAAATTTGGAAATAATATGGGCATATTCATTGCCAGTTCAAATAAAAAACAACCAAAAATCTAAAAAGCCCATAATCAAACATAGAAAAAAACCCCAAATCCCAAAAGAAAACAAAACAATCCAGACAAAGCAATCCAGGGTGGAGTATGGCTGTCTGCACACGCAGTGACACTCCACTAATGTCCTTGCATCTTCAGGTGCCAGGGCAGCTGATACCAGACACAGTCAGCACTGAAGCCACAGCATAGCAATCTGAATTTTCAGTGTCTCTCAGGATCCTGCTGATATCCAGAATTTTTCTTCCCCCCTCAGCCTGCAGCTGCTGACAAACGACTACTTTCCAAAAGCTGACCCAATTTAAGATCAGGCAGTTGTCTTTGAAGCGACTGGCTCAAAACTACCACAAACCAGCAAGAAATCAATATTTTTTCATTCAATAGTTCTATTTTTTCTCATCATTTTTACTTGACATCATCACCTTATAGTACTGACATTGTTCCCTTGGCTTTCCCCCATCATTTTAACTTTACAACTCAAAAACTGTTTTCACTGCTCTCAGTAGCCTGAGTTAGCATCTCTGTTAGATAATCCAGTACAAATAATGCTGATTTCTGTAGAATCCAGTGAGCTTTAAAAATCAGATGTATTCATATTCTTTATCAATATATCCTCTAATTTTTTTAAATAGCAGTTAACTTACAGCCTTGCTTCATGGAAATATTATTAATATATACAAAAAAAAACATGTCGTTTGTTTATTCTGTACACATATATTAGTTTGTCTATCCAACCAAAAATTTGGAAAAGCTTGTTTTTCAAAACCCTTTTAGAAGTGGGTTTGTGTATGTTTATATAGTTTTGCCTGGATTTCCTGCTCTCTTCAGCTTCACTTTCCCACTTCAGTTTATTCACTCTCAGTACAGTCCAACAATCTCAAATCACAATCACTTTCTATTTCTAAGCAGGAAGAGCCATACTATGAAAGAATACAACTGGTATTATTCATTCATACAAAAATATTAAATATTTAAATTTTACCTCCTTGCTTTCCTCCAAATCTGAGTCACTGCTAAACTCTTCTGTATTTAGATGTTCAAAATCAGATTCTCCAACAGCTATTGGTACTGTAACAGTAAGGCTTGGGTTGTTTATGAATGATGTATAATCACTGCCACCTATAACAGTGGCCATTCCATTCTCATTTTTGTGACAATTTGTATCTCTCCTTATTTCAGCAATGGTACAGTTGGAAATGCAATGGTCTTTCCCATCATTGAACTGATCTGTTGCTGTTCTTTGATTTACAACAGCTTGTTTCCCCCAACAAGACTTTCGGACACATTCACCTGCTTTTTCCTTCACATAATCTATTCCCTTCTGAATTCTTGCAACAGCAATCTGTAAGTTGTTCATCTCACTATCGTCCTCCTTGGGAGAAAGGCTGTCTGAACTAAATGAACTGAGCAGCAAGGCTAGAAAAAGGTTCAATACCTAAAAAAAAAGAAAACAAAAAAAGACAACACAGCTGAATTTTTCATTCACATGCTTATTCTATCACCCATTATAAACAACTTAGGCTTCATGTTTTCATTTTCTGTATATGATTCTGGAAATGACACAGTAAATAAGATTTAAATGCAATTTAAGCACAAAACCTGCCCCATATCCCAATGCAAGGATTTTTGTGGTTTTGCATTATTGTATCACTATGAAGACCTTCGTAAATTCTTTTTCTGCTTGTGTTTGTGGAAGGTCAGAAATAAATGATTCTTTGGTACAAACTGCACACATCCAAAATGTTTACTTCTCTGGCACAGCGAAGCACTCTGCAACAGAAGACATAGCTCATCTGTGCAGAAGACAGCTTTCTTAAGTGCTGGTCCAAACTCCCATGAATATTTTGCTGTATGTGATGTAAAAAATGGGAAGCATTTTTTCAACTAATCTAACCCCCAAGTCATTCTCTTTCCACAGCAAGACAAAACATAGAACAGGTGGTAGTTGTACCAGCCCAGAGTTTACCAGGAGCTCAAATGGCACTAAGGTAGCTGCAGAGTAGCAGTTGTTAAAGCCTTTAGATCAGCTCTTCTATGCAGCTTTGAAGACAATGGGGTAAAACTATGTGTTGGGAACACAGAGAGACAACTGGATAACAGAGCCCTGAACACACGGCAGGGATTGTCTACTCATGTAAGAAATTCTACTAGAGCTATGGTATAAAATCAGAATACATTAAATACTGTGGAAAAATTCACAGAGATGGATACTTCATTCCACAAAGCAGTATCTTCTGGTTTAGAAAACTATTTAAGGAAGATGTTTTGCTTGGTCAACCAATTTCACAATTCTCTTCATTATAAGACAATAGATCTGTAGAAAATCCTGGTACAAGTGGCTGTGCTACTAGCAGTAATGCATAACAGGTTTAAAAGACAATTAGCTTATTGCTGTTGTTAGAAATTTTACTCCCAATGAATGCCTCCAGGATGGCTAATTTAAAATCTCTCTTGCTACTGACAGTTGCCTAAAGAAAAGACGAAAAGTAATAGAGGAAGACTCAGTAGGCAACGAAAAAAGCAGAGCAAAAGGCAGAGCAATGAAGGCCTCAAATACCGGTGAGTTAATAAATATATTTTAAAAGACAAATTTATGCATGGTAATGTACAAACTGGTACACATGGGATGCTTTCCTCTGAGGGAGAAAAAGAAGATATAATACAGACAACTTTAAAAGTCTCTGTAGAAGGCACTTAGGAAATAGGAAACAAAAATATGAAGAGGTGAAACAAAATGTGAAGTATTTGAATCTGGTGTTTTTGCAGAACTGCTGCCTTCCAATTCAAGTTTCCTTACCCCATTTGTGTAAAAAATTGGCTATGCAGCAAGCAGGGCTCAAAATGCCTTAAACTTAAGCATCTAGGAATGTTAATGCAGTCTTCCAGACAGGAGGGAGCAGAAAAAATAAAAACAACCCCAAACAGCTAGCTATGTGTGATTGGAAGTGATGTCTCAATCAGTTAGGGAGAAAAGGCCCTCTATGACATCTTCTGCGAAATGCAAACTTCTGTCCTGGGAGCATAAGACTTCGGGAGCTTTTGCTCTCCTTTCTCTCTAGATAACCAGGAGTAGTTCACAAAAACCTGAACACACAATGCTCCTCTCTCTCACCCATATCCTCCAAATCACACTCCAGACCCCTAGGGGGGCCCATCTTCCAAGCTAAGGATTCTATGTAGGATCAGAAATCTAACAAACAGAAAACTCCAATTCAGAACCCATACTCATAACATTCAAAATCATAAAAAAACATATTTAAATAATACATTTAATAACTCTTTAAAACTTAATTACTCTTTCTGTTACCATTCTTTCCCTAAATTAATTCTCAAATTATTTCGGGTACATACCACTAGGTTTCCAATCACCATGACCATCATGAAGACAGTAAGGCACATAGGTTGGCCTGCAACCTCCATGCAGTCCCACATCGTTTCTATCCATTCTCCACACAACACTCGAAATACAATCAGGAAAGAATGGAAAAAGTCATGCATGTGCCAGCGTGGAAGTTCACAGTCACTAGAGATCTTGCAGACACATTCTTTGTAGCTTTTCCCAAATAGCTGCATCCCAACCACAGCGAAAATGAACACGATGATGGCCAGCACCAGGGTCAGATTCCCCAGAGCCCCCACTGAGTTGCCAATAATTTTTATCAGCATATTTAGAGTTGGCCAAGACTTTGCCAACTTGAAAACTCGCAACTGAAAAACAAAAATACAGAGGCATTATTTGCAGTAGTTACAAAAGTGCTACAGAAACAAACAACTGATTATGAACTAGTGACTCTTAGCATTAACAAAAAGAAGAAACTTCAACACGATTCCAACAATCATAGCTTACACAGAAACAGGAGTTTCACAAAATCCAAAGTTTTAAAGCTTAATAAATTTTAGCCTTTGCTATTTTTTTGTGTAGCATATCTGTACTCTTTTCTACATGAAAGAAACAGCACACTGGTTGAATTTGTTCGGATAGTGAATTCTGAACACAGCACACATCTCAACCACTATGTGCAGAAACAAACTAAAAAACAAATAAAGTTCAACAGGATTCTATTGCAGGAAAATAAAGGATTCTAAAATCCTTGAAGAATGGGGTCTTCCAAAAGAATATTGCCTCCAACAAATTTAAAAAGGATCAGACAAACACACAGTCTGAAGATAAAAGCCAAACCCAAGCCCCATGTCAAACATTTCAACTTCTGATGGGGAAAAAGTATAATTCATACTCTTTCTTATCCATAATCCACCCAAAATAAAGGTATTAAATATTTTTCAGTTTCAGATAAAAACAAAATGGAAATGCAAAATGGAAAGAAACCACAGGTAAAGAATGTCTCATAGTACATTTTTTTTTAAATAAAAATATTTTTCCAATAAAATAAAGCATTCCCTTTTATCCAAGTGGGAAAAGAAAAATCAATCTTTTTTAAATTAAAAAAATATGAATTTTATAATTCCTACATTTTAAAAGAATACTTCTATTCTTTTTGCAATTTCCATATGGAAGTAGACAGAAGACTACAAATGCGTTATTTGTTTCTACCTCTCATTGTGCACTAAATTCTACACTTCATTGGGCTTTATGCATCTGTGTTAATACAATTACAGTAAAATTACAGCTCTTTGCCTTAAAAAAATACTTAAGTGCTTCTAAACCATATAATGGCACACACTATTCAGTGATAACAAATAATTTGTAAAATAGCTTGCAGAGATACCCTGTGACACTTTGCAAAAAATACAAATAATATTACTAAAAAGTGTCTTATTTACATGAGTACAGTTAAAACACAAATATAATGCATTAATTGATACAGATAAATTATTATCACTAATTTATTTACCAATCTGAATGATCGGAGAACAGATAATCCATCCACATTAGACAGAAAAAGCTCCACCAAACTAAGGGTAACTATAAAGCTATCGAAGATATTCCATCCAACTTGGAAATAATAAAAAGGATGCATGGCAATTATCTTGAGAACCATTTCTGCCGCAAAAATTCCAGTAAAAACCTGAAGGAAGAACATTTATTGTTACTTTACAGATGAGTATGAATTAGTTGAACCAGCAAACAAAGAACAAGTAACAACCCTCTTACAGCAGGACGTCAGTAAGGACAGTCATTGCAAGCTGAACCTCACAGAGAAGATAAGTGGAAACGTCAAAATGAGCTGTTAAATTTAACTCTTAAGTTAAACCTGAGATACATTTCGTGACTAGTGAAGAATAAACTATTCCTAACAGGCCTCCTGTTTGCTGCTCATATCTACCGTCCATCTAACTACAGGAACTTCCCTCAGCAAGACAGTAACAGTTGTTCTTGCCACAATGGAAGCTGCTTTAACAAAGGTGTGTTGAAAAATATTAATTGGTCATAACCTGGAGAGTGATGTGCTATTAAATGAAGTCTTCATGAGAACTCACAAATACAGTAAGCATATCTTCTCTTTCTACCTGCCAAAAAAAGGCAAATTATGCCAAGGCTCACGTTTAAAATAAAACTTGTTTCTGCCTCTGAAAGCCTCTGTTGCCTTCTGAAGCAGAAGGCAAACAATGCCTCTGCATCTGTGACTACCAGTATCTACAGAACTGCATAAATAATTATCTTTTACTAGAAAGATCAACAAGCCTTTAAAAAATCAGGAACATTTGACAGACTTTAAATGATAGTGCTACACAGTTCAAAAAACAAGAAATCAACTGTATTATAGTGGCATTTTAGCTGACTTGGGAGTAAAAACAAATTCTTATCAGCAAAAAGGAACACTTCTTCTCACTTAGCTGCCATAGACCAACCAAAGCAACATTCTTCATGGAAATACAAAAAAACCCACAAAAAATAACAGTGCAAAATCATAATCCAAAATAACATCCAACTTTCTTGTGTTATCAATGATACAGTAGAAAGGATCTAATTTGGCTCCTACTTTTCTTGCAATATTAAACAAAACCAAGTCAGATTTCACTTTGTGTCATTCAAACTATTGAAATCAACCTAGAAGTCAAACTATACAATATATCTCAAATGGTATTTTTAGTACAATTAAAATGTTAACATATATCTATGGCATGATAATAAAAGTAACAAAAGTAATTCTACTTCAAAGAGAAACCAGGTTCCAATTGTATCAAATTATATAGTATGATGGACTTACCTGATTTCCCGTTTTAAGTACATTATTGAAATCTTTAGTCATTGGATAATGTTCCATGGCCATAAACAGTGTGTTTAAAATTATGCAAACAGTGATAGCCAGATCAACAAGTGGATCCATCACAATCAATTCAACTACGTTCTTTACTTTTAACCAGGGCTCCCAACAATCCCAAATTAAGAAAGTGTGGGCAAAATTGTACCAGCAAGGTGGACATTTTTGTCTGGATTCTTCAAGTTCTGGGAAAATAAAGAAATCCACAGTGAACAAGTTTTGAAGAAAGTGAAGACAAATTTTTGTTCATCTGCTTTTTCAGGTTTTAACGTTTATCCCTGGAACCATCAAGGACGTCTGGCAGAACCACCTCAGATTTTCAGGAACTTGACTTATTGTTACTGACTGAAAGGGTTGTAGAACACTTGAAGAAAAACCTCAAGAGTTTTGAGCTAGTAGTTGAAAAAGTTGTCTATTTTTAACATCACAAAATCTCGTGTTTTAAAAAAATACTACTTATGCTTGCATTCAGGGATAGTTTTCTCAGTAAAACTTCCAACTTCACAGTCCTCTCAAATGTCTAATTAATTATTTTTGGGAAAAGTAAGATTAATTTCATCATGAAAAGGTTTTTGAAAACTATTCAAGCTTTTTCAAGAATTTCACTAGCAATAATTTCACTATTCCAAATAATCCTACTACAAATTTCCTTCTCCTTATTAACTAAGGCCTGGCCATTAATTTTCTGTAACTTTTTTACAGTATAGATAGTGGAAATTTTATCACAAGGCATTTATTTCCAATAACTGTATTGCTAACATGAATAATTAGTATAAACCACATACATATTATCTATTTTAATTAGAATGCGTTCCTCAGTTTAGCCTGCTTATCAGATTTTTTCATTTCATTTTTCACTATATACACGCACTTCCGTTCAATTATTCAGTTTATGTATTTTCAATGGCTAGATATTTTTTGTGTTCTGTATTTACATTGTGATATAGCACCTTCAAAAAAGTCTAAGACTATGTCAAGAAAGTCCATGCATGTGCAATTATAACACACCTTCCATTGTATTTGTGATAATGCCAGCTACACTCATGGCTCTTTGTCTTAAATTGGGGTCCTCCAGCAACTCCACTGGTATTTGATATGAACTTGTACGCCTCTTTTTTACTTCTATTTCTGTCGTAGTGCTCTATAAAAAAAAAAAAAAACAAAAAACAAAAAACAAAAAAACACTCAAAAAGGTGCAGAAATTAAATTCAATTTTAGAAATACTGCAAAACAGGTATCAGACTTTTCAGTTTCAATGAATTCATAATATGTATAGTTTTGTATTCAAGTGTTGTTACATCAGATTTTTTTCCATTATACATATAACATAAGCCTAGTATTTTGTTTAAATAGCTATTTTCATGTTGTACTTCTGAACACTGTTAATACTTATAAAACACTAAAGAAGATTTTTATATTTAGTTCCCAGATTACCATTGCATTATAGTTAACTAATATTAACTTCACATTAAACACAGACATTTTGGATGAGGCCATAGGCAAGGAAACAAATCAATACCGTTGCAGCACCGGAATCGGAAAAAATCCCAGTTCCATGCTTTCTCTACCAAAACTAGTTGAATCATAAGATACTTATGCTAAATGATTTATGCTAGAAAGTCTTCTGCAATAATTATTACTCTCCAAAAGTAATTTTTATAGATCAGTCTTGATCTCTATACCCATTCAAAACTAACTGAAAGGATATCTTTTACATTGCATAGCTATCATCTCTGGTTTATGAATTTCAGCTGAAGAAACTAAAACGTCTGACTTAATTGACCCCCCCCCAAAAAAAAAAAAAAAGAAAAGTGGGGTTTTTTAAAGTATTTTATTGAAAAAATTGAAAGCTGTGTTACATCATTGAACACAGCTCAGTTACAGAGAAGTTTTGAATGTGTGATCATGGGCAGATTTTTTTTTCAGTAAATTAAATAAATGCATGAGAAAGTGTAATAAACCACAAGATGATTATAACTGTAAGGAATCTGGCTGATGCACTTTCAGATGTTATAACCCATGTAAAATTTTTGTTTTAATATAAGAAGGTTTCTAGGAAAAAACATGCAATGGATCCCCCTGCGTCATTACTAAAGCAGACTGAAGGAAAATGGAAAACTGACCAGAGGGAAAATTTTTAAATTATACCCTGATCCTAGACAGTGAGAAACTTAGATGATCTCCGAGACCCAGGAGAAAAAAAAGCTTTCAGACCTTCTAAAATGTCAACAGAACCTTAAAGGCCATGCTACATTTGCACAATACCAAATACATGGACAGGGGAGAAAAGGAGAACCAGATTACTGGTAGAGAATTAGGAAATACATTTAAAGGGAGGCTAAAACCATAAAGACAGAAAAGAATCAAACCAACGTATCAATACGCACAATGTTTAGAAAGCTGAGCACCCTATTTTGGATTCTAAAACAGACAGAGCAATGGAACATTACTAACTTGATTCACTATGCAGGTGCATGCATATGCTTGCTCTGCAGGTATATAAAAATGCTACTTTGTTCTCTTTCGTTTTTATGCTTCAGCCTCTTACTTTTGAGTGAATCACTGTAAACCCACTTCATTACAGCAAGATATGCAAAATCAGTCACAACTTCACAACCATTTTCAAAGCATTTCATTCCAGTAAAACCTTGTCTGCTGCAATAAAGAAAGGCATGAAGCCTGGAGTCATTTAAAAACTTTCTTACATTGTCATCGGTTGTCGGTTTATCTATTACCACCTCTGGCAGAAGCTGTCCAGTAGGTGACAACAGACCTGGTGGTCCATCCACTAAGGAAACCACCCCATTGCAATCCACAGTGCTGTGCATCTTCCCATTCACTGGAAACACTGCCAGCCTTCTTGATGATCTACTGGCTTGACTAATGTTACTACTGCGCCGTTCACCGTGTCTGCGTGGCAAAAAGAGAGAACCTCTTCTGCTCCCATTATCCTCAAACGTGCTGTGCTCATCATCGGCAAAGTCATTTTCAGATCCTATCTCTCTTCCATATTCTCTAAAACTGAAAAGACTTGTTCTGCTACTGCGTCTGGGAGAAAACAGGGAGCCACGAACACTCAGTAAAGACTGCAAAGGAAACAAACAAAATGACTGGCTGAAGATTTTAAATATACAAAATGCACGTCTATGTATTAAAAAAAGAAAAAGTAATTTATATTCCCCAGGAATCAGTCAGTGTTATTTTTAATACAGTGCCTTAGGTAGATTTCAGACACATGAACTAGAGATGAGAGTCATCTGAACAGGTAAATTTACAGTACACCTAAAACAATTATTTGAGAGAAAAAAAATGAACATGCATAAAGCCACAGCAGTTTCCATCTCTGTATTAACAAGAAAAATCAAGAACAAAAAAATTCACTTCTAGAAATTCTGATAATCCAAGTAGATCATGCTTTATGTTAGAAGTTATCAATATCCTTAGTCTTCTACATTGATACATTATACTTAAATTTTTGTATTATAGATTAAAAAGGGATTTCTATTTCAAATTAACTAGGAAAATGCAATGCTGCTGTGCATGTTAAGACCCACCAGATCCTAAACAACGAAATGAGAGAGATCAAAACACTTGTTTAGGTACACTCTAGAAAATAATACCAACAGTAGGCTGGTATTTAAAACAATACAACATTATTTTTCTTTGGTTGTACTACTTTGCAAAGTTGCAGTGAAGTTTGTCAGATATTACAGTTATCTCACAAACCCCCAAAATGACAACTGCACTATTCGCAGTACCTGGTGGGGTGATGTGAATGGCTTCCCATAAGCAAGTCTGTTCCCATCGAAAGAAAAACGGAAACCTTTACTTCTGATACTGCCATCTGATTCAGATTTTGGAAGTTCTTCGGCCTTCATGCCATCCTCTTCTCCAGAGAGCTCCCTCTGCCTTCTTTTCTTCCTTCTATTTCTCCTTTCTTTGGCACTTTTTGAGCTGAGCTTGGATGCTTCTGAAGAACTATCTGAGGGTCCACCAATCCCACTTTCGCCACTGTACTCAGTCATCTCTGCTGCAGCTGCTGCTATTGCCTGCCACAGCAATTGTTTAATGTGATGCATTGCAAATAACACCATATTTTAAAGAAAGCTCTAGTCCTAACATTTATATTAAAATAGTTCTAGATGTGTGACAAAAGCCTAGGTGGATTTCTGCAAAACTTCAAATGGAATTCTATCATACAAGTTTAAATAAAAGGGCAGTTATGAAAGTTGCTGTTCGAACAGAGCTCTACTTTGCATCCATATTGTGGAGTCGGTCCGCATTGTGTACAGCATTCTGCCACAAAGTTCATTAGAAAACACTTGAAAATTAATAAATTTATTCGTTAAAGTGAACGCAGTTGCAAACAAAGGAGCTAAACAGAGTCCATGCTTCAGTCTGCATTAATTTAGTAAACTAATTTTAACTCTTCTTATAAGTAACAGCTTCCTTATGCTGCTCTTAGGAAAAAACTTTGGGGTACTACTTCCAGTCTTTGATTCACTGGTGGCAACACAAGTAGCAAAAATAAGTCAGAAATCTATGGATAAAAATATTTTAAACTCTAATCAAGGCTTGACAAGTATTTCACAAGTATTGCAGTTATTTTTAAGCTCAGAATTTGGAAAATCATCATGACAAATGTCACTGTTTAAAGCAGGGTGGCAATAAACAAAATGGTGGATGCTCTTTATTAACTCCTGCTGCTGATATTGAGAGTCTCATGCTCTACCAACTGAGCTAGCCCGGCTGGTGTTTCTGCCTCGTTCGAACCCCTCTGGGACCTCTCAGATGTGAGGAGAACGTGATACCCACTACACTACAGCAACTGGCTCCCCACTGGGGGACTAAATCCGGTTTCCCACGTGACAGGGAGGGATACTCATCACTATACTAACAGGGAATACTTTAATGGATACTACCCCTAGATAAGAAATATTTATTTAAAAACTATTGTTCTTATTAGGGTAGTACTTTTTGTCCTCAGTTCAGAAATTCCGTAACACTTCAGATATTGTACATTTAAAAAGCAATAAATAGCCATAGAGAAAGCAGTCTAAAGTACTTCTAATGTATATAAAAGAATGGCTTTTTTTTAATATGCTTGTTTATTTATTGGTTTTGTTTTGAACGAATAGCATGCAAAAGAATATACTAAAGCTCAAACTCGTGTTAGAAAATACCTGAGCTTCTTCTTGCTGCTTCCTCAGCTGTTCAAGCATCTGCTGCAAGTCTGCCTCCCTCTGTTCTGCTTCAACCATGGTTGCTTGATGTTGTTCTTCATAGGCCATGGCAACCACAGCCAAAATCAAGTTAATCAGATAGAAGGAACCCAGAAAAATGACCAGAACAAAAAATATCATGTATGTTTTGCCAACAGCTCGTAGCGTCTATAGGAGAAGAAGAGAAATGATCCATTTGGTGAAGACATGCATCAGTTCTGCAGTTCATCAGCATTTACTGAATTTGAAAAGTGCAAAACTATTACTGAGTTGTTCTTCCTTCTGTAATAAGATCATAAAAGCTTTCTGAATTATAATCAAAATAAAGGGAGCCTTCATGCATGTGAAAAGTATGTTTAAAGATCATGCTGCTTTGAGACAAACCTCTTTTAATGCCTAACAATCTTGAAAAGGATGTGGGATCAGAGTAATTAATGTAAATCACACATCACAGGTTGAACGCTTAGTATGCTTACCATGTATCAGCATACTTCCCCCTTGAAATAACCAAAAGAATTAAACACGGCACAATTGATTAAATAATTGAAAGATAGTATTTTTTATAATTAACAGATTTTCACACACCATAAAATAAAAAGCTAGGGTGAGAAAAGTAATTTATATCAAGATATGCATTCTTAGTTATCAAAAATAGGATTCAAAGTACAGAAATTGAGATTAAGATTTTGCTGTCAAAGTATTTTTACAATTTAGCCTCTATATTAAAGTTTTTGAAAGTAACATCCTATCACGAAGCACAAAATGTAATATACACTGTCAAAGTTAAATAAAGGATCAAAGAAACCTCATGTGCCTTTTCAGAAATCAAAATCATATGAGATTCTGTAGTAAATGCCCATGTCTACTTAACTCTGCAACTGAATTTGCTTCTTTTCATAAATACTGTTCATTTTCATTTGCTAACAATAGCAATGTGTGGAGAGGGACCTGGGTGTCCTGGTGGACAACAGGTTGACTATGAGCCAGCAGTGTGCCCTGGCTGCCAAGAAAGCCAATGGGATCCTGGGATGCATTAGGAGGAGTGTGGCCAGCAGGTCGAGGGAGCTTCTTCTCCCCCTCTACTCCGCCCTAGTGAGGCCCCATCTGGAGTACTTTGTCCAGTTCTGGGCTCCCCACTTCAAGAAAGATGAGGAGCTACTGGAGAGTGTCCAGCAGAGGGCTACGAGGATAGTGAGGGGACTGGAGCATCTCTCCTATGAGGAGAGGCTGAGGGAGCTGGGCTTGTTCAGCCTGATGAAGAGAAGGCTGAGAGGGGACCTGATATATGCTTATAAATATCTCAAGGGTGGGTGTCAGGAGGATGGGGCCAAACTCTTTTCAGTGGTGCCCAGCGACAGGACAAGGGGCAATGGGCACAAACTGAAGCACAGGAAGTTCTGTCTGAACATGAGGAAGAACTTCTTCCCTCTAAGGGTGGCGGAGCACTGGAACAGGCTGCCCAGGGAGGTTGTGGAGTCTCCTTCTCTGGAGATATTCAAGACCCACCTGGACAAGGTCCTGTGCAGCCTGCTGTAGGTGATCCTGCTCTGGCAGGAGGGCT
>Ga0065711_1029066_pt1 | contig 37806 bp, 21 predicted proteins | sample Hoacrofraction12_FD_59098 | JGI IMG/M metagenome (GOLD analysis project Ga0065711, IMG submission 59098) | Hoatzin crop microbial communities from Cojedes, Venezuela - Epithelial fraction 12 v2 (version 2) | ecosystem: Host-associated > Birds > Digestive system > Esophagus > Crop | place...
TTTTTTTTTTTTTTTTTTCTTGAAGAAGCAAGGACTGGACTAACTTTGGAAAAAAAAAAAAACAGAAGCATTAAGTTTTTGGTTAAAGTTTGTAACTTATTTAATTTTATTTTAATGTTTTGGGCATGTGAACTGTAATGTAAGATTTCTTTTTGTACTCTTTTTGAAAGATGTTTCTCAAAAATGGCTTGAATATTCTTCTGTGTTTCCTGCAACCAGGCAGTTTGCTTTACAGGGTCACATATATCTCTGGTTTCATGTTCAAGCTGATACCAAATTTGTATTTCTTGAAGGGAATTAGGAAATAGTAATTCAGCATCCAGAAGATACTGAGTTGTAGTCTTTGCCGTGTATCAAAAGCGTATTGATTCCCCCCACCATGTGCAGTCTGTGTGCGTTCCACGAAGGGTCTATAATGTTTTACCCAGTGGGATAAAATGTTTGTCTCTGGTCAGACAACACTGATATGGGAGAGCCGGGTGATGGGCTACCTCCAGCATGCTTGGCTCTCCAGGAGGTTTGCTGCTTCCTAATTGACTTAGTATGGATTGCTTGGTAATAATGTACTTGAAGTTTTCTAGATCCTTCTCAAAATCAGTCTTGCAGCACTGGTATAGGAAAATGTCATGTAGCCCACAATATTTCTTAAAAACTTGAAGTCCTGTACCTTCATTTAAAACAAGAAGTCCTCTGCACAATGTGTCTGTTTGCAAGGGGATGTCATGAGTTAGTTTTTCATCCTTACCGGGTGGCGTTTAAAACTCATATTTGGTTGCAAAGGTGAATGACCTTAGTCTTATTGTTTTCAGTTATTGTTCATTTCATTAGATCACTGCGCAGCCTGTCTCGTCGAAACTGCTGTGAACAAGAGACCCAGTGACAGCACAACAGAAGTATTTTGGTTTGTAAAACTTCCTTAAACGATACTAATGATTTCAGGCATATATGGTGCTCACTTGCTTGTTCTTATGGTACGTTAGTTCTTAGATCCTCATTTTTGTGAGCTGTAATTCACTCACAATTACAAGTGAAAAATAGGGAAATTAAAAATGGCACTGCGTACAGTTGTTGCCACGCTTTACAAACTCATTCTAAAGACTTAGCAGGTAAAAGGAACTCCTGCTTATCTTGCAAACAGACCAAATGAAGGCTGAACAGATTCATTTTATCTGTGCATGATCGGTGCAATGAACTCTCACCCTGATTAAGGTTTTATCCTAAAGCATGGCTAATAGCATTGCAGGCACAAGGACCCTTTCTTTCTGTCCCTAGTTAGCTGAAATGACTTGCTGCTCTGTCCTTCAGTGGTAACAATTTCTTGGGCAAAAAGGGATTGACCTGCAGCTCTGAAGAAGATGGGAAGTTGTGGTTAGAAGTTTTAATCGTCTGCTTGCTCATAACAGGGGAAAAGTACTTATTTCCTAGTTTGAGTGCATTACAGACAGGGAAATTGGAAAAATCAGAGGAACTGCCAGGTCCAAAACCTGTGATGCTGTCAAAGCAAGCCCCTCATTTCTGCAAAGGAGTGGGCTGGACCTTGCACACGATTAGTTGGAGTTCAATATTTGTGCACTGTTTTCACATTCTTGATTTTCTGAGTACTTTGAGGAATTGTTAGCACTTAAGAGTACAAGTACTTGAGAATATTCAGCGGTCAACTTAGCAATCAGTAAATCTGTTGTGTGGCTTTACAGTGCGATGTACACATGTCAGAGTCACACACTTCAACACAGACTGTGAGCTCTCAATGCTTTGGTAGGGTAGTACTGACCTGCATGTAGAAGCTGTGGAGTTGCTGTGACGTTGTAATGCTGCAAGTAGTAACTGAGTTGGACCCACTGACTTCAAGTGCGAGTTATGTTCGTGTGGAGTAGAGAAGAATATGGGGGGTTGTGGTTTTTGTTTAAAAACCAAGTGACTCTTGTTGTGTATTGTATCTTTGCTTTCCCATGCATTAGAAACAAAATTCTGCATTTCCACAAATGTGGTATGAGCACTGGTATCCAGAAACCATTATTTACTAAGTTACATTTCTGTGAAAAGGTACAATTAAGTTCTGAGCCACTTGATTAGTCCAGGAGTAATTTGGGTTACTTATAGTTTGGGGCATTTATAGTGCATAATTCCTGCACAAATTATTTTAAACTGTGATACAATTTTCAGCTTACTTGAAAACCTGTCCAGCTTATGTTCAGCTACAGTTAAAAGCAGTTTTCTTAAGAAAGGAAGGCCTCGTCACAGGAGGGAGACGTTTTCATCTTACCTGTGAGGAGTCAATCTTTGTAATAATGCTTCTGAACCTGACTGAAAAGTCACTGGTATAAATATCACATTTCTGATTTGCAGATGTGCAACCACCAAGACTTACAGGTGACAGCTACTGTGACTGTAACTGAGGCAGGCTACTAAAATCTTATTTTCCATTTTCCCATTCTTAAAGGGCAGTATTTATTGTGTTTTTGTTGACTCTGTTGTTATTCAGTTCACACTTTAGTTTGTATGAGAAGCGTTAAAAGGAAGAAGGTTGAAAGTCACACATTCCAAATACCTCCTTTGATGCCAGTGAGAGTGAGGTACCTTCACTGCCTAAATAATTTTTTGGAATGGGGTATAAGCTTTGCAATCGGTTGAAGACAAGGCAGAGGCCACTGGTGTGGGGAAGGGACAGGGGACGCCGGGCTCAGGTGTTGTGGCCAGGCTGTGGCTTATTTTGGAAGGCAACTCCAGGTTCAGCACCTTGCTCAAATGTGGTGCTGAGGTTACTGTGCAAGCACCCACAGATCCAGAAAAATCCTGGTGTATTAATATGTAGCAGGAAAAGCTGGCAAATGTAACTTCTGAAACACGTTAACATTTTTTTGTAGCTGACATGGTTATGAAGTGCCAGTATTTCCCTCTTAAAATTGTCGGTGGTCAAGCAGGCAGTGTTACTGGTCCTTGGCTGGAAGTAGGTGGGTTTCCAGGCAAACACACCAGTTTCAGTGCAGCGTTGTTTTGCCTTGTGTTTGTTTGCTATTTGCTGAAGTAGCAGGTGTTTGAAACTGTGGTGGCAATTTAGGAAGGCACATTAGTGGGTAAAGTGTGAGTAAAGAAGTTGAAGGTGCTGGATTGTTAAGGTTTGATGTGATTTTGTAAATAAGTTTTCTTTTGCTTTTATGAAAAGACTATAAGTGTGGTTGCATTCTGCAATAAGCTTTCTGTGGAAGAGTTAGAGTAAGAATAGACATAATGGTCCTGTATAAGTTTCTTTCAGTATTCGTTTGATGAGCAAAAAAATAAGTGGACTACACGATTTGCATAGAAGTGTACTTTCACGTATTTTCTACAGTGGCACCCTCATTTGCATATTGTCTTTAATCTGACAGGTTTTAAGTGCTGGAGAAGTTAGCAAGTGTTCCTCAGTTTCACTTTTTTATGAAGTTGTTTCAATGTGTTTTGTCCTTGTTCTCTCTTTTGATTACTGAGGCTTGGAAAATACTGTAACTCCCTTCTTCCCCATTTTTCTGCGGCATCTTGCTCTTCTTCCAGCTTCTGGTGGGTGCTCCACTTTGATCCCCCAAACCTGGGAGCCACAGACCACCTTCGCACTCAGATCTTTCTGACAGCAGTGCCTCCCCTTCCGACTGCACCTCTGGCACTTTGTGTATGAAACTGTTAACAAGCAGATTTTAATATGATATACAGAAGTCTTTTTTTACAAGAAGTAATCTTTTTAGTGAATGCTGTGTTTTTCATCAGACTATTTCATCTGTGAAAATGCTTGGGTTGCATGTCACGGTTCATCTCTTACGTTGTTTCTGAATTACTGTTGCAGTAATAAAATACTATGTTGATACAAAAGCATAATTATAATTACTGTTGTGGGTTTCTGTCAAATTATTTTGAGCATGTGGCAGATTTTTGTCTTTGAACAATAGCAGTGTTACAAACTTGGTTTAGAGAACTAATTTTTGATTGCTGAAAACTACTTATTCTAACAAAACCAATTCTGCTTATTGCTTAAATGTGTATTTATAAAGCTGTTCCCTGAGATAATGATATATCATTTCAGGTTTATTAATTGCATTCTCATGTTCATGTGAGAAAAACAATCTGGAACTTCTTTTTTTTCCCAGATAAGAAAGAAGAACTGTCTGCAATAAGCTTTGCTTTGCTGCCTTCCTTTTCCTCACTGCGTTGCTTCCCCACCCCCATAACTCCTAGCCCCAGTCTCTTCCTTCCCTTCTGCGCTGACAGCTTTTTTCCAATGAATATCTTTATAGCATCAGAGAAAATAGAGCTGGAGGGATACTGAGCAGTCATCCAGTCCATTGCTCTGTCCTAGAACATGACAAACTCTGCTTGGCAGTCTTTTTGCCTATCCTGTTCTCGCAAACCCACAGGGATGAAAATTCCTCCTCTACAGGCAGAATGTTGGACTACTTAATTAACCCGTTTCATTTTACCTTAGCTCTGTTTTTCTGCCTGAAATTATTCTCTCTTGCTATCAAGAGAATTACCCGAGATGATGTTTCTCAGCATGTGTTTGTAATTTCTGTTCCGTTACCAAATTGAATGTGTGCTAATGAGCTTATCCTGTTGTATTTTTGGGTGACGTTCATAATCTGCAAGTTTAATGATTGTGAAGAGTATTTTTAGAGTATATTTAACTACTGTAATTTTGGGAAAGTTACCACTCGGAAAGCTTTCTCTCTTTATTTTTCATAGTTGTGATTGCACTACTTAGCTACTCTGTCATAAGAAATAGTACTTTTATATATGCTTAGATTTGTTACAGGAGTTAAAATGTGTTAGAAGTGATTTTCCTAAAAAATATGGATGACCTGCTTTATGAAGTTACCTCTATGGGAATAGATTTTGGAGAGGAATTACTTACCTTGAGGATGTGCATATGTTTTCCTCTTCTCTTTGTATCATACTTGCCTGTATTTTTCTTGTGGAGCAGTTCTAGATTGCAACGTTTTAAATACTTTCGTTTTTAAGCATTGCATGTGACTCACTTTTCTCTTTGTATCAGGAATACAGTGCTCTAAGTTTGGGTCCCTCAACAAACCTTTCCATGCTTGTCTCTCTTCTGGCTTGTACCAAGAGTTGCGTCTGCTTCGAGTTGTGGTTCTCAGGGGCTTAACTGGTTCTTTCTGAATCTTATTATAAAAAGCTTTCTTTCAAAATATGTATAGGCAGACTTACATGACCACAAATGGTGCAAAAGTAGTCAAATAAGTCAAATATCACAAGTTACATCTAGCAATGTGTGCATGAGCTGCAGCCTCATAGCAGTGTTGAATTCACACCTGCGAGACATACTTTCCAATGCTGTAGAATATTTATCAAAGGAATCTTCAAGCATTACTGGCATGTGCTGAGATGTACTTTTATAAGAAATGTCTGTCCTGGATGCAGTAGGCGTTGGAAGAAGTGATGCTTGTGTGGGCATGTATCTATCTACACATGCAACACACAAACTGTTTTATGTGTGTGCTTAAAAACTTCCTCTTAGTACTACATTTACTTAGAATTGGTGCAAAGCATTTGTCCCAAAAAGTGTGTTACAAAGATAAAATGAGGAGGAATTCAGTAGTTCCTGAGCCGGCTATGGCAACAGCTATTTCTGAGTGATTCCCATCCTCTCACCCATAAAATCAGCATAAAATTGACCTAACATTGCCAGATCAGATGGGGTATCTGGAAAGTAATCCTCAGGGAAAAGCGAGTTCAGTCTTTGTAAATCCTGAAGATAAAGTGCATAAAGTTGCAGAATCGGATTATACTTTCTCTTTTTATTTCTAAATCAGTACCCTTTTGTTTCTTCCTTTGCAGCATTTGTGAGAAGTTGCCACAAAGATGTGTCAGGTGCTGCCTGAGCCTAGCTCCAAAAGCAGAAACAAACAAATTTTTGAAAAAAGCCCAATCCCTGACTCGGATAATTATCATAAAATCCCAAGGCTTTTTATAGGTGTTAGGGTTTGGTTTCAGAGAGTGAAGGCGTAGAAAGAGTATAGTGACCTTTCTTGTTGAAGCACAAGTCACATCAGATTTTCTTCCTTAATAAATGTATGGCAAGTACCTACTGAAATAACTGATTAAAAGCCAGTAATAACAACTGCAAAACCCAGCTGAAAGCAGTTGGACGAGTCTTGGAGGCATAGAATTTTTGCTGAATGTAGCGCTGAATGTTTTTCTTGAATAGAGTTGGGAATAATTTTTTAAATGTTGGCTCTTTTTTGTTTTCACAAAGGAGTATGAAGAGCATTATTCTGCCTGTTTAGATGACATGAATTTAGTTAGCCTTTCATGATCTAAATGTCCTCTCATGATCTGAAAATCAATGTTGTTAGACCTGTAGTTCAGTGAATTGGAATTTACTTTAGAGTTGTTTTTATCATTTCAAATGAGACCAAAGTAGTACGAGAGAGCGCTAATAGTATGAAATGAAGACAGCAAACTGAGCAGGGTATTAAATTGTAGTTGGAGGTTTTATACCTGGTAGCATATCAGGGCACCAAAAGAAGTTATTGGAGCTGTTCATCTTGTTGCCGGTAGGTGAAGGGTGTTCCTGTGAAAAGCTGTTCAGCTCCGTTAGCACGTCGCTGAGATGTGAAGATATTGCCCGTTTTGTGACTCCAAACCCTGAGTTACCTAGAGCCAAGTTTTGCTTAATTCTGAGATTATACTTTGCTCCTGATTGTGACCTTTCAAAATTGCGCTTGGAGGTTTTGCTGTGGGGATCTGTTTCCTTTTTTGAAGCCTGGCAGTTCCACTAAGAACAGCAAAAGAAAGAAATTACATTGCTTTCCCATTTAGAAGTTTATACATTAAACATACAAAATATAAAAAAAAAATACCCTGTGATTTTGTTACTATGTTGCTAAAGCATTCAACATAACTAAATGTGTCTGATGTAACTGTGCTTCACATCTGCCGAAGCAATCGGCCCGCCTTCCTTGCTGGGAAGAGGGGAACTTGCCAAGTCTGCTCCTCCCCGGCGATGCCCCGACAGCCTGCCTCGCTGCACGGCCGCCCTCGCACCCACTCGTGGACAATTAACTCCTGAGTTTTGCAGTAGAAGCAACTATAAATGGTGCAAGGAAGTTCTGAACAAGAAACAGGTGAGAAGAAACGCAACTAGACGCAGCTAGTAACCAGCCTGTATTTCGTGAGGTCTAGCAAATGCTTAAGGCCGGCTTGCTGCCGGGTGAAGCAGTCCCACCTTCTTCTCACCACAACTCCCCATTCCCTGTTTTTTCTTCCTTTTTTATGCCCCAAACCCAGGGGTTTTGGGGAACTGCTCAAGTTGATGCTGACCTGAAAAATTCCAAGCAGTTGGTTTGATCTCAGTCAGTTCCCTCGTCTGGTTCAGTGTGTGGCTGTGGAAGTGTCGGCACCTGTGGGAGGGAGACGATGCTACAGGATCACCAACACGTAGCTGGTAGTGGGAGCGCGGCGGGATCGCTTGTTTGCAGCATAATTTGTGCTTGAAATGTCTGTGGATGTGTGGCCTTATATCTGCAACCTCTTGGTTGCAGAAATTGGTTTCTGCACAATTTCCAGTGTTTTTTAACAAGTCATTTATGAATTACTTAACACTGAGTATTTTGTATGTTACCATGCTTGCTGCTCCTTGAATTTATTGAAGATTGCTAATGATGTAGAATTACTTTTCTTTTTTGTGATGCTAAATTGGAATGAAAATAAGAGATCCCTTATAGTATAGACACTGAGGTATTCAAACTCCTTTTGTATCTGGTCATTACACAGATATGTCTGATTTAAATACACACAGAATAGATGGGGAAAAAAGTCTCTGTTTTAAGTAGCTCTGTTTATTGGCTCTCATACTTCTATAAACATAGCATCTTATGTCTTGTTTCATGTCTGTCTCTGAAAATTCTTGCTCCCCGTAGCAGATGGAGGAAGATTCCTTGTGCAAAATACATACATCTTCATAAATAATAGCTGCAGAACTCTCCCCGGATTGTCTTAGGAGCAAAGATGTGCTTGTCCAACACGAAGTGTCAAATGGCCACATTTTTATCTAAAATCTCGATTAGATTTGAATGAGGTGAAAGTTAAGTCTAAATTAGGTAGAGTTGATTGACAGGTTGAATTGTACAACACGTTCGAAATGTGTGTTCCACTGTTGGCTTAACAGCTGGCCCGGGATGAAGGAGGAATACTGGCTGCAGTCTCCACCTCCTTGTGAGCGGGCCAGCGGCAAACGTGGGTGCAGCATCTGCGTGTTGAATAGTAGGACTTGAAATCAGCAGCTGGGGATGAAAATACCATTGATGGCATTTCCCTTCCATTAAAGCTTCAGTTTGTTGCAGCCAACGTATGTGGGAGGATGAAGAAGAATAGAAACCTCCATACTTTGCCAAAAATAGAGAACCCTCCGGTTCTGATGTAAAACATAGCAATAAGAGGGAAGTTTCTGATTTTTCGGAGAGTGCTGGCATTGGAGACTGAAGGGAGATCCAACTACATTTCCCAGACAGTGGCTCCTCAGCAGACAGGACTCCCAGCAGCTCCTGAGGCAGCCGAGCAGTTGCAGTTCCATCAGGCAGCGTCCCGGCGGGTTTTTCGCTCGTGTTGCCACACTTTGGCACCCGGTGCTGTCGTTGGCTGGATGGTCGCATCGGGAGGCTCTGCCTGATGCTGACGAGGGCATGAGCAGAGGTGGGAGGGCTCTCCCACACGTCTGTTCTTCGGTGCCCGCCTGGGTATCTCTTGCGGGTAGATGTGTAATTTCACTTTTAGCACATGGATGAACGCTGCTGCTGAGCTGTTGGATTGAAGCACTGTGAAGCTTCCTGGGTGTTCGTGACACAGTTTCGCAGTAGCACCTCAGGAAGGTTTTGTATCACAGGAGATTAAAAGCTGTGGGAGGATGGAAAGCATAATTCAGTTTTTGTTGAAAGGCTGTGGTTCAGGTCGTTGTGTTAGATGTCTTTAAAATAATTGTAGACTTCCGTATAACCTAAACAGCACTGATTATTTTGGTAATTAATGGTTTGTAATAGGTTATTGAAAGCTTTAAGATATTATTGAAATACAGAAAAGTATTCAAATGTTCTACCTCTTCTGAACTCTTTCCTGATGAATTTACATTGGTCCTGTCTTTAAAATTACAAACAACACTTTTCTGTACATCAGAGAATTTGTTTTCCCTGTTGTCTTATTTTGCATCTTTTTTGCTTGGATGGAAAGAGGTTTTATATCACTTTATTTTTTCATTAAATTAAAATGTGAAAATTGAACACATGCTTAAAAAATGCAGTACTCGAAGGTTAAGAAGAAAAGAGTTGAATATGAGAATAGTTTGGTACGTTATAACCTGCTACTGTATGTAAAACAATAAACATGCAGTTTCATAAATACGGAATAAGTCTCTTTAATAATCCAGTATCTTCCTTAGCTTTTAGATACATTTTTGCACTTGCCTCAAAGCTTGACGCTAAGCTGACCCTCTCTTTAATATTAATGTACTCTGACTGTAATACTCTGTTCCTTTGCCTCTGATTAATGCTGTCTGTCAATTATTTACAGATCCAGTGGTACTGTGGAAGTTCCCGGAGGACTTTGGAGACCAGGTTGGAAACATGAGATTGAACTTTTTTTCATGTTGGAATAATAATAAAAAAGCTCCCCTATTCAGCCGTGGAGAGGCAGATGCTAATGATGGCGGTGTGGAAGTCTTCACCCAACTGGTGGCCTGGTGATTAGGATGCCTTTGTGACAGGAATATGCAATAGCAGTTGTAGAGCACGTGATATCAGACTAATGCTCTGTATTACCTTATTTTTGATACGGAGTATTTTATAAACTGTTTCTGTTGGAAAACTCTGCTAAACATTGATATTATACATTGTGTTAACAGAAACCAGCAGAACAAAAATGTTGAAGAGCTGCTCCTGTATGTCCTTTTAATGTCAGAACCTGTGCTTTCCGTTCCTTGAATCCTTTACAATGCAAAGTTTTATATATTTACTTAATATTTTAGAGATACCGTAGTTATTTGCTTGGGGGAAAAAATCCTCAGACCCTTAAAAGAGACAATGATCTAAACTTACTGATTTTGAAAACAGGAAAATGCTAGTTTCTATCTATAATTAATCCTCAAAGGAAAGTTTGTACATATAGGACTGATGGATTATTTCACTGTTTGTAGTGGGTTTTTTTCCCCTGGACTATTTCATTAAAGTTATTAATATTAAAATTTAATGAAACTATTAAATTTTATTATTTCAGCAACTTTTAGATGAGTGTCTTCCATGGAAATATAGTTATTTTCATAAAGAAAAAGACATAAAACCACTAAATAGAATAAATATCTCTGACTCAATGTCTCTGCTCTTTTTAGACTGATACTGAGTCAAACATTTTATTCATTGGTAATATCGCTACAGTGGAGGATCTGGAAATATTTTTGTACGGTAGATCTTGATAAATTGTTGATTTTTTTTTTTTTAAATCAATAATACAAGGTTCTATAAAGACAGCTATAAGGTGATTCATGATGAAAGGAATAAATATACAACCATAGACGGCAGGATGTCTGGTTAGGGAATAGCATCAGTCAGAAATGTGTGCAGCTTATGAGATAGTGATAAATGGTACGTGAGCAAAGTGTGCTGTTGCATGTTCTTAGCTAGACATCCAGCAAGTTTTGATAATTTTCCTTTTGCAGAATGATCATCTTCATTGTCATTTAAATTCTTTTTTTCTAGTTTTTGTTCTTTTTCTTTTCCCTAAGAAAGACTTAAAAAAGGAGGAAAAAAAAAAGAGAGAAATTATGTATGAAGAAAAATGGGAGCTTATTCAGTAAGTCAAAGGTTGTTCAAAGAACAGCTGGTGTAGAAAATGATTAGAAGATGAAGCCCACTAAAGACTCAGGGGGAGGAAGTGGGGGGGGAATCATACGAAGATGCAATACACATCTTGGTGCAATACAAACCGGTGCCTGCACATTGTGTCTCAGCAGTGTGTGGAATCTAGTGTTTCAGGTAAATTGCTTGTGTTCCTGGAAAGCAGTGTGTTTTAATCTTCATCCTTGCAGGGCAAATTTTCCTGTTAGAACCCCTGGATTTGAACAGAATATGTAGCAGCTTCTATAGCAACCCCCGGAGTCAAGTGGTCAAGTGAAATCAACAGAAGCCTTTTGTGCACGTGTGTGGTGCTTGTTGAACTTGGTAGGTTGGGATTGGAGACCTGAATATTTACCAGATTTAGTTTTTTTTAGAAAATGAGATCTTACAAAAACTATCAAGGCTAATTTCAATGAAAGTTTGTGAGGAGAATATTAAAAAAAAAAAAAAAAGAAAAATAATATTCTCCATCCTATTTTCTAGTCATTTCTATTTTAAATGTAAAACGTGTGAGTGAGTTTTTGGATGTATCCCAAAGAATCATCTTTCCTAAAATCGAAGGGCTGTCTGTTTGCACAGTGATGTGATAACAGTGGGCAAAATATTTTCCTCTCTTCCTGAATTTTTCTACAGTTTATCATGTCACCTTTTTGTTGCTTTCATAATGCAAAGAAAACTTGTCTAAGCCATTTTGATATATTCTTCGTCTTTCTCACATTTGTCTTCTCAGTATGCCTGAACTTACAAATGCTTACTCATTCCTAATCCTTTCTCTTAACTCTTGTGGCCTGCCACTTTCTTTTATGCTGGGCAGTATTCTTCTTTTGGGGGCAGTATTCTTCTTTTGGTTTCTTTTTTTCTTAAACATGGACTTTTCAAAATCTTGTTTTGCAAAACAACCCATCTGTTTGGCATGGGATGTAGAAACTACAGATGATCAGGAAAAATAAAAGGTTAGTGATTTGTCATAATCATGCAGTCCGTAAAGTAAAGGAAATATTAAAGCACAATTTTGGTGCCACAAAAGAATTTTCAAGATTCACTGTTGATTTCCTGATCTCCAAAGACTACAGGGAAACCACTTATTTTCTAACTGGTAGTTCTTCAGGTACGAGAATGAGAAGGAAAAGGGAAAAACACAGAAATGGGGAAAGAAAAAACAGTAATGTTTCAAGGCAGGAAATGGAAAAATACTTCTCTTTGCCAGGAGAAATTCAGAAAGTTGTTTTGTTTCAGAAACTTGTTTTGTTTTGTTTGTTTTTTTTTCCGATGGTGGGAGTAATTCACTCTTTAGTGACCCTCTAAACCGTCAATTAAACCATGAAATCGTGCCAGGTAGAATTCTAAGTACAAAGAACCACGCTACCATTGCAAAGAAAATCTTTTTTAAAAAGTACCCCCAAAGCTGAAAGAACTCATGTGTTTGAGACATCACAGAGTTACAGTTTACTGCTATCCTGGCATTAATGCTATAACCATGAGTTTGAAAGTGTTGGAAAAATTTCTGAATAATCTCGGCGCTGTAGAAAAGACGTGAAAATTTCTTATTTGAGCATATATAGCTGTTTTGTGGCTATCCTCACAAGCTCACATTTGGATGAGGAATGGGTTGTAGCCATTTAATGGATTTTTATTTTTTTTTAATAAAATATATTTGGAATGTATATACCTACAGGCTCTGTCTTGTAGTATGGTCAAACTTCCCCTTGTGCTCAAATAACATTTTTATGATAAAAGATGCATACATTTTTAATCATAAACTCTAGTCTAACCAGCCCGAATAAAGAAAATAGAAATTTTAATTTCAGCCTTGCAAACTCATTTTCAAATGGAAGCCTGTACAGAGAAAATAATGATGCTGTGATACCTGGAAAAAAAATCCAGTAGTTTTTAAAAATTTAAATTTAGAAAGTATTTTTGAAGTGCTTTAGAGAAGCAACCCAAATAAAACCAACATCTTTGCTTCCAAAATGAAATACTTCATGATAGTTTAAAAATAAAATGTGTATCTCTACAGAAATTAATGTCATCCAGCAGAACTGAGGTCTGCTGACACTGGCTGTCTCCTCGTGGCAGTGGGGTCGGTGGCAAAAGCCCTGTCGATGCCAGATGCTTCCAGTGTGCCTGTATTGATAGCTGTTCTGGAAGTAAAATCACCCAAGCTCCCAATAACTTCACTGGGTTGAAACACGGCTGGGAAAAGGAGCAGCGTTGGCACAAGGAGGGAAGAGAGTACGGTGCCCACAGCACCAGCCAGTGCCGGTGGCTCTGCCAGAGGCAGTGCTGGCTTAGCGTGTGAAGTCTAACATTTCTTATAAAGTTAGTAATTATAGCTATTTTGGGTATTGTTTTTAGCTGCATAAGGATTCACTTGCTTTTTAATCTGACTGCTTATTGGCCCAAAGTGATTTCCATCTGCAATAAGTCCCAGAGTATATGGTGGGTAGAAAAAAGTGATCTGTTGAATAGCTCTTACTCTTCTCCTTTCTAATCAAATAATAACTTATTTCTTTAGTCTGCCACTTCTCTGCTGGTGAAAAACATCTCGCCAGAAAGATGATACAAATAGCTAATACAGCAGGAGATGGTCTTACCAGAAGCCTCTTCAGTGATATGAAATACGGCAAGGAATTGTTGGATGGAGATGTGGGTTAAGGAAGAATTGAGACTCTGCATTAGATTGTTAGTTGCGTTGCAGATTTCATCCTATCTTCTTTCACTCTCTGCTTTCTAAGGCAAGCAGACTAAATCTGCTTTTTCATGTCAGGCTTTTCTCAAACCCTGCAGATGAGTAACCAGTAAGGGATGTGACATCCAGACGTCTCTACTGTTTTCTGTGGAGTTGCTGTAACACCCTTTGTGTTGTTATCTTGTATTTTATATCATAACAGCTGGGTTTTATTTTTACTGTATCACATTATGCAAATGTCACCACTGAATTGTGAGCAATTATCCTTACTCCTTACCCTGTAGTGACCCAACTACTAAAGTCTGATATTATATACGTAAATCTATCATTCATGTGAAAATATATGTATATATGAAAGTATATAGATACACATGCATGTGTGTAAAAATCAGTTATTTAAGGGATAAATCCTGTGAAGTGCTAATGTATGTTAACCTTTCTTCAGCAAAGCATTAATCTCACACTTTACTATCAATGTATGTATTAACTATAGAAAGTTAAGCCTGGCTTAAATGAATGTCTGATTGGAGCCCAAGTGCTCAGTTTTCTGCGGGATGGCATATTTAATTACATGGATCGTGGCAGCAATTATATAAACAAGGTCAATATGAAAGAGATTATATTATTTTTTAAAAGATTTATATAATAGCACAACTTCTATTAAAAAAAATAAATCTCAGGAAGCAATCTAAAGCCTGGTGTCTGGTCAGAAGAATGTGTGGAAGCCAGTTGTGCTGATTCTGTGTTCCCCTGTGCTCTCCTGCGAGAGCAGCAGGAACCCCCGAGGTACGAGACTGTTTGCACTCGTTTCAAGGCTGCAGGCATCCTGTTAGGGGATGCGTTTGATTGCTTTGTTGTTTTGTTCTGATGAGGCATTAAATACATGTTTCAGTTGTTTATGTTAACTAGATAGGTGCTTGCTTTAGTGTTTGTGTTTTTGTTTTTATCCGTAAATCTTAAAAAGGCTTTTGGGATTTTGTTGCTTGTGTATTAATAAGTTTGATTACTGTTTGTGTGTACATTGGTATGAGAAAGGAGGAATCAGTTTAATGAGATTACTAATTTTCAGTAGCATTTTTATCTAAATGTAACACATTATTGTTTAAGGGTATTTTGGAACCTGATCCCTGTGTAACTTTGAGGAAAACAGTTCACCCAGCTGAGATGATGGTGACTGTGCATTGCAAGTAAGCTTTATCAGGTTAAGATAGTTTCCTGTGATTTCGTGACGCTTCAGTTTTCCTTGTGTTTGAAATGCACTCTGTTTTTACTGACAAATACTATGTCTGTAAGGCAGCAATACTTTCTGTCTATGCAAATCACAGCTCCTAAAGGAGGTGTATTTATAGTTGCAAACTGCACTGTGTGAACAGAAAAGATCTGTCTGGTCCTGAGAAGTGTTCTGTGAAATAACTGCTCACCTGGACATGCTGGGAACACCCAGGATCGCCGAGACCCCTGCATCATTCAAGACGTAAATATTATTAAAAGATGCATTCTCAACTTTTTTTTTAATTCATCCCAACAGAGACAGAATAAATCTTTATTTTGAGTGTTATTTTTAAAATTGTAAAAGCTCAATACTGAAAACTTGGAACTTTCTTGAAATTTTGAAGACAGGTGGTAACATCAAGTATGCTTGTTTTCAGTATTGTGGCAGTTCTGTTTTATAGACCTTTTAAGTTAAAAATGTTGAACTTGATCAGCATATGGTACTGGCCAGCCTCATCTCTACCAGCTCTTTTGTTATCTTGTTATTGTTATAGGTCTTAATGACAGTTGTAAGCCATAGTTCTGGATGCCGGGGTTAGTCCACCCTGGGGAGGGGAGGGAGAAACAGCAGTGTGGATTATGGAAATATGACTTGATCTAAAAAGCAGCTCTCTTGTAACAGAATGGGACTCAAAGAAAGACTGGGGAGAAGCTGGTGAAAAGACGATGGAATATGATGTGAAAATGATCGTTTGAATGCTTTCCTTTTCATTCCCAGCTGCTGTGTTCTGGTGAAAAGGCATGCATTTGTATATCTTAAGGCTGGGTGAAAAAGGGCCAGATGAATGGAATTACTTGTTAGATATTTTTTCATTTTGAGTCAAATAATGTGCATTTTAATAGACTGTATGCATATGTTAGCCATTTTTTTTAATCATACAGCTGTGATATTGGGGACTACATTTTGTAGAAATGTTCTTTTCTCTGTTTGCTGAAGTACAGTATTAATATTTGACTGTCCTTCAGATGTTCTGTATCAGCCTATCAAAAATAACTGTTAGTGATTTGGCTTATTCCTACAGCCTTCAGCGATGTGCCAAACCAAAGAAGAAAAAATTAACTGATGGCTGAAACAGTGATGACAATCATTTGGAACGTCTGCCAAAGGCTGCCAAATTGTCACGTGTGATGTTGTTGTTGATTGACCTGAGCTGCCCTCAGAATGTTCCAGTCTAACGTCACCTAATTCCTTGCTCTGTGCTACCTTATACTTTCTGATCTACTTGCTTAGTACCCTCCATCCGTTTTAGCCTTCAGTGTGTGGCCTCTGTTTTACTTTTCAGCGTTGCTCTTGTGGCTCCAGCTTACTGCTGCTCTTTGAGGAATAACTAGCTCAGCCTCTTTTTCTGTTTGGAACTGGATGTAGTATTCCTGAACCCTGTGTTTTGTTCTTGGCTCTCCCTTGGCTTTCTTGATGATAGTTTTCTGCAGAACTGGGAGAACCTTTGAGGGCACGTTGGTTCACTGTTACTGCTACAGGTATTTGAAGTGTCACTTCAAGTAATTTGTTTATATTTTGTTAAATAAAATAACTTTAGTTTACATATTATGTACATTAGGAAATGGTCTCAGATCAAATGTCATAGTCCAAGTACGATAAAATTAAGGAGTCAGGGCACTCTGGTGCCAAAGAAGGAGACTCGATGAAAGTGAGATCAGGAACTGGAGAGGCGGAGAAGAGATGAGGATAGTTAGTGGGCTGCAGCTGGAGGGGTCCATGCAACGTGATTTGGGATCTTGGATGAGGAGTAACTGAAGGTGGAGCAGCCCTATGCAGGTGATGAGGAAGGGAAATGCAACAATGTCAGAATATAATTATTTCTCGTACTCATTACTTCTGTGTAAGTTTTCAAGGCATTGTGAAGTACTTGGCTGGTCGACTACTTCTTCCCTAAGCAGAGGTGCTGAGTTTCTGGTTTTTGTGTGAGTCAGTTGCTGTCTGCCTTCAGTAGTAAAAGTACAATCAGTAACAGAAGATCCACATCTGAGAAATAACCTGTCTCTGAAGTTCCAGTGCATACTTACCTCTGCCATTTGTCCTTCACTAGGCACTAATGGCCACTGTTAGAAAAACATAGTGGGCCAGTGCAGACACAGGGCATCGGTTCTTGAATTTTAGATTAAGTTGGAAAGAGGGAAGATCTTTTTAAATTTATAGAGAAATCCTGCTGTTGGCACGGGGTTTTCATTAACTTCTAGTAAGTGCAGTGAATACTCAGGTTAGATTTGTGAGTGTCTTCCCTGACCATGGGCAGTTTCATTCTTCTGGATCGAAGTGAAGCAACTGAAAGTATTCCTGGCTGTAGCTGCTCATGCTGCCTGGCCTGGTGGTGGAAGCTACCTCCCTCTCTTAGCTATTCAGAGGTGGTTTGGGCTGTATTGGAGGCCTAAGCTAAGCTGATTGACTTTGTGCTGAAGAGGCTGACGGGTGTTTACATGCAGAAATACCAACCTGAAACTGTTGCAGAGTAATCTCTAGCAATGATGCTGTAGCAGGGAGCCAGAAGGGCTGAACAGGCTCAGCCGCAGACAAAGCGAATGTACATTGCATAATTTCCTTGGGGAAAAAGTATGTCTAATTGTGTGTCCGTTGCTTTTTATTTTTTGTGATAGTCATCTGTCTGCATCTGGTAACACAAGGGATATGTTAGCGCTTTAGAACTATGCTTGTTTGCTGCTTCCCTGTCCGGTTTAATCTCTTTTCCATTTTTCATCACTGTCGATACCCGAATTTAGTACTGAAGAACTATTACTGCAAGTGATTCTTGTTGAGCTATGTTATGGTAAGGCTTAGAATTTGACCTATGCTGCTGGTAAAACAAGAAATATCTGTTTTCTTTATAAAAATACCACAAGTAATTGTAATTATGAAATGATAATCCTAGCAGGTTCCTTAGAAGCTGATCTCCTTCCTCAGTTCCTTTTCTTTTGCCTACACATTCTGCTAGCTTAAGAAACTCGGCTCGCACGTGTAATCGGTTTCACTACACTTTACAACGTAATGTGGTTCCCTGACTTCCCCTACTACTGCCACAGCTGCGTGAGCTGGCGCGCTGCCCCGTTGGACTGCACGTTTAGAGCTGGATGAGCCCAGCCAAGGGTTTAGCTTTTGGACTGTGTCACCTGATTTATCTGCAGAAGTCACTCTTTACGACAGATATTTTCTCTCAGTGTGGTACCCGATGATGTGATACTTCATTTATTAACTACTTCTAAGTTTCTGAATTGCCTGCAAAATCAGGATTTCATCATGGCATATGCTGTATGGTCATTTTATGAAAAAAATGATGGAAAATTCTGATCCTGGAAGAGCATCACCTGGCATCATAAGACAGTTTCACTCTCCAGCCTGAGCAGGCCAATTCTTGCATGTAAGCAGTCTGCAGAGCTGGTGCTGACCTTTCTGTGTACATCACTTCTGGGTATTTACTGGGCAGACCAGTTGTTCAATAGAAGCTTCCTAGGCAAGGAATGACACTCTACAGAGACTCTCTGTTTCAAGACTTGTCTTTTTAGGTAACTAATGCAATACTACTTCTTTAGACTTGGGATTTAGTTCAGAAAAAGGAGCAATTTCGTTATGTCGTGCTTAGGCTGCTGTTCCCAGTTTGACTGTTGTAGTCATAATGTTTGCTTGCTTGCTTCTCCTTCTGAGATACACCTGGGTGGAAATGCAGTGGTTAAAAAACTGAGGAAATATGAAAGTCTAAAGTGGTATTTCAAACAAGGCGGGGTAGTTCGTTTGGTTATTACCTGTCAGCCTGCAAAAACATGTTTTATGGAAGAATCCAGCCTTTTCACTGATGACGCTAAGAGGAGACTTGAAAGAACTTCAGTAGCTGTCAAAAATGTTTGCTGGTTGTACAGCCAAAAGTCTGGCAACCTCTGATCACCTGTATTGAAAAGACAACGTGGTGCTGTGTGCAGATAGAAACCGTTATCTAATTTATGAAGTAAATCCATTCAGCTGGTTTCTCCCTTCTGCCTCAACAATGATCTCGTCCTATTCTTGTCTCTGACCTTTCATTCTGGTTTCCTGGTTGCTGTGTGGTGTGGGTCTTCTGCCTTAGCTACTTCCATCAAAATTGTAGTTGTTTTTTTGTTTGTTTATTTCTTTTACAATTAGTACTATGCATAGTTTGAAGTCTGCACTGAAATGCTAGAATTTGTGGAGTGAAAAAAAATACTTGGCATATATTTGGAACAAAATATGCTTGGAGTTGAAGTGAATCTCAAATGTATCAAGTCTCTTCAAGAGTAGAGTGTGTCATGCTTGAAATTTTATTACTTTTTTCAGTGTATTTTATTTTTATGGAAATGCAGCTATTTATTATTTGTAGTATACTTCTATAGTTAGTTTTTCCTTTTCAAAATTTATTTCCTTGATGATTGAGAAGAAAATCTTGCAAGTAGGAGCCTTTTGACCCAAGTATCAACTATGCTCTACTCATGCTATTCCTTGATACTGTTTTGCAGATATTTCTGAGACTTCAAACCTCACTTTAAAGCAATATGCTGAATAGGTGGAGTTGGGTATTTGCAAATAGGCTTGTTTCTGACCTGAGCTATCAGAGTATTCCAGTGTGGAATGAAAAAACTAACAGGTAAACCAAATAAATAAGAACCAATTTTAATATATGCTGTATTTTATGGTGGTTGTTTTTTCACCACTGGAGAAACAGCGTCTGAACAGTATGTGCAGGAGGTTCTCAGTGTTGCTACCAAAGATGCAGCTTATCCGGTGTTGTAAGCAGTGGGAAATCTTAAGATGTCTTGAGTGAAACAAATATTGCTGCCCTCTTGGCCATGCAGGATGACACATGGATTTTAACCTGGCCCTCAGAGACTTACGTATTTGGATTTTGAAGGTGATGTCTACCTTACCTCTAGTTTAAGACAATTTCTCTGTTGAGTTTCCAGATAGTGTTAGAGATGCTGTCATTGAAAGCGTATATTAATAAAAAGTAACTTTTTCCCTGCTGCAGAAGGATAGAAAATTTTGTGTCATACTCTGTTTTTTTTTTTGTACAAAATGTAATTAATGGTAATAAATATGCTGCTACCTTAAAAGTTAAATATTGCCCATGTAGTAATGCAAGAATGGCAACGGAAGAGTGTATTTCCTGTTTTTCCCAGCTCTCTGATATTGCCTAGGGAATAAGCGTCTCGATGACATGAGTCAGGGAAGTAAGAGGAAACTATTTATTGGTACGTGGGCTACAAATATTATGGGCTTGCTAGAGTGGTATGGCAAAGTATTATTTCTCTTGTTTTTGTTTGCCTTTCCAGTAATAAGGGTGGAGGATAACATTTCAATCTACACTTCTTCTAATGGGAACTTCTTTGGGAAGAAGAGCATTGTCAACTTCTATGGTTTTATTATGGGTTTCAGGAAAGTTGAGGGTTTTTTTTAAGCAGGTAAATAACCTGTGCTGAACTTCATATTGTTTCAACTATTCTGGTATTTGTAACTGAGCTTGTTAATTTAAAATGAACTTTGGGTCCCTGTATGCTACCCTGGAAACAATTGTGGTTGAAATATGCTTTATTTTTAACTGGTTACGTGATGAGGCTCATGAACAATTTACAACTTAGTAAAAAATTCTGGGTTTTTAAACCTACTCTGTGATTGTTTAGGAAGCCTTATTCTTTAGTCTTGCAGGATAGTGCAATTAACAATGCCTTTTAAAGTAGTTGGGCTAGTTAGTAAATATGCTTTTTTCTCCTTGTAAGGTGCCTTTGAAAGATGCTCTAAAAGCAGTGAAGTCTTATGCACACTGCCTGGGATGCCAGCCTTAGTCCGCTGTACAGGGCAAGAGCGTCCTGTAGTGTGCCTGCAGTCGACGTGTACCACACCCTGGTCATGTCATGTTCCAGTCATTAATTTGCTTTAATTTATTTTTGTCTGGATTTAACATACTGTTAGTTGTAAGTGACGTTGCAATGTAGCATTTAGAAGTTCAGTAGCAGGTACAGACGTTCAGGTCTCCACTGCCACCGCTATGATAGCTACTTGTATACATGATTTTGCTTTTCTAAGATCTGAAGATCTTCTTGTTACCTTGTTTGAAGTCTTTCTGTCCTGCTACCTTGTCTGTCTTAATGATTTAACTGTGCCCTTATTGTTCTGTAGAGCACAGAGCAGCTAGACTAAGCTACCAAAAATCTTCAGCTGCCTGTCTGGGAGGAGCAGGTGGATGAACCAACCTTTTCTTCCTTCCACCCTCCCCTGAGGCACAGAACTGACAGGTGGCTGAGTGGACAAGAGACAAGGAGCAGGAACAAGAGAAATGAACTCTGACTGGAATTCTGTAAGCAATTGCCTCCTCATTTGCAGGTATTCAGCTCCTTATTCATTTTAGACAGCAAATATTTCTCTAAATAAGCTTTAGAAAGATGAAAACATGACACTTTTTAGAGAGCAAGTCTTCTTCTAAAAGGCTTGGGGTCTAAATGTTAGGAGCAACCTGATTCTTTGGAGTGTCAGTCATAGGCTGTAGAGACTCTCCAGTTGTAGTTTGCGTGTAGGCCAACTAAAAGAGGATCAAAAGTTGTTCTCTGCAGTGGAGTAGAATTTGTGTTCTGTGGGTCAAAACAATCTACGATTGTAGGAATGTACGCATAGCTCAGCTTAGTGGAGTTTTAATCTTTCTTGAATCCCTTAGTGACAATTTCTGCTACATGGTCCAGTATCACCTTCCCCTTTAGATGTTTGTCAGGAATGTGTGAACTCTGAAGTGTCAGCTGTATTGTGGTAGAATCAGGTGTCAGAAAACATAGCACTATCCACAACTTACTCTGAAACTTGTGAGATGAAAAGACCGGGTGTATTCTGAGGGAGCTGCAATTGCACAAGTTTTCTTTTTTATCTTCTGGGAATAGAAGTATTGCAACAGGTAGAGCTTGGAGGGCCCGTCTACGGGTCTCTGTTTGGCCACCCGTGCAGCACTGAAAGTCCTGTGTCACCCCCCCATTTCACATCATGGCTGCATTCATCCTGGGCTGTGACGCTGCAAATGAAACGGTGCTGTGTGCGTGTGACTTGCATGGGACTACCCCGTGAATATGACTAGCAGGCCAATAAGTAATCGCTATAAAATATTAATATTTTTCTGAAACAATTGCAGTGAATTCTTTGTAATTTGCTTTTAGACCGAGAGGAAAATCTGAAATCTCCAAAGGTGAAAACACAGAAATTTAACTACTGATTATGTTTCCTTCCAGCATACAAAGTGGGACATGTTGCTAAGTCTGGAAAACGTTTTGGTTTCAAATGATTCATAAAGGTTGGAGAAAGGTGCTGCTTGTGTTGTGGAGAGCTTGTTAGAATCATGTAGTTCTACACTTCTGCTTTCCAGACTCTTCTTCACAATTAGCCTTGGACTCCTGAAAATTCTAAATTATATGTACACTTAATTTAACAAATACAGAAACAATAGGTAAAATATTTAAAACTGGAGATTTCTGACCTTTAAAAAAAGATTTCAAAAGAATTAAAAACAAAAAAGTCATGTAATTTAGTGGTTCATTCTTGCAACTATGAAGTTCTGTAACCTTAAGGTACGTTTTTATTGATTTGTTTCTGAAGAGCTTTGCATCTCCACCATAAACCATTTGCATTTAGTTTCTGTATTCTTCTTTGCCTTAAGCATTTTTTTTGTTGTTTTTTTTTTTTTTTTAAACCCTACAGAACTACTAGATAATTACTGCATGATGCAGTTTGGAGAGAAACACATAGAGGTTAAAAATAGTTATAGAGGCCTGATAATAACTACCATACTGTAGACCTTTGGATTTCCGTGAATGCAATCTAAGATTAAACGCTTTTATTATTCAAACCATTTGGGCCTTCTTTATTGTAGCTACAATTTTCTGATGAGATTTTTAGCAGAGGTAAGCGCTAAGTCTTTCAAATAAAACTACTGCTGCTGGCTTTGCATGGGTCCCTGCTGTGGAAGTGTGCAGCTTCAGAGGAAGGAAAAGGAAAAGTCAGTGGCGAGGACAGAGCTTGCCTTTTCATCGGTTGTTTTATGTGACAGCATTAGAATTTCACCTTTGTTGAGCCCTAATGATGAAGGGCTCAACGCTGCAAGATGCTGAGCGGCCTGGCTTTGAGAATCAACCTAAATCTGTGCTTAATTTTAAGCATTTAAATGTTCCCACTGAAGTCACTGGTTTGAGTCAGAAATGCCTTCCATAACAGTCCTAAATCCCAAGTAGATCTCTTGTTTGTATGTTTGGACTGGCACAGGGTGACTGAAAACTATGGAAAGGAAAGATGAGATGGAGTCCTCTTTGAGGAAGGATCAGAGAGCAATTTGGGTTAAGAGTGAAGAAGAGAGGACGTTGTGTGGAGTTGGAGATCATAGAATCATTAAGGTTGGAAAAGATCTCTAAGATCATCAAGTCCAACTATCAGTCCAACACCACCATGCCTACTAAACCATGTCCCAAAGTGCCACATCTAGACATATTATGAACACCTCCCTGGGCAGCCTGTTCCAATGTCTGACCACTCTTTCAGAAAAGAAATTTTTCCTAATATCTAGTCTAAACCTCCCCTGATGCAACTTGAGGCCATTGCTTCTCGTCCTATTGCTAGCCACCTGGGAGAAGAGACCAACACCTGCCTCACTACAACCTAGTTTCAGGTAGTTGTAGAGAGCAATAAGGTCCCCCTTCAGCCTCCTCCAGACTGAACAGCCCCGACTCCCTTAGCTGCTCCTTGTAAGACTTGCTCTAGACCCCTCACCAGCCTTGTTACCCTTCTTTGGACACACTCCAGCAACTCAATGTCCTTCTTGTAGTGAGGGGCCCGGAACTGAACACAGTACTCGAGGTGTGGCCTCACCAGTGCCAAGTGCAGGGGCACAATCACTTCCCTACTCCTGCTGGCCACACTATTCCTGATACAAGCTTCCCTCACTTGTATCACATTCCTCTCGAGATTTGTGTAGGGAAAACTGCTAAGAAGACCAAAAAGAGAGACCTACAAGCAGGTGTTTCAAGAGAAGACATTTAAAGAGAGGTTAGTAGGGAGAGGAAGATGTGGCAGGAAGAAAAGAAGAGTTTTGAAGGACAATTAGATGGAATACTAAAATAGAATAGCAACTAGTGTTTGTCAGCAAGGGGAAAAAAAAGGAGACTGTTAAAGTAGTTAAGACAAAAGAGACAATTTCCCCTTCAATGAAAAAGGGCAGGGGAAAAGGACTTCACAGAAATAAGGTAGAGAAAGAAGAGAAAGATGAAAGCTAGAAACATTGTTACTGAGAAACAAAACAGTTGAAGGAATGATAATGGGGGGGCATGTGCAAAAGCATTTTGAACTAAGTGGATGACCATTTATTTGTGCTGCTGTAATTGATATTTCTTCGGCTGATTTGTGCTTGAAAACAGAATAAAAAGATGAGGACAGATAGTTACTTGAGTGCTAGCTTATATGAATGGTTTTGGTAATATGGTCTGGATTATGTAATTAAATAATTCAAATTATCTCAGTTACTGTCTCTTTTAAGCCATTTCTTCCCTGGGTATCCTGATGTGTCTCTGGAATGGACACAGTGTGACTGTCTCGGTGTAAGGCTGTTCCCTTTCTTCTCCAGAGGTGCTGTTTCTATATATAGAATGCATCTGAGGGAGAACCCACCTGCTTGCTTAAGGAACAGTCTTATACTGCAGATAAATGCAGAAATAGTTGGAGGGTAACAGGATTCTCTTTTAAAAAAACGGTGTCTGAACTGCTCTCTATGAAGTGGTTCTGCATTCTGGGTACGTTCAAATATTCCCATCAGGGAAGATTTTCAGTGCTTTCTCAGGGATGCACTTGGAAAAAATCAGGTTCTTTTCCCTCCCCACTTAAATACAAACTGCAGAATATGTTATAGTAATTAAAAAAAAATGCTGGGATGAATAGTTCCCATGTCCTTCTAACCTCAGAAATGTTAATTGGGTTAAGCTTCAGCATGTAAATGTTTTAGTAGTGTAATATTAAGTGATGAATTTAATTTGTGTCAATCCATCAAGTCATCAGCCCTCACCTATATAGGAAAAGGTAACCGATTGAAATGCATAAGTTAAAATGAAAAAACCCACTCATATCTGTGTAGAGACACATTAATAAGCTGATTCTGTAATATATATAAAATCCAGTGCAGTTTTCCCATAGAAGCAGCTCCTGTACCTTCTTTTAGCTGTAGTGAGATCACATCGTGTCTTCTCCCAGTGGAAAAAGAAACAAGCATCCTCCCAGATCACTGTGCTCTACAGTGTATACTGAACAGCATGGAGGTTTGATACGCTTGTGTCAATTGATTGTGATATTATTTAAAAAAAATAATTTATATCTTTTCTAGTTAGTAGGGAATATGATGTAGATCTTGAATCTAACCAAAACGACTGACCAGTAATTTCACTTAAGAGCAAGACTGTGAGTTATCAGGAGCTTTTCTCCAGAAAACTCGTGTGTATGCGATCAGAAGCATCTTGTACCATCTTTTACATTGCTTTATGAAATGATAATACACAGAATTAGATGTATGGATATCAAAATAATCAAGGAACACTGAATACTGCTTACTCTTTATGATTCTGTAGTATCATCTGATGTAGAGCCAGCGAGCAAGACGAGGCCAGGCTGGAGTTGTGTAGTGCAGTGGATGAAAGTGAATTAATAAAACCACTGGACCATGAGCCTGTGAGAGTGCAAGTTTCTGCTGCTGTGCTATAGGCATGAAGGAAATATTTTCTTACATACCATTTCCATTTTTGTTTAAGCTTTTTGTGAGGGAAGCAGCATGTTGTAGTTTACATATTAGTTTTCTGATTTTCTTCCTTCTCTTGGAGCTTGTGTGAGGAATGAGGTAGTTATCCTTTACCTTAGCAATTAAGCTCATTTGTGTATACAACTGTAGGTGTTCATTCGGTGTTTGAAAGCAAACAGAGAATCTCTTACTTGTCTTTTTTTACATCATTAGCCTTTTCCCCATGTATGTGATTTCTTTCCTCCATGACACAACGACCATTTCTGAAAGCTGTGAGAAGGAAATAATCATTGGACATGTGAATTAAGGATATTTCTGTTTCTGAAGACTTGTACAACCTTTTCGTCTTCAGAAATAGACACAAACTTTTATGAAGCTGTGAAAACAAAAGACAATAAATGTTACTCTTTTTCTGAGAGTGTGTCTGTTGACTCAAGAGGAAGTTGTGGCTGAGTTACAGATCCTTGAAAATGATGACCCATTAGGAGGCAGAGCTCAGATTTTATTCAATTGAGAGGTTACAGAAAGCATCGAATGTAGTCGTACACGAAGAGTGACAGTGTGTGTGAATGTGTGTATAATGTCATTTGCATTTTAAATTTGTCTAGGAGCATCTTGGGGGCATCTTGTTTTCTTCCATTTTAGAAATCTGAATAGCACCTGTAATTAAGGGAGAAAACTGAGCCCTGGAAGCTAGGTGGGACTTCCATCTATTGATCTGCGTAAACCCGGCTTATGCTGTCAGGGGAGCAGCAGTCAACTGCTGAGCTGCTTTGTCACCGACATAAGCTGAGAGAGGATTTTTTTTTTTTTTTTTTGTCTATACTGTTTATACACCAGTCTATAGACCTGCTGGCTGGTTGAATTTTAAAGAGTGTGGAGGTTTAAAGACTTGTCCCCAGAGGGATTCTCCTGCCAGTTGGGAAACGAGCTGAGGCTGCTCTGCAGAAGTTGAGCGCGCATGAACTGGCTGGGGGAGGGACAAAGCGGAGCTGGGGGAAGTGCTGTCCTGCAGCAAAACAGACCCATAATTTTCAGGTTGTTTAGTCAAAATATTGAGCTAATACCTTTGGTTTTTTTGTTTTTGTTTCCTTTTTTGTGTGTGATAATTTATTCTGAGACAATACAAAGGGGAACATAAATGAATACGTTTCCATACCCAGTTCTGTATCAGTGCTAAGCTCACCAGGCAGCAATTAAAATCCTCGGTTTTAAGGAGAAAATGACTTCCTATAGTGTGAGAATAGGTGCAGATTTGGAAAGGGAATTTAAATAGAGTATAAAATACTCTTTCTTTGGAACAGGAAATACAAGCTTTATGAACATGAACAAAGAGACTATTTGGAAATGTTTAGGAAATTTCTGAGTTCAAAGTTTTGAATGGCCTGTTCTGCTTGCTTTCTTTTGTTAGACTTTATTACTACTACTACCAGCATCACATATGTTTGTTTCCTGCCTACAGAACTTAAAATGTTTACCTGCTCTGTTTGTATTTTGCTCCTCATGCTTCTTCTGTGGCCACTCTCAGCAGTCAGGATGGTGCTTACGCAGTTTCTTTTGGTGAATATTGTATGTACTGCTGCTGTTCATAATTCAACTAACCACCTTTCTCAAAACACAGTGTATGGCTTTCATGTCCTCCTTTATCTGTGCTGACAAAGTAAAAGTTCTTAAGATTTCGTGAACTCTCTTGTAAGGCTTAGAAATTCTAGAAAAATTAACTTTTCCATTTTGTTCTGCATGATGACTTACTGGGGTATGTCACATACCTTTTAAATGTTGCAACTAACATATGCGTGTTGTATTCAGAGGCATCCTTTTCCTGAACTCTTTGTGCCTTGCTGATTAGCTTGCATGGGTTCTTCATGTTTTACGCTATCCACTGCGCCAGGCAAATGTTTGAAGTAAATAGTCATTGTGGTGTGTAGGAATTTAAATACATAACTTCCCCTAATGGGAGTTGGCTGTTCAACATGCAGTAAATGGAGAGTTCAGGCTGGAAAGTGATAACATCTTAGATCAAGTTCTTAAAGCCCCCTGTGCACCTCTGGAAATTTGCGATCAAGATGCATTTTTCTGAAAACACGCACCTTGTGGGATAACTCGTGTATAGCGTGGTGTACCTGTCTCTGTTGCTCTGCTGCACATTTCTGTGGCTTTGCTGGCCAACTGCACTGATGTCAACTGTCTGTTCTTAGCTGAAGCATTTCACAGAGGGTTTGCTTTCCCAGTTGGGAGCAAGGAAATAAAACCTCTTTTTCTGGGATCTTGTAAGGTCATTGTTTAATATTTGCTGCTAACTGATCTTGTAATTCACTTTTTTTTTTAAAAAAAAAGAAAAACGTTGACTAGTTTGAGAGCATTTTTATATTTTAATTAACACATTTTATTTGCCACTAAACAGCTTCTTAAATAAAATTCTGCAAGAAAGAGTCACGTTATCCTTTCATATTACGGCACAAACGTTGATCTGGAGGATTTCTCGCCCCCCCTTTCCCTTTATTAATAGCAAGGCTTGCTTGTGAAACCCAAAGGGTTAATCATATAAATTTCTCCTTTGGACCAGCAGACGATTTCCATCATTTTCAACATTTGACTATGGAACATGTATAGAGTTGTTATACCTCTCTGTAATTTATTCTGCTGCCAACTTCATTCCCTTTTCTCTGCCTGCATTTTAATTGAAACAACATTTGTATTTTTGAGCCAGGATCTGTCAGAAGTCCCTGTGGCTAGTCTGTGGTACAAGTAGCAGCAGAAGTGGCTTACCCATATGGTGTGGTGCTTCTTGTAAAATCCATATGGCCTTGTTGAAGGGAATCCCAGCGGGGATGTGAAGGGTGTTAATACCCTTCAGGCCAGGCCTTTCCCTCCTGGGGCTTCTATGGCATTGTCTTTGCAATCTGCCAAAGCACAAACTTAATTCCTTTTTAATAATCAATGATTTCAGTCCAGGAACGTGTGCTCTATTTTTTGCAATTGTATATTCCTTGAATTTATTATTTGTTATGGATTTTTTTTGATATATTTTAAAAATGAGCCGTAGGGCAATTGCTAGCAAATACAAATAAAAGCCTTTTCAAAATCCTAACTGTATTTCTTTTACTTGTATTTACAGGAAGTGCTGAACAGCATTCCCAAGTTCTGCTTTCCTTTTGACATTGAAAGGTATGTGTTACAGTTGCTGTTTATTTAAAAATATTTAATAGAAAATAATATTTAGCATAATTTCAAGGAAAGAGGTAAAGAAAAGGAAAACATATTGTACTCCCTAAACTTGCACCTGCAGATGAGAACACGTCTTTTGTGTTCAAGTGTGAAATCACTACTAGGAAGTTATCACAGCAAAATGCAACCTTTACGGAATTTTAGGGATATCTCTTTCAAGATAGAGCTACATTCTGGCTCCCAGTTTTGTCCATTGTAATTGTAACTGCCATCTGTGTTAATACAAGGGTATAACATAGTTTCCTTTAAATGGCAAGCATCATAAAAAATGTTACGGTGCACCAGGGTATAAAAAGTCACCGAGCAGTACTGAAAACATGTTGTTTGAGTTCAAAGAAATTAAGACTTTAATTGCATGGAAGTAACTGAATATGCAATTGATTTTTCTCAGAGAAGAATCAGGACTGTTATTTATAATTAATTAGCCCTTGCCATTCTGGTATCAGTTATAGCGTGGCTTCCATGTAATGCCGGCAGTCATTTAAAGGGTTCATATAAAACATTTTTGTTCAGTAAAGTATTGATTTAGGCTCATCAAAATGATTAATGGTAATTAATCAGTTGTACTCACTCAGGTTGGAAAACTCATATTGTCCAAATCAGCAAAGATTGAATTAGAAGCTTGATTTGCATAATTAATGAAAGATACACCAAGGTAGTGTGCAAGCTTAGCCAGTTTCAGAACAACATTGGCATCAGTTGTAGATGGAGACTCAAAGACGAGAAGCTTCTATCAGACGCAAGAAGCTGCTGTCACTGGAGTGCAAGATGGTGTCTGTGTATAGACGAAAGAAGAGAGGCTTTGCAGAAAAACACACCGGCAAAATAAAAATCTTCATCAACACAACTTCCCTGAAGTAAACTAGGTTCATTTAGCCTTTTGTAATTGAATTTAATTAGGTTGTTTGGATTTTGAACTGGTTAAGTTCACTGTCTTTTAAGCTGTTTTAATGACATAACCAATACAGTTGTCAATGTTGGCTTTAAAGAATTAGTCTTCAGTGTGCTTAAGATATGTACAGAATTCTGTTTAAAACTGGTAAGGAAGACGAATAATGGAAATAAAACTTGAGGATAACAGAAAAAGGTGAGGTTCCATTGCTGCCATCCAGTGGCAAGAAGATAATCAGTGGCAGCAAATAATTACTTTCAAATAACTTGTCTTGTGTTAACTGTTTCTGTTGAACCATTCAGGACACACTTGCTTGTATGAGATGGATAAGCTTAATCAATACACTGTGGGAATGCATGAATTTATAGCATAGCTAGGTATGTATTTTAGCTGAGTATCTGAAGGGGGAAGGAAAAAAGAAAAGCAAAAGTTATGGAACGTTTGTTGTTTGTCTGTCAGTGCTCCCCTGTGACCCCCTCCCAGCCATGCTTTTTGACTCTTGGCCTCATACTCGACTGTAAAGCAGCGCTCTCAGTGATGCTAAGTTTCTTCAAATTTCATAAAAGTTGGCAGTTGAGCAGAGGAAGCAGAGGTTCTTGGAAGCTGAGATAGACTGATGAAGGGAAAAAAACCGACATGTTGAGTCTGGCCTGCTGACTGCGCAGGCAGTACCGTGGTGTCTTTAAAATCAGCCACCTCACTCGAGGCTTCTTGTGTAGCTGGGAGCTGAGTTTTAGGGGATTTTCAGGAGAACAAAAGGCAGTGAGACATCACCAGAGTATAAAAGAGCACCGACGAGGAGGAGGGGCAGAGCTGTTGTGGGGACAAGGACAGAAAGACTGGAAGCTCATTCAAGAAAGCAGGTGACTGTTTCCTGGCAAGCTATTTGTGTGAGCGGCTTACTGGCTGTGCAGTGTATGTACCAGTTACTACTCAATTCAGGCATCTGCTATAGCCTAGACGTATATTACCACTTTTTTTTAGAGAAAACTGTTCCTTTGTGTTCTGCTTTCTCAGTTTTACTTTTTTTTTTTTAATTTAGACTGATAAAGAAAAGTATTGAGAAAAACACTGCTGTAGCTCCTTTTTAGATGGCTTTTTTCTAATGGTCATTTAAGATGTGACAAGCATTTCAGTTTTTGTCTAGCCATAAATGTGCTTTTCACTTGTCTAGTGAATATATTCATATAAATATATAGATTTTTTTTTTTCTTGTATCAGGGATAATAATAGACCATACACCTAATACCCCCAAGTATTTTACAGGCAGTTTCAATGACAATTTCTGTACAGAAAGCTTGAATTGAAGTGAAACACAGAGTATCTGTTTCATTGACTGAGCGTACTGTACTTGAGGGAGCATCATTTCTCAGTCTGTATTATGTGTACTATACATAGATAAACCACTTCAAGCAACATCTGATCCTAGTAAGGGCTAGAAATTGCCAGTGTCAAGGTGTTAACTTCCACTGATGCTTTTGATCAAGATACCTAGAGTAAAAAAAGTGTGTCTGTGCCATAGATTGCTTTGGGGTTCCTACTGTACAGCAGAGTTGGAGGGAATGGAGTGGCTTTTCTGTTAACTAGTTAAATAAAACTCATTAAAGTAGGAAATCTCTATTCTTCAAATTATGGAAATAGGAAAGTTAAAGCACAGTGGGTAAGATCATCGTCACCCGTTTTCCTCCACCTCACCTGCATTAATTAGTGAATGAAGTGGGAACATATATTTGATTTTGTTTTGTTCACTATGCTACATGGATGATAGACTGAGATCCCAGTTTGGTTCTTGCTGTTTGATGCTGGTTACATTGTCTCACCAGACATACTGATTTTACCTTTTATGCAGATGTTATAAATAGCTGTACGCTACTTATTCTAATTATCAAAAGTACATACTGTGAATGGTGATTAAAAATCTATAGGTAACTCCCATTAAATCTAAACTGAAAGTTAAGCCAAAAAAACGCACAATGGTGTAATATTTTGACCATGACTTAAACTTCAAGTTTTATATATAATTTTTTATTGAAAGCAGACACATAATTTCTTTACTACTGGTTATGGCTCACGTTTTATTTTGAAGGGGTTAAGAAACGAATTGCATCATAGAAATTCTTGAGGATTTGCTCCAAGAACTTGTGTCTTTTGTGAATAACTGACTTTAGGCTTAATAAATGGCACAATTGTACAACATTTTAGCAGTTTGCATGTAGATATTTACAAATAAGCTTCCTTTTTTCTGCTGCAGAATTCCTGCCATTGTTTCTTTTCATATGGAATAGGAGGATTTAACATTTGAGAATGTAGAGATTTTGACTTCCTTTAAATATTTGCTCAGCTAATACTAGTACATCAGAAAAGGCACTTTGTCATCTTTTTTGTTCCTTGAATTATGCAAATTCTGCATGGCTTTCTTCACTTTTCTTTCACCATTGATCTTCTGTGTTTTTGCTCTCAACCCAAAACTCGGGTATAATTTTGCAGAGAGCCCACACCTCAATCTCTGCATCCATCAGTTACTGAGTTGGTTGATGATTAGTGAGCATGCAACTTGTCCTCTTGTTCCTTTTGACACCATTTCAAATTCAGTCCTAAGCTGCGCTGCGTCACTACTTGACCCCTCAATTTTATCTGCGCTTTGAATCTCTCTCATTTGTCTCTGCCATAGATAATTTCCCTCTCTCCTACCATTCCTCTCTATATTCCGTTTCAGGATGCATTTCTTCTGCTGTATGTGTAGCATGCATGGCTTTTTAGCTAAGACATGGTGGAAACTGCCTGTAGGATCAGCATGGAGACAATTACATGCACCTCATTAATTTCCCCTACGGCGCTCACCCGATCGCAGGGAAGTGTTGTGTTTTGGAGTGTAAGAAGTGGCTCTACTGCTGATACTGTAGATGTCTCGTTAGGAGTAGAATACTGCGTAAGTATGGGAATTACTGTGCATATTATTTAACTCATAATCTGTTAGGGTCAATAAGTAATGATGGCAGGAGTGACATCACTGTCACTCTCCTATTGCTGGCTAATGCTGTTTCTGTTGGCATTTCTGGCAAAAGTCTGTGTGCAGAAACACAGCTATGATCAAGACAAATGCAAAACAGTGGTTGGGGAGATCACTGGATTTGCAGATCTTCCACAAAAATTTTTGCCTTCAAAGTAATTAGCTGAGAATGAAAAGTGAACAACTGAGAACGTATCTCAAGCTGTACAGGTGAAGATAAATAAACTGTAGTACCTCCTGTGCACTTCAGCCATTCTGGTCAGTTTGCAAGATGGGTTGTGAACTTAACTCACTGTATTATGTTATGTATATGTAAGAGAGAGGTCATTGTAAAGACAGGTTGCAGCATGAACTGCGCACTGTGGAAGGGTGTAATTATTTGTTTCGAATGTGAGTTATTTGGTTTCCACCTGTGTGCAGAAGTGGACCTGTCTGAGAGGAAGCGTGGGCACGCCAAGGGAGCCTAGTGTGCTCCCACAGACCGTGGCGAGGTACGGTGGGCAGGGCCCCAGGGCAGAGCAGGCATGTGTTGCAACTTCGTTACACTCAGTGAGACTCTCTGCTGACTAGTCATGGTTTCTTTTAAGGCTTCTGTTTTGAGAACATAACCCCAGTTGTAAAGCTAACTATGCTCTTTTTTTTTTTTTTTAGTGGGAATTTCCTTATTTGGTGGTAGCTTTGTATGTTTTCATATCTTCTGCGGTTTTCTTCCTGTTCTTGTTCTTTCCGATATGCAAGGGGTTGGGGTTTCTGGGAAGCGGAGCTCAAGTCAGACAGCTCAGTTGGAGCCAAGGAGCCCGCCACATGGGGAGTCTGAGCTGTGAGGTTGTGGATCATGGAGCGGGCTTGGAAGTGGAGAAGATAGTCCCTGAAGCTTAGATTTGGGGATAGCAACTAGTTGAAGGAGATGGCCCAGCCTAGGGTTACATAGTCTGTCCATCAGCTTGTACCACTGCCTTAACATCTGTTTTTCAAATTCCTGCTTGAAGCAGTTTCTAATCTGTTCTCTGATCTGGGGACAATTAAGGTGAATAACTGGTGGAATTTGCTTGTCAGCATCAGGCTGGGAGAAGAAATACATTTGAAATTTTCAGACTAAGGTAGAAGCTGCCAAAGCTTTAGTCAGAACAGTATACTTTAGTTACGTTGGTCAAGTATGTGTATGTGGCACCTTATAATTAATGATGTTAGTAACCTTGTTTTCTTTTAAAAATAAGTCCTCAAAATCTGTATTCCCATGCATAAAGTCTTTCAGTTTTTGAAACTCATTGAAAAAATGAACTCTCTGAAAAATCCCTCTGAAATTCAAAACCCTTTAAAAATTCCTCAAATTTGAAGAAAAAATAGTTTCAAACATCTGTGTCTTAAACAGATTCATTTGGAAGAAAAGCAATTCTTATTGAGACCAAGGGATAAATTTAATGTTTAGACATGCTGGTTTTTGTTCGAAGAAAAGATTTAATTCCTGCCTTAATCAGTTCTCTCAAGGTGGCCTTAAAATGAGGCCTGAACAACAGCTGTAGTCTAAACAAAAATCTTTAAAATTACTCTTTACCTATTCCATGGGTACCAAAGATCCTTTTCTGCATTGTGTAGGTATATACTTAGAAAAGTTTAAAAACTACTTTTATTCCTATAGTGAACTGTAATAACCTTGAAAGAGCCCATTGTAGTTTTGCAGGGTTAATAAGTATTTACACACATTCTTTGCTATTGGTGATTTATTATTGTTAAACTAAGATGAAACGTAAGCATGCAGGGCAGGAGTTGAAAGTAAGTCAAAAGCAAGGCAGAGGAATAAGTGAGGAGAAGGTTGGTGGTGGTTGGGAACGATTTGTGATTTGTGCTGGTGCTCCCCGCACGAGTGAGTAGATCGCGCTCTCTGCAAACAGCCGACCAGACTATTTGACTTTTTTTGCAGAACGTTTTTGAAGCTTGGCCCGTTGATCCTGCACTCTGATGGAAAGTCTAGATAACACTTTGTGTAGGGAATTTTGGTACATGATTTACCTGTGTTGATTTTCGTGTTAAGGAAGACTTGAGCCGCATCGCTGCTGTGGTTCAGTCGCAGTGCCAGGAGCTGCTGCCTGCCTCTGGAGCTGGGACTTGACTTCGGACAATGCCTCAGTGAAACAGAGAGGCACGAGCCCTGGGCCACACAGCCAGCATTTGTCCACGTGATAATACATGTAATATATATGTTAAAACTGTAGTGCTAGCACTTTTTGAATGTTTGATGTGTCGGGTTTAGATGTTGTGGTTATCTGTTGATATTCAGAAATCCCCAATCAACATTTGTTTGTTTCTGTAAGGCTTACCTATAGTCAGTTTTAATTCTGCTGAAGAGGAGTAAAAAACCAGGCATCCTTGCTGCCCCCAGATCTTTCAAATTAGAAACCCAGAATTAATTCAGTATTTTAAATTCTGATCAGAAAACGTGGTTCAGATGGACGGTTGCTGGCTTCTGTTGGCAGTTCCTTTGAAGCAAATGGGACCAAATGCAAACTTTTGGGTTCTTTGTGGAGATTCAATTTTAGCCTTGGAGTTTTTCTTAGTTTGAAAATCTGTAACATGCTGCTTGCATCTCCTTCTAAACTCTGTGGGAAGCAGTTTTCAAGCTGTGCCACTTTTACACTGACTTCTGAAACATGGAGTTATCTCTCTTAAAGAAGCAAAGGGAAGATGTTGAGTTGGAGGTGGTGGGATGGCATTGGAATTGCCTCCTGCTGAACTGTCGTAAATTGGCTGGGCTATTTTTAATAGAGAATATCAGAATTTAAATCTCATTTTTAAAGTGGTCTTGTCTAGTGACACTTTTACTTATGCTTTAATTGCAATACCAGGTATTTTCCCATATCGTCTTCAGATTTTGGGAAGGGAGGAGGCAAGTAAGGAGATTATTACTGATGTGAGTTTTTTGGGCTAAGGAATTGTTTTCAAGCAGTATTGAAGTAGTCATTTGCCTGACATACGTGTACACAGTACATTAAAATCGATGCCTGCATAGATGAGCATCTGTCAACAGTTGCTTTTTGTGAATGACTGGTGATCTCTGTGGGTTAAGATGGTGGGTAGAGACCCCAGTGTAACCATGCCAGGTGTTTTGCAGTGTAAGAAAAAGCCAGTGGTGGCTGCAGAGAGCTCCGAGCCTCATAGCAGGGCATGGCAGAGCAGGGAGGGGTGGGAGCAAGGTGGCAGCCAAGGGCACTGTGCCCAGCGCCATACCAGTGCTACCGATGGACCAGCTACTGCCGAATTGCTGCTTAAGGCCCCAGCCACAGCGTGCGCAGGGATGCTGGAGCCATACTGCAGGTTTCAGTGGCCATCTGCTCTCAGGAACAGAGAGGAAAATGCAAAGATGTGGAACAGCAAATGGCATCCCTGGTAGGGAAGTAATAACGCATTGCTATTGATGGCTCTTTGTTGTATCAGGCACAACATAGAGGCAGCATGCTAGCTGTGCGGAACCTGACGAATGAAGGACTGAGTGAAAGCTGCTGAGCACACTAGGTTGTTCCAGTCTGTTGAAGACAAACAAGGAAAATGCTTGTCTTAATGATCTGAGTTTTAAATACCTAACTAAAAAAAGACCACTAATTATCACGGGTTTCCAGTGATTATATTGGACTAAAGGTACCTTGTAATGTTGTGTATGCTCAGCAGAGGCTTTTTCTTCAGCCTGGTCACTGGATGTTCACGAGGGACGAGGCCAGACTGAAATGGGTGGGAGGCTCTGCAGTCTGGGTAGTGGTATCACTTAACTAATCTTTAAGATGGTCATGCATGTTAAATGGTGTAATGTGCATATGTCCCATGTAACTTCTCTCGTCCTTTGATGATCATCTACTTTCTTCTTTCCTAGGGGAAAATTTTTGGTTTTTGTTTAGGTGGAGATTTAAAAAAAAGCACAACAGAAGACCCCAACCCATAATGCAGGGGATAAATTAAAAAATTTTGTGGTCTAAGATTGGAAGACTGAGATCTGTGATGGTTCTCAGCTTCTGTGGGAATTCATTTTCAGCTTGGCATCCAAGAATGAACCACACGACACGTTAGTCAGGGAGCTTACTTGGCAGGTGCTTAGGTATTCTGCTGTAAAATATCATGTGAGAATGGGAAAAGAACAGAGGACAATAGAATTACAGGCAGAACTGCTACATTCCACATTTTCAGATATCCATGCACTCCCAATCATATCTCTGTTTTCATTTGGTTTTAATTAAATCTTTAAAGATCGCTTCCAACACAAACCGTTCTGTGATTCGTTCTGTGCCACACGTTACCTCTTCTGGCGGAAAATTCCAAGTCTACCTAAGGCTGATTCTCTTTGGGAGATTTTGGAGAAGTGCAATATGTATTTCTGTGAGTAAACTTCAGATACAGTTTATTCATGTTCTACGATGCTTAGATTGAATATATTTTGCAATTTTGGTGAAGATTGCTGAAGTTTGGCCACGCTGAAAAGCGGGTCTGTCCTGTGCTCTTGGTGATCCTCTATCTGAAGCTGACAAATTGGACAGGAGAGAAAGGCACCTGGCTTGAGAGCATAAAGGAGATGAGACTTCTCATGGCGGTGAAGATACCGTTTCTTCTAAGAAGAAATTGGGAAAAGGTTCATACTGTCAAGCAGAAAGTGGGAGGTCAGGAATGGAGGTTGGGGCTGGGGCCTGGTGATGAGCATGAGGAGTCAGAATTGATGCTGGAGGGGAGGTAAAAACCGAGAACGAAGTGGATTAACCTGCGCTGCTAAGGGAATGCTGGCTGAGCAGGGTGTGGGGTGAGAGGAGTTGGAACATCGGGCTGGGAAATTTTGCGTAAATGTATTCTGTCTCAAGTGGGTACACATTTTGATACAGTCTTGCAGGTATTATTACTTATTGTTTTAGCTCTCGTGCTATTTGTTCTGGATTATTTTCTGGCTTTTGCGTTTCCGGAGTCGAGCAAGTTTGCACTGGAAAATGAACTTTTAGCAAAATGTTGTTTGTTGGGCAATGTGTAGTGCAAAAAATAGAGGAAAATGAGTGTGAATGCATGGGAAGGGGAAGGCTACAGGTTTAACCAACGAAGGTAGTGTGAAGCGGGGGGGGGGG
>Ga0065711_1029067_pt1 | contig 37802 bp, 23 predicted proteins | sample Hoacrofraction12_FD_59098 | JGI IMG/M metagenome (GOLD analysis project Ga0065711, IMG submission 59098) | Hoatzin crop microbial communities from Cojedes, Venezuela - Epithelial fraction 12 v2 (version 2) | ecosystem: Host-associated > Birds > Digestive system > Esophagus > Crop | place...
CGCCTGGAGAAGATCCTGTGCAGCCTACTGTAGGTGACCCTGCTTCGGCAGGGGGGTTGGACTAGATGACCCACAGAGGTCCCTTCCAACCCCTACTATTCTGTGATTCTGTGATTCTATTCTGTGATTCAACTAGCAATGCCAATCTTATCAAAGTGTTTTGTAACATCATCTACAGTATATTTTCAAGACAGTTGAAGCTTCTGGCTTTAGCTGCTGATCTAGTGGAGCACATGAGCACATGGCTAATTTAAGCAAATTGAATATCACCCCTGGTATCACAATTGTTTTTTGTGTTTGAAGTAGACTGTGTAAAGTACCAATTCTAAGCATACAGCCATATTAGTGTGTGATTGAATACCTGGAGTGAGATTATCCTTTTGTGCTGAGAAGTAAATGTAAACAAAGCTGCTGGTTTTCATATTGACAAGAAACATAATCTGATCTAATGGCATATTTTGTGTTACCTTTGTCAGTCTTTTCAGTGCTCCTGTGGGACAGGTGTCTGCGTTGAGCTATCTTCACTGCTGCATGAACACTGTTGAGAGAATATCCCCAGGTGTCAGGTTCCTGACACACTAAACTCACTCTTTGTCACAAGGGAATGTGAGGGTTGTCATCCCTGTTTCATCTCACCACCCTTTTAGAATTATGAAGTGATTTCCTGTTTTTTGATTTGTTTGTAATTTGTGTTAAGCTATTTTCCTCTAGCATTTTATTGTTATCATTTTAGATGTGACAGACCTCAACTCTTCAAATCATATCTGTATGCAGGAAAATGTTGCTAGCTACAGTATTGCGTTCCTGTTTGCAAAAAATAAGTTTCTTAATCTACAGAATGTCTAAAGATCTCTGATTAGAAAGTTTTCTTGAAGACTGTTACAGAAGTTTGACTTACAAGTAAGATACAGAGGAAGAGAAGTAATCAAAATGGACTGGAAAATCTAAAACACGCTGTAGAAAGTTCATAAGGTTCCAAACTGGTAAAAGATACTTTGAAGTTTTCGATTATGCAAGGGTTGTGCTTTTTCTCATGCTTTAAAGTAGTACTGAGACCTTACATTGAAGCCACTCCTCTTCAAGAAACTAGGTGTTTGTTTAGTACTATTATCCCAGTGTTACAGAAAGAAGGACTTTAAACAGGGAGAAGCTGTGACTTCCTACCTCTGTCATGTAGGTAAGAAAGAGAGAAGAATTAGATTTAAGAGCGTGTTTCTAGACTCCTAGTTCTGCTTGCAACACTCTGAATATTCTTTTTTTTTCTTCTTCTTCCTTGCCATTGATCATTTGCTTGCTTATACTAATTTCAGAGTGTACTCTGTTATTTGCAGGAATGATGGTGGTACTGCCAACTAAAACAGTGCAGAAAGGGTATTTTTATGAGTTTAATATCATCAGCTAATATGTAGGCTGAACTCAGGCTCCTAAATTTGAGAATTGAGTTTCAGATCTTTTTCCTTCGAACGTAATATATTTAATAGAAATCTAAGTTTGTGCATGCTTTCCTCTTATGATTTCAGATTACAATATAAATGTTAATGAAAGCAGAGTGAAATTCACTACAAACAAATGTGTCAAATAAATACATAAAATGAATTTATTCTTTTTTTTCAGTAATTCCTTTCACTTACGGCTATGCTTGGGCTTTCTTGTAACTTCAGTCACTGTAAAATTGTTGACATAAATACAGTTTTTGAATCAACACAGGATTTATGCACAATATTGTATACACAGTATTTTAAGAATTTTTCCCCTCCTCTACTGAAAATAGGTCTTTTTCTGCCATTCTATGTAGAAATTGTGATAATTTCTATTGATTTTGTTCCCTATAATCAGGATTAATAACACAATAAAAACTACGCTTCATTCAAGTCTTTTGTTAGCTCTGTTCTCTGATTTGATTTTCTAACCATCTTTTTTCTGCTGCTGAAACCGTCTTGCTTTAGATATGGTAAGATGTCTGTCAGAGCTCTTTCTGGTCTGAGGGAGTGCATCAACATTTCGTTGCTCTTTGCTTACTTGCAAATGATTTTGTCAGCAGCTTTTCTATGTCTTATACCAGAGTATCTGAACTCCCCTCTGAGGTTTTGGGGCATGTAGCTGATGCCATCCAGCTCTGCACCTTAGGTTTTACTGAAGATACAACAAATTAGAGAATTCTAAAGTCTGTCACTTGGCAAGTGATCTGAGGCTGCCATATGCAAGAAAACCAAGTAACATCCATCTGCCTTTTCTTACCCGTTTCAAAGATGATCTGTGTCTGTTTTCACTTATCTGAGTAATTTTCCAAGCATACTTGGAATCAAACTCTTGAGTAGCACTTTAGATGAAGAAATGAATTTTAAATTGTTCTACACAGGTCAAGATTCAAAAGCTGAAGATAACAAGTCATTTTCTACTGTAAAAGCAGGTAGCTCAAGATGGAAATATACGTGGTCTCAGCTCTCTGGCCTAAATTTGTTACTCTACTGTAAATGAGTGGCAGTGCCAGTTATTCTAATTGCTAGACCCATCTCATGATAAAATCCTGTTTTCAGTTATGGATGGTTTTACAAAGTTTTACCTGTTTGGTTCAAGTTTTCCATGCCAGATGTTCACCTCGGGCATGAATTCTGGGGGAGAAATTTCAGTCAGATCATCTCCATTCAGCCATATCCAAGAACAAGGCTAAGATGTAACACACTTTTTTCCCATGCTAAGAGGTTCTGGCAAATTTTCCTCTGAAGTCATTTAGAGGCCCTGTATTCTGGAGCCTGAGCTCCAGAATACATGTATAGAAAGGGGGAAACATGCCTACAGTGGCAGATTGAGGTCTGAAATTTCCTCACTTTGGAACTTTTCTGTTGAAGCATTTTTTCTGCATAATCGAGGACTGTCGCATATCTATTAATTACTCAGTCAACAGATTGTGCATAGCCTTCACGAGTATTCTCTATGCTGCATTAGAAGTTTTTCTCCCTAAAATCATTCACAGTTATGAGCAGTTGTCCCATTCTTTTCTGTTCTAGAAGGATTGTTATACTGCATTTGTATCATTATGTCAGAGTTCCTTCCACTAGTGCATTAAGCAGTGCGTGTGACTTTCCTGATGTGTAGCTTGGTCTTTCCCCTTCTTCCTTTCCCTATGCGTGCAGTGCATGTTTTGTTTGGGCTTGGGGACTATTTGAAAGGCATACACTACGCTGTCTTGGGTTTGGCATATTTGAGGCAGCATTTCTTTTTCTTGAGTGGTGGCAGTGCCCCTGTTTCCTTTGGAAATTTGTTCCACAAAGCCATATAAATTCCCCATGTGAAAGGTGAGCTTTGTGATTATGGGGAAGAGTTCTGTTTTGCATCAGGAGTGGACACATTAATCATACTTTTCATCAAAGAGGCTTATATGGACCTTATGCAGGGTTGAAGCAATGAAATGCTTCTAAAATAGAAACTGAAACCCTGAACAACACTTAATACTTTTTTTTAGGTAATATAGGGAACAAGAGGCAGTTTTCATGAATTTGCTGGAGGAAACATTTTCCTGCAGAATGCTGTATTAGTTTGAAGTTTCTTGTAAGGCTGCTGGCACTACGCCTGGGAGTATTGCATTGTTTTAGTCTAGACAAGAGGTGACAAAAACATGAATAAGAGAGGCCAATAAATTGCATCAGTGTGGGACACCATCTCTTAGCCAACTGGAGTTAGTACAAAGTATTACTCATGGTTACTGCTATGCAAGAGCTTCGTACCAAAGAAGAGTCTAGGAACGCTTATGGAGGCTGTGAGGGAAAGTGTGAGTGTATACAGCAACAGTCCCACGATGCAAGCTCTATCAAATATTCATCATTGCTGAGGCCACCAATCCATACTTCAGTGATGGATTATGCACTGATCGGGATCAAACTACGGGAATTCACCCTGCCTGTTGGGGCCCTATGGAGGCTATGTTGATAGGGATGGGACTCTTGTTACCTGATTTTAGATACTTGTATGGAAGATAGTCATCTAGAGACTTGTACAGTTAATGGAGAAAATTAAGCATTTATAGGATCTAATTCATCAGACCTGTTTTAGACATCGATGTTTGTTGTCTGATACATGCCTGTCTATGGCTTCGAATTCTAAATACAGATGAAGAGAATTCCTACCTCACGTGTGTGTGACCTGCGTTCTTAAGTCTATGCTGTTGCCTTCTTCAATGGTTATTCTTGATTCGTAGAGCATTAACTCAGGAGCAGGGTATGTCAGGGACCACTCCAACTGGAAGTATGATTGTCCCATTCATAAATCTCCTGGGCATTTATGGAATACCCATTGGCACTATACTCTGGTTAAATCCCAGAAATGGATGGAGTTGTATCTATCTGTTATTTCTTAAAGCTAACACCTTGCTATGTGTTGCTTACACAGTGGGGTGATACTGCGAAGAAGTGCTACACGCCACCAAAAATTATCCTTCTAATTAGTACTTCCTCCTAGCCCAAAAGAATCTAGCACTAAGTAAAAGTGGACTGTTTCCCTATATGTAAAATTACATTGCCATACCAAAGCTCTTCCCTTCAGGCGAGTAGCCAGCTTCTAAAAATTCTTGGAATTGGCCATGCCCCAAGTCTGTCTGCTAATCCCAGAGACAGCAGGTGCCCAAAAGCTGACTGTGCTTCTGAAAGTCGTTATATGATTTAGCTATAACCAAATGCTCTCAGCCTGACGTTTGTCCTAGTTGTTTCCAAATGCTGAATTAATCGCACTCTTGCTTGTGGGGTGTGATCTCTGTTTTTCTAGTTTTAGCCACCCATTGTATGGAACTTTTGACAAAACATGGGTTCAATCTCCATGAATGCAACCACACAAATCTGAAAAATCTGAATTTTTCATTCTTTGCATTCCTTCCCCTTCCTTCCAATGACTGTTAAAAAAACTCTAGACAACCTAAGAATAAGATAAGTTTATGAGGGTGAAGGCAGACAATGAAAACCTCAGTGATTTTCTCTTGCCTAGCAAAGTGTTCTTAATCACTAAATCTGAGAAAGAAGGAGTTTCTTTCTAATCTCTCTTTTTTCTTGCTGAACATTGCCCAGCAACTACTTTTCATAGGGAAGTACATTATATTAAAAAAACTCTTTCTTAGTTTGGGAGGCTATTTTGTAGTGAAGCTTTCTTACTCTTTTCTATGTAGCCAAGAGAGCGCAGGCTGCACATACCAACCATGTTGGAGAATTGGATTTTTTTAAAAAAAAGAAGGCATAAAAATCAATAAACCTTTTCTGTAAATGCATGTGTTGCTTCCAAAGGGACTTCTCATTTGCTACCTTTACAATTTGACATTTTCAGAAAGTCCATTTAGGCCTTCCCCAGAAAGACCAAAACCTTTAGCAGAACTGGGTGCTTCAGGCATTTTGTGTAGCTTGTTTGTAGTTTCTCTTTACATTTGTTATTGCTATTTGAAAAATGTTAATTGCTAACTGAAGAGAGAACCAGTGCCAGCAGATGTAGAACTCAGTACATTAGGAGTGCCCCATTTTAAATCCTGTAGAAGACAATAGCTCATATTTAGAGACAGGTAATACTTTTTTCTAAGCATATACCTACACTCACAATTGCTCTGCAAAATCTCCAGGAAAGTAGGAATGATCTCCATTTCTAAGTGGAATAAAGAGTTCTTAATGAAGGACTTCAGGTTATTCATTGTAAGTCCCTGGGGATGCCAAGAGGGGAGAGAAAGGGAAATCTTGGTGTTTTCTAATCTCAAGACTTGTCCTTATGGGGAAGTTCTTGCAAAGTAAATTAAGTTAGATTATGTTAGCACGCTTGTACAAGTGTACAGCATGCTAGCTGCTCAACTGACTCTTTATGTAGACACTAGAGTGCACTGCAAAGTGAAATAAGCTTGTTCTCATAAAATAATAAGGCAAGAAGGTGGTATGGTGCCATAAGTACTGCATATCTAGATTTACTTTATGATAGTTCAGTAACAGCTTTATTTAGTGGTTTGGGGCGAAATGGAATTATCCCATGGTGAAATCAGGGCCCACACACTGACAGCTGAATTATTCTGGCTTAGGGGGTCTGTGGTTTTATTCTGCTTGAAGGAAAGTCCTTTAGAGTTTCTTGATCCCCCTGTTGTAGTTAGTGGAACATCTGGCTGTGTGGCAAGAGTATCTCCATCAGCCTGCAAAATGGGTGCCTCATCGTAGAACATAGCACAGAAGGTAAAACAGAAACAAGCAAAACAAAATAATGAAATAAAAGGGATTTTTAAATAAAAGAGTGTCTTTTCAAATACTTAGCTGGTACTACAGGAGCTTTATAGCTTACTGTTGTCTTCTGAAAGATGAAAGAGAGTTCATGGAATAAGAATTATTATTACTTCTTTGTGCCATGAATATAAAATGAACTAGAGGATAGTGAAATTTGACTTTCATGAATTGCATTGCTGAGTTTCTCAAAGCTGTTTGTGTATTTGCCGTTAATAAACAACTCTCTCATCAGGCAAACGATCAAGGCCACCACTTTTCAGTGCTGAAACTGAAAAGCATCCCACAACAATGTCTTCTAGGTTATAATGTTCACAGGAAAAGGTTCTGAATTGGAGAGCACTGAGTGGGTGGAGAGAACAGCGTGTTCCCAAAGAAGCACGCTTTGCACAACTGAAGCGTTGTGAACCTTAGCTGTAACATAACGATTGAACTGGGTTTCATTATTTCTTCAAACTTCTTGATTCTTGCTGCATAATATGTAACCCAGAAGATGTTGAAAGGTGCTAAGGCCTGTTTTTTTGTTACCAAGCTTACCTTGCTATAAAACTGAAATAACACCATTTGTATCGAAAGACTTACATTTGACTCAGTTAAATGAGATTCTAGTCTTGTATCTACTTTCCCTTTTTCTCTTTTTTTCTCAGTGGCAGGAACAATTAAATGAATGTGCTACAATGAAAATCTGTATAGCGAGCAAGAGATAGCTGAGATTATATAGACTAGAAAGGACAGCGCTATTGGTGTAATACCAATAAGGAAGTTGAGTGCTGCATTAGGAAACAGCTTTAACAAAATACTTTTAGATGTAATGTAAGAAAGAAGAAAGAGCAATGAAGAATACAGAGATACGGTATGCAAGCATATAATAGAGTTTTTATACATGGAATAAAATAATAATCAGTTCAGGGTCTTTGGAGTCAGGTGTTTCGAGATGTATTTTCAGAGCAGAAGCTTAAATTGGATATGATTATTAAAGAAAACGTGTGTCCTTTTTTAAAAAACTTTGCTTGGAAGGGAATTGGACCAACTGGGTGGCACATTTTGCTGTAAAGAATAATTGTAGCCAGTCCTTTCCCTGTCAAGGAATATTACCTGTTACAAGAAAAAGTGCAGCATTCTGTCAGTCTGCCATTCAGATGCCCAGCATCCACAGTGAGGAGGATTATCCCTATGGCTTTTCCTGATAGAGGCTGAGTGTCCACATGTCACACCAACTCTCCTTGAGACTGGGTTTGCTGAGAAGAGCTTTAATGAAGATGAGGAAAAAAATGTGCTTCTTATGATAGATTTAAGTCTTAAACTTTGGTAAAGTGCAGAAAAACTTACTGGTGTGTCATCTTGAGCAATGGTTTTTCAACCTGGAGGTTGCAGCATACAACTAGGAGCCTGCAAAAGATAATTAAGGCAGAGCTTGCACCGACAGGCTGGGCGCTACCTTCCACGGGGTGTGCACTCTGTCAGACCTCCCCAGTTGTGCACTCCATCGTGCTTCCCCAGTGCTGAGAAGGACAGAAGTCATTCAGTGTGCCACTACATTCTGGTACTTGAGGCATCCTCTTAAAGTGACATACTACGATGTCCACATGGCTCATGCCTTCCTTTTTTACTTTGGAAGTAAACTGGGATGCTGGGGGAGAACAGTGAGCAGCCTGGCTCACATCTTGATTGACGGCCTGGATCAGTGCTTATGACATGCTGCAGGTCACTTTGGGTCCTCAGTGTAGACTCCTGATATAGGCAAACCTTATCAGATGAATTGAACACACAATATAGGGGTCTGCACTTCATTGAATCATAGAACCGTAGAATGGTTTGGCTAGGAAGGGACCTTAAGGATCATGTAGTTCCAACCCCCCTGCCATGGGCAGGGACACCTTCTACTAGACCAGGTTGCTCAAAGTCCCTTCCAACCTGGTCTTGAACACTTCCAGGGATGGGGCATCCACAACTTTTCTAGGCCGCCTGTTCCACCCTTTAGTAAAGAATTTATTTCTTATTTCTAATCTAAATCTATCCTCTTTCAGTTTTACCCTTTGTCCTGTCACTACATGCCCTTGTAAAAAGTCCCTCTCCAGCTTTCCTGTAGCCCCATTTCAGGTACTGAAAGGCCATGGTAAGGTCTCCCTGTAGCTTCTCTTCTCCAGGCTGAACAGCCCCAACTCTCTCAGCTTGTCCTCATAGGAGAAGTGTTCCTTTCCTCTGATCATTTTTGTGGTCTCCTCTGGACCTGCTCCAACAGGTCCATGTCCTTCTTGTGCTGAGAGCTCCAGAGCTGGATGCAGGACTCCAGGTGGGGTCTCATCAGAGCAGAACAGAGGGGCAGAAGCCCCGCCCTCGCCCTGCTGGCCAAGCTGTTTGTGATGCAGCCCAGGATACAGTTGGCCTTCTGGGCTGCGAGTACACATTGCTGGCTCATGTTGAGCTTCTCATCAACCAGCACCCTCAAGTCCTTCTCCTCAGGGCTGCTCTTCATCCATTCTCCACCTAGTCCGTATTTGTGCTTGGGTTTGCCCCAGCCCATGTGCAGGACTCTGCACTTGGCCTTGTTGAACTTCATGAGGTTCACACAAGCCCACCTCTCAAGCCTGTCAGCGTCCTTCTGGATGGTATCCCTTCCCTCCAGCACATTGACCACACCACACAGCTTGGCATCATCAGCAAACTTGCTGAAGGTGCACTCAATCCTACTGCCCATGTCGTCGACAAAGATGTTAAACGGCGCCGGTCCCAGTACCGACTCATGAGGAATGCATCTTGTCACCAGTCTCCACTTGGACATAGAGCCATTGATCGCAACTCTTGGAGTGCGACCATCCGGCCAATTCCTGATTCCACTGGCAAAATGCATAAAGGCTTACAGAGCAGACGAAAATGGGAATTAGTGGGCAAGAGCGATGGGCAGGTTAGAACAGCACTGCCCCAAAGCACATGCAACAAGTTGCAGGAAGCAGCCTGTGCAGGTGAAGTGAACTTTATTACCTTGCAGCTGATTGCCGTGCAACAGAAGGGCCAAGGAGACCAGTGACCTCTCTAATTTTTTGAGCTGTCTTCTAGGTTCTCTTATATGAATCAAAGGACAAGGTAGGCACTTAAAGGAGAAGGCAGTGGTGCTGTGCTCTTCTGTTTGCAGCTGTGTGGCTCAAGGGAGCAGCTGCCCTCACAGTGTTGAATGTGCCACTGCTCAACCTCTTCCCCACCACATAACACAGAGGAGCATGAATCACACCAAATAATGCTAATGAGGGAAACTCCCCAGTTATCCCAGTCAGTCTACATCAGCCTCAGGGTCTGGGCTGCAGGGCTGTATTCGAGCTATGGGGCTGAGGTGATCTGCAGGGTGCCCTGCAGTCTCTTCTCCACATCTCCAAATGCACTATGGCCCTTTCTACCTCCATGGCCTGAATTTTCTTCCAGCAGGAGCCAGAGTGCGGCGCAGGATGTTGCATACCTGGACATGCATTAGAGCAAAGACAGGGTGTGCATTCCAGCTCCCACATTTCAGACAGAGCCTATACATGTTCCAAATGGAGTTCAAAAAACCTCTGATGATACTGCACTGACAGAGCTATCAGCATGTACTGTGTGTGGTCTGATTTCAACTCCTCCGATTGCTTTCTGACAGCTAAAACACGTTTGAAAATTGCAGCGGATGGTGAGGATGGGTTTTTCTTTGATGAGAAAGGTAGCTCCATTAAAAATGGTCCCATGCCAAATTCACTATACGTATTGCAAGATTTTTCTCAGGAAGTATTTTGGAAGAAAAATTTCTTGTTGTTGCTGTTAAGTGCCTGAATAATTAACTTACACGCTAGTGATTTATCGTCTGACATTAGGAAAATCTAATTTGCTACACCAGAGAACCGAAACAAAGTCGAGCCACAAATACGTAACTTGTACTGTATATCTGGATAATGTGGATTATTTTGAGAGTATAATGAAAAGCCTTTCAATGAATCCCTAATGAAGGAATAAATAGATGTCTGTTAGAGTGACCTGTGCCTGCCTAATGAATAACTCAGATTATTAAATGCCTGTGGTCTTTAGGAATAGAAAAATATGTCATACATCAGTTAGAGCTAAACGAAGCCTGTTATTAGAGGTGCTGGATTCCATGGCTGTTTCACACCTCTGCTTTCTGTTCCCTTTTCAACTTCTGTATAGCAAACTGCCAGGATTGGTTTGTAACAGTAATTGTTGTAGCTGGATTCTTGGCTGGGGAACCATTCATCTATACTATATCATTTGGAAAAACTATTTTATTCTATGTAACTAGGTATTGCTCACTGCAGCAAATAGTCATGGAAACAAGTGTTGCAGCAGGTGAGGGTACCTGCTGGTTTTGATACCACACGCTGCATTGTCCTGCCTATCATGCTGTCCAGAGAGGAGGGGACAGCCTCCAGGGTGGTTTCAGCACAAGCCTAGGAGTCAAGAATCTGGTTCACTCTGCAGCAGATGGCCCTGACCATGAGCGAGGCTTTTACGTTGTCTGTACCTCCTCTCTGTATTTAAAATAAGGGCAGTAGTGCTCTGTATATGTAGTTCTGAGGACGTTTCAGATGTCAGTTAATTGGTACAGGGTAGATGCAACATTTTTGCTGGAAAAGACTTTCTGTGAAATTTCCATATTCTGTTGGAAAGGACAAGAAAATTTTCTGGATTGTTTATTTCCTTCTCAGACTGCAAGTGAAGACCAAATTATTTGGTTGGTTTCATCAGGCTGAACTGTGGAATAGTCTTCAGGAGTGCAGTGAGTTACTGCAGAGTCAAACCACCTTTCAGATAGAGTGTGGCGATGAGGGAGGCAGAGTATTGCATTACGTTTCTAATTATGTTATCAGCATCCTCCATTAGATAACATTCAATTAAGACTATACTTTGTTATCTCCTGATAATAGAATCATTCATTCTTACCGTGAAAAGCGCAGTATAATATTAGAATCAGATCACTTGAGCAAAGTCCCGATGTCCCTCTCCCTCTGTCTCAGCCATGTTTAACGTACGCAACATTTCTCCCTCTGTGTTTTTACTGATAGCCAAACGCTTAGCAATGTACCAGGAACCTGATTCTGAGGAAGACGAGGCAGCCCCAAGAGGAGGAACTCTATCCCAGCGTGATAGCATCTGCAGCCATCAGAGCATCAAAGTAATCCACAGAAGTCAGAGCACCAAAACCCACCGGCGCACAGGTAGCAGAGCTGACGCAAAAAGAGCAAGCATACTCTCGAAGCACACTGCGTTCAGTAGCCCAATGGTAAGTCATGAGAACTAAATGCCCAGTGTCCTGTATGTTTCAATAGAGCAATGTCCTGGAAAGGGAGAGGTAAAAAATCTGTAGCACATTGTGCACCTCTTACAGACTTACAGACATCTTGGCATTTTTTGTGCTGTAGTCACAGCTGCTTGTACAAAAACAATCAAGTGTTGGCATAGATCTTATCTACAGACCTTCTCTGTGGGAGCAAGCTAAAGGTAAAGACAATCAGAAACCTTTGTTTTAGTTATACCTTGATTTTGAAAAAAAAACATATGCCTTCCCTTTATCTACAGAAGCTGAGAGTAGCATAAGGTTTGAGGTCAAGGATTCTAACTGCTCTGCATCTGTCTCTTCTCTTTTGTCAGAGGATTTTAAAACTAAAAGGTACTGGGCTGGATAGCATGTATTCCAATTCTTAGTCACTCTTGACATACACCATATTTTTAATGTGATTTAGTCTTATCAGTGGATTGCATGTGTTGTATTTTAAAAAAATATAAACCTTTACATTTCAAAATGTTGGTGAATTTATGTCCTTACAACTTTGCTTTGTTTAATTTATTTTATGCTATTGTAATTCCATGGAAGTTTTACATGAGCTGAGTGGTAAGAAGAGAGCAGAGAAGCCAGGTCTTGTCTATCTAGGGATTTTGCATTGTTGCGCTGTTGACACAAATTCATCGTTAAAACAAATTACAAATATAGACACAGAAGGATGCTGTTTGCGCTGGTGGAACTTCTTGATTTCAGTCAAGAGTAAGCTCTTTTGGTACAGTTCCAAGCTGCAGGTTTTACACACACGGGGCTTCTGTGTTTGCTCAGATTCATCAGCTGCTGAGCATCAGCAGATAAAATTTTACTGAAGAAAGAGCCTTAGATCAGTTTATCTTTTAATCTTTTGTATCTTTGCATCCTCTGTCTTAAGAAATATCGGAGTTTGCTTTCACGAGACATAGATTAGTAAGTGGAAAGTACTGAAGAAATAGAGTGGAAAGTGCTCTGTGTTTCAGTGTAAAAAAACACATGAATTACCTTCAAATGTGTGGATGGTTGTTCTCTAACAAACAATTCAAGATGGTTTCACTTATTTGTGCTGGTGTAGGGCCGAGCTTTGAATGTCATTGCTGTCTAATTTTTCCACTCTTTTGGTCTCTGTAGTGTACCACCTTTTAGTAATAGATAAAAAATGTCTTGAATTAGACAGGAGAGAGGAAGGAATATTAGCATGTAATTTCTCCTGTCCACTACCCTGAAAATAGATGAATATTGCCACTATAATTATCTGTAGTGAAAACAGTTACTCACATTTCCATGTCTATCAGTAGGCTCATTGTTAACTGTTTATTGTCTAGAATGGGTGTTTTACAGTCCTATCTAACTCCACTCTGTGGTGTAAGGCCACCATAAAACTTGATATTGACACTGCTTTGGATGCTTTGATTGCTTGTTGCTGCTTTGGAAGTTTGCGGAATCACAGATACTAATCATTGGTATTTATTACTAGGAGAAGGATATCACACCTGACCCAAGCTTGTTAGAAAAGGTGAATGAATGTGCAAAGCATCTGGATGCCACGAGGAGCCACGAACAGCCATTATCCAATCTGAGTCCAGAACTATGTGATATTTTTGACTTCTTCATCGCTTTGACTATATGTAATACAGTCGTGGTTACTGCACCAAATCAGCCCCGACAGAAGGTGGGTTAAAGAAACAGCAAAAGAGGGTTTAAGCCTCTTTTGCATTGATACTAATTTGTCTTGTACATTGGGGAAATGAAAACCTCCTATTCTAGTGAGAAAGAACTAGAACTAGTTGTGAGACAACTCTTAGAACTGCTGTGTGATTGAGACGGTTTAGTTAAGCATTAGTTAAACGGAGTATGTCAGCTATTTCACTTGCTTTCAAGATAAGATATGCTTTCATCGACAATTTCAAGATACTTCTGAAAGTTTCCCAATTTCTTGTAGTGTAACTTATTCATTTAATAAATGTAAGTATGTGCATAAGTATGTGTAGAAGGTAATTCGTAAATGTGCAAGGCTTCCCAGAAAAGGATATAAGATGTCTCTGAATATTTTGTATGTATGGATTAAATTAAGAAAAGTCTGAGGCAATTTTAAAAAGTGAATACACTTGAAAAACATTGCTTAAAACTTTCAAATTATGTAAAAGATGCATCTTAAGCTCATTATGTGAAGTAATGATCATTACTGCTTAAATTGGCCTAAATCAATGTCAGTGATGAATGAGAATTTCAAAAACACAATCACAAGAAGATCTGTAAGACAAAAATGTAATGGAATGTAGTATTAAAGCTAGCCAGCAGCTGGAATTTCCATTCTGGAGAAAATTCTGGGAATTGTTTCTGTTCCAAATTGGAATAAAAAGTGAACTAGTCTGCAAAATGACGTGGGTTTGTGCCAGGGAAACATTTGGAGAATGCTTAATTCTGCTGTTTCAGGAATGCTACACTCTTATACAATAATTTAATATATATTACTATGAATGTGCTATTACTATTAATAACCTTGTATCTGTAAAAAAGATTGAAGTAAACTGAGATAAGTGATAAAACTGAAGCAAAATGCTTTGATGCTGAAAGAGAAGACAGTGGAAGTTATTTATTTCAACACATTCCTATTGAGAATGTTGTTGACATTGGCATATTCTCATAAGACTTTTCTGTTACCACACTTCTCAACAAAAAAATCTTGCATTAACTTTTTTTTTTACTACCTTCACTGAATATGCACAAAGAATGCCAGTGTTTCCTACTGACAATAGCTTTTAGTGTGCACTACTGGTCATGGTCCAACATTGATAGTATATCCATTAGTCACGTCTGAGGAGGTGGAAGAAGAATAAACATTTTTAATACAAACTTATTTATGTGCCTTCACACAGAGATACAATTCTGAAGTTCTAGTAAGTGTTTTTGCTGTTGAGTCAGTTTTATCCATTTACTTTCCTTTCTCAAAATACAAATGCCATTACTTTTTGCTCTCAAAGAAATTCTCCCCTTTAGTTGCAACTGCTTAGTCTGAATATCAGTGTTGGGATTCTTGTACAGCTTTTCTTTGTGCTTTGTTCATTGGTTTGTTTTTCACTTTTCAAGGTCAGAGATCGATTTGAACTAAAATCTCCAGTAAAAACCATAGAAGACTTCATACGAAGATTCACTCCAAGTCGCTTGACCTCTGGATCTAACAGCAGCAGTTCATCTAGTCTAGCTACAAGCAAATCAATGCACAGATTTGGTTTAAGTGTGCTTTCATCTACATCTACGGATAGCACTTTATTAAAACTGGAAGAGAAGCTGGCATACTCTGCGCAGATGAATAACAATGGCTACAGCTCCCAGCAAGGCAGGGCAGCTGTGGGGAGTGGACCTGAGGAAGGAGAACTCCGATACGAAGCAGAGAGTCCAGATGAAGCTGCTCTCGTCTATGCAGCAAGGGCATATAACTGTTCTCTGGTTGGAAGGCTGTCTGACCAGGTATCAGTGGAGCTACCTCACCTGGGAACGTTAAGCTTTGAAGTATTACATACATTGGGCTTTGATTCCGTCAGGAAGAGGATGTCTGTAGTGGTCAGACATCCTCTGACAGATGAAATAAATGTTTACACTAAAGGAGCAGATTCAGTTATTATGGATCTTCTTCTACCCTGCTCTTCAGGTACACCTCTTACTTACCTTTGCGGGAGTGGGGGGCTGGGAGCAGGCAGTTCTGCTTAACTGCTGAAAAAAACATCATATCTTATTGCCTTCTCCAGCAAGTAGACCTGCCTGCTTTCATTGTGAATATAGGCAATGGTGTAATGGCAGCCGTCTCTCTTCTTTTATAATACTTTGCTATTATAGCAAATTTTCTGTAACAAATTACTGGTTCCTTACCTTACAAGAATGAGTTAAATTCATTTCTGTACAGGATCTTCTACTAGCAAATTTTATTTTGAAGAGATATCTTGAAACTCTGCCAAAGCAATTTACATTTCTTCAGGAGAACCTGCCGGCAGTACTTGGCTATTTGAGTATTTTGTATGAAACCCAAGCTCTTCTTATTGTAGCTCCCCGCTCTGTTTCATTTGTGAGTCTTTACGTCCTTTTGTTGCAATAAGCTTGCATAAATCAACACATTTATGCTGGTTTGACTGTTACACTAAAGGGCACTGTGAATCAATCAGCTATCAAAACAGAAAGGTTGTAGCAAAAGAAGGAGAGATGCTGTTCAGACAAGAAATCTTAGCTTCAAATATGTAGTTGACTTGTAGGCAATAGACATGTAGCTGTGAACATGGAGTACTTCCCTAAAGCAAGGAGAACTGCTCCAGCACCCAAATGTTGCATGGAGTAGGGACAACTTTAAATAGCTGCTAATTGTAATCAGTTGGATTCAAGAAGAACGATGTAAGCTTTCAGAAGTGAGAGGAGACACACGGGTTTCAGTTTGCATCTAATTTACTGTATTTTCAGCACTGAATTTAATCCAGTGTTTAAAGGTTACCCCAGTATGAATGGACAGAGCCCAAAAGTGCTGGAGGTACTTCCCATGTTTCACTAATGCATTGACTTTGTGGTTACTTTGACATTAGTTGGAGTAAACAATAGTGAAAGGCTTATACTGTGTAATTTTAGTTTAATGAAATACAGAAAAATGTTGGCATTAGTTTTCTGTTTGCAGCCATATAAATCAAAGCTGAGCCAAAAAAAATTAGGAACAACTTGTCCTTAACTAACAACAAAGTATTCATTAATAATATTCTAGTAAAGATCTGATATCACAGAAGGTACATAGAGCATCCGTGGAAACTTGTTTCCCTCTGAAGTACTAACAGAGGATTTGTAGTACTGAGAATTCCTAATAACATACCTAGAAAATAATGTTTGGAAATGAGTTCTCAGAATGAGAACTGAGCATTAAAAAGAAAAGAAATTGCTATTTCATGCCAAGTCTCAAATATTTTGTCACCATATAACAGACTCTGTTTGCAGCGGCTCTGTCTGTTCGCAGTAGACTCAATGGATCAAGGAATTTTCAGGCAAATTTCAGGCAGATCTAGGATTCACCTGGGTAATACCAAGAAGGCCAGTTAGAAACCAAATGGTGACATTAGCAAAGGTGGTGTGTTTCAGAGGCAGGTGAGTGAAGTTCCTGAAGATCACTGCTGGCAGCGGGCAGATTCTGTAGCTGGGCAAATACAGCTGTTCCATCATCTTTACAGGCAAGCAAATTGAAAGTGGCTTTGAATTTGTGCCCTTTTTGTTAGGTTTTTAGTCCAAATTGAACTATTGAGTTTTGGTGTATTTTGCAAGCAATGTAAAGTGCAGCCAGTAGAACCTCATAAGCAGTTTCCATTGTTTTTTAGCCCTCTAAGCCACTGCTGACTTCAGTAATTTTGTATGTTTCAGCAGATCTGTCTGAAAAACATTTGGCATTTCTCTTGAGCAGCTTTACTCCTGAAACTGAATTCGCCATCTCTGCCTGCACTACCCTAATGTCAGTGGATATGTTGTCAGTTCCTGAGGGAACAGCATCTCTTTGCCATTACAGGGAAGTATCCCCCAGGTAGAGGGACCCTCAGAAGATTTATGCTGTGGCTATTGTCTGTATTGTGGGCTCTGTCAGTGGTTTCATCCTGTTCCCTGGTAATGGGGGAACATTAGTGTGAGAGGAGCTGTAATGCGATGAGAATTCAGGCATTGATCATTTCAAGGCATTGACCAGTAAGCGAATTGACATTACAGCTAATCCCAGTGCTCGCTTTTTGCTACCTTAGGCACATGTCAGGGGCACGCAAATTATACACCAGTCAAGAGGGCATCTTGAGACAAGCCTGTGCCCCTGGTCTCCCAACTTTAACATCATGTTGCGTGACTGGGTGCTATCAGACACAAAGGTCCTGTTTGTTTGGAGGAAGAGTGTTTTAAAGCATGACATGAGGAACAGCCAGAAGCAAATGTATTATGTTGTAACTTCAGTTCTGTCTTACGGAAAATCAGAAATCACCATAAGCTTCAAAACTTAAAAAGTTTCTGAAATGGCTCTATTTGTTCTGCCTTTATGTCTAGTTGAGACTGAAACATGACATTTTCTGTTAGCATACAGATATTTCCAAAAGCCTTGAAATGATTCCCAAGAGTGTTTTGGGTTTACTTTATCTCAACAGTCACGATGTTCACAAATGAGAAAGTTACTGTTTGAGTCAATAACCAACTCACGCAGGAACTGTGAGCAGAAGTCATTGAGAAGGCAATAACTGGGCTGGCTTTCTGCAGCTTGTGATTGTGGAAGAAAATGAAGCAAGCAGAACACCACTAGCTCTCTATCATTCTTCTGCAGAAGACTTATTTGCGGGTTTTTACTGCCGTGGTGTATGTGGTCACACTGCTCAGCACAGACACTACTTTGCAGCCAGAAAGAATCTCCACAACTGTTTTTTGTCTGCAAGGGATTCCTTCCCTCCTATAACTCCTGAGCACAAGATGAATCTTGGGATAAGACTGGTGAGGCACATGAAGAGCTACAAGGGGGTTTAGCTCTCATTGGTATGCTGGTGGAGGAGGGAGATGCAGTCTTCCACGTTGGAATTGACAATTCACACAGAAAATGTTGTGCACATCTCTACTTGTAGAGAATTACTGTCTTTGTTCATAGAAGGTAGTATAAGCATTTGACATTATGATCACTGCTTTAGTGCCCTGGTATACAGACAGATCTGGAGTTACTAACACCTCTTAACCTTAAAGGGATAGAAACAACTTTCTTTATGTTTAAGCTTCTGTTCAAGTTTGAACCATTTGAAATCAATGAGTGACTGAAACAGCCGTTCCGCTCCTATAAGACAATTTTGTGTGGGATGCGCAAGAAATATGGCATTTCTCTCTGGAATTGTAACATATCACAATAAATTAGGAAGAGTGCTTGCCTACTTTGTTATTCTAAAGTTAAAAGAGCTGACTCACTAATACAAGAAGCCTCTAAGCAGGTTTGCTGCAGTACTTCTCCCAGAAAAGATTTTTTTATATTACACAGCCAAGTCACATACGGCAGAAAGCTTATCACACACAAATAGAAAACAAGCTAAATGAAACTGCGTTAGGTTGCCACTTCAGTATAGGTGCATTTCCACTTTATGTTGCAGCTGAATCTAGTTGTCAACTGGTCTAATAGCTTCTGCAGGAAACTTGTGGGATGTGTGTGTCAGAGCCGCAAGCTATAGTGTAAGAAGGGGCTTTCCAGTTGCAAATAGAATTTGTAGGGATGTTCTTCTGGAATAATATATTTGTACTGATGCTTTGACAAAATCTATAGTGACAGCATAGGTAGCATGAATAGATAGTTGGACAGGCCCACCAGAATATCCCTACCAGTATTCACCACATGACCATAGTCAGAGGTAGAACTAAAATGAAGGAATGCTTGAAATACCAGAGTCTTGATGAAGTCCCTTAGGAACAGCTGAGTACATACAAACACAGCTTTACAGACCTAGAGAGGTTGGGACAGTCTTCAAATGTGAGAAAATAGCTATACAGTGAGTAAAATGTGCTGATGCATGGTTGAGATAACAGGAACAAAACACAGAATACTGGAATCCCAAGCTCCTAACTCCTGCCTTCCTACAACAGTGGTACTTGTACATGTGTGTGCTGGAGCCTCTGAATGCCCAGTTAGACACTGTGCAGCTGTATAACTATGAAAGTGCTGAATGTGAGTTTGTAGGTAGACAGATGTGTATGTACGTGGTGACACACAGCAAGATCAAATTGCATATGAATGTACACTGGGAAAATGAGCACCGAAAAGTATAAACAATAAAATATCCAGTGGTCAGCTGAGATCATCTATATGAAGTCTCGTCAGGTGTTCAGACTTCTGGTGATGACTTCACCTGCCTCTGTGACTGGTTACTGTGCAAGTAACATGAATATCGCAGTAATAACAGCTCCAATTACAAAATCATAATCCTGAAATCGTAGAATCATAGAATGCTTAGCGTTGGAAGGGACCTTTAGAGGTTATCTTGCCCAACCCCTGTGCAGTAAGCAGGGATATCTTTAATTTGATCAGGCTGCTCAGAGCCGCGTCCAACCTGGCCTTGAATATTTGCAGGGATGGGGCATTGACCACCTCTCTGAGCAACCTGTTCCAGTGTTTCACTGCCCTCATTGTAAAAACTGTCTTCCTTATATCCAGGCTGAATCTGCCCTCCCTTAGTTTAAAATGATTCTACATCCCCCAAAAAACATGCAGACTTTAGAAAAAAAAATTATATGACATCAGAGAATAGGAAAACCTGCCATAAAGTACCGGTCATTCTCACTCAATTGTTCCAATCTAAAAACTTACCAGCTTGTACATTTGCTTTAGTACTAACCTTGCAATTCATATTATTAAAGATTGTTACTACAGTACATTATACATGAACCTAGGTAAAAAAGTTGCATATCACCTGTTTTTAACATTTGAAGACATCATTTGAGGTAATGAGATGGAACCATCACATTCATTACTCTGTTTTGATCACAGTATGAGCACGTTAAAACAAGCCCAGCTAAAGAGAGTAAAGAAACAGATGCTCAGTCCTGATTTTGAGTTCTTACACATGGTTTTACGTGAAGAGTAAAGCCGAGTGGAGGCTGTGCTGCTGCATTGGAGGTAGAAGCTAACTGTGAGGTCCGCACAAGTGCAAATTCTTTTCTGAATGAAATCACAGTCATAACCAGAACTTCTTACATTGACTCAGTCCGATAGGTAGAATCAGTACAGAACTAACAGAAGTACCTTCAAAAGAGAACATTGTTTCTGATTCTTTTGAGATACTAACTTTGGTGAAAAACTAAGTGCTATTTTTAAATAAGTGTCATTTTTCTGCACATGATGAGATGTGGAGAAGCATTTGCTAGCAGTGTATTTGAACTCATACCTCTCTTTCTGACATTATTGTTTGCTGTGAAGATTATCATGATTTCTTAAAGTATTCAGGCTAAACAAATACTTAAAGAGTAAGAAAAAGGTCTTTCTAACATTCATTCACAATGATTTTTGAAGAGAGAAGACAGAAAAATAGAACAAAAAGACAATATTTTTTTTCAAAATTGAATGTTTTACTTGAGTTTCCCAGGAGACATCAGCAGGTCTTTAAAAGTATCAGTTATCAAGTGCCGGAACAGTGAGTACTGTAGACAAGTTTTTATTCTCTGAGGCCATTCAGCTGCTGTTATTTTTCAATCACTAATTTCTGTTTTTATTCTTATCTAGATGACCCTCGGGGCAAACATCAAAAAAAAATCCAAAGCAAAACACAGAATTACCTTAATCTGTATGCTGTAGATGGGCTGCGGACCCTCTGTATTGCAAAAAGAGTAAGTAAATGCAGACTCTTAGTTTGCTTTTGAGGGGAGTCTTCACAAAGATTACTGAAGGCATTTATTAATTTATCGTTCTTGATTCGTAACATTTTCATTTTTATTCAGTAAAGTATGAATGCCTCTGCACCACATGGACTCTGCCCTCACATACTCTTTTTAATAGGTTCTCAGCAAGGAAGAGTATGCCTGTTGGTTAAAAAGTCATTTGGAAGCAGAATCCTCTATTGAAAATCGTGAAGAACTTCTGTTTCAGTCAGCGCTGCGGATTGAGAAGAATCTGCATCTGCTAGGTAATGAAATAAGAGCTGGACATTAAATTAAAATGTGTTAAAAATTCTGAAAGCTTGGCTGTGAAATCTGTTCTTTTCCTTAAATGGTTTCTGACAGTACAGAAATTGGCTTCCTTTGGAATTTGTCATGGCTGTCATGTGCAGCACCACAAAGGAATGGGCTATAATTAACATAACAGACATACTCTGTTTTCTTTGCTCCTGCCATCATTTTGTCACTAGTGAAACAAGTAGAGTAATACCAGGGATGAATTTGACACAATAACATAAATGGGAACTGCTGCTTTAAACAGGAGGAAGACTTGGCCCAAACTGTTTGCAGGATTTGTTATCCTACTGCCACTTCAGGAGACTTCCGTGACTCCATGGGCATCAGAGACACTCATAAAGCAAAGCTCATAAACTGCATTTGTGAAAGGCGTCGACTCTCCTATCAATGAGGTTCAGCACATGCACTCAGGGCTTGTGTATTCTGTGGAAGGGGATTGCAGTGCTTCGTAGTGATGTCATTAAAATCAGTGTATGTAAAATGTGTTCCAAGAGCTAGGTCATACTCTTCCTCTGCTGAGTTGAGATGTTAAAAGCACTGAGATTCTACAATGTATATGTATTACTGTTACTCCAAGCACCCAACTGCTGTCTCTGGCAAAGGAACTGGGACAGCCAGAACACTGTTGGAGATAACACCCTTCGCTAATTGCCAACATGCCTGTCTCTGGGAGACGAGATCCACTTCACCCAACTTCTCATGTATCTTGAAGGCTCCCCATATAACCAATGCAGAGACAAAAAAATAAAGTGGAGTTCATTTGGTCTGTCTTAGATTCTTAGATATGCGCTTTAGGTGGGCATCCCACTCTTGTAGTGCCTGTTTCGCTCATCTGACTTAAAGGGCAGCATAAGTTGGCTAATTCAGACCACATTAATCAGGCAGATCCCACTGTGGGTGTGCCTGTTGGCTCTGGCTGCACTCTGGGGGGAAAAAAAGCGAAATTGAACTGGCAGACAAATAAGTGAGCTCCAGCCAAAAGTAAACTACCTGTGCAGTCATTCCCCAAGAGCCTCCTGCAGTGGTTTGTATCTTTCAATGGTCAGTTATGACTAGGTTGTGAGAATAAAAAAAGTGAGTCTTGAAAAGGAATATCTTTGCCTTTGTACATGGTTTGGATAATAATAGCTTTCCCAACATTGCCCTAAGAATGTGTTTCCACCTACATGACTGGTGCTCAGACCTCAGGTGGAGTTCTGTTGATAGAATGTTTTTTTCAAGGAACAACCATAGGAATAATAAATAGCTGAGAAAAGTTTACTTTGCTATTCCTTTTGTTCCAGATAACTAGCATATCTGTCACCTCCTCATTCCTTAGTAGTGAGGGCTTACACTTCCTCACATTAAAGCCTCTCTGAAACTCATTGGATCACTGATATATCAGTGGTGACACTGAACTTGGTCCTGAGCGGCTTTTGCTACAGCGTTTGGAAATCTTGTCTCTATCAACTGATTTATGAAAGCATAGGAAAGATGCTCAGTCTCTTATAAACAGGTAGAAAGACACATTGAAAGCGTGAAAAGGCCACATTTACTTTTACGTCATGGCCAACAGATTTATGATTTATTCTCTGCTGTATCTCATTTGGCAACCAGTTTCTTTCTGCAAGAGCAAAGAGCAGCAACAGGGCAGGAAAAGGTTTATGTCTGCAGCCTAATGTGTTGTTGCCAAGCTGCAGTCCTGCTGTCATTCCCCTTCGAAAGGGAGAAATCTCTAGTGACCCAGCCTCTTCTAGTTGAGGAAAGGCAGCTGAGACCCTTAAGAACTGAAACGATCTCCTAGAAGCAACAATGTCTTCTCTAGCAACATTCAGAAGAAATGGTGACGATAAGAGCAGAGAGATAATAAGCTAAGATACATCAGCCTTGTGAACCTCTGAGACTGGAAGTGGCATCAGATTGCTTTTGAAGTTTTGAGTTCTGCATATGTTGTTGACTGTTGATGCAGGTGTTTACCCCAGCTACTTTTCGCTCTTATTGCTCGATACCTAAAAAAGCTGCCCGAATCTCGCAACCATTTAGTTTAGCTGTTTCCCAATATAAGTGACTGCTGGTTTGGTGGGTTTTTTTTAATCCAAGCTTAAAATTTGAGGTGAACCCTAAGTGTTCATTTAATGTGGAATACTTTTCTTTTTCTGTGTGCTTAGGTGCAACTGGCATTGAAGACCGTTTACAGGATGGTGTTCCAGAAACCATTGCAAACTTGCGCAAAGCTGGGTTGCAGGTTTGGGTTCTTACTGGAGACAAGCAAGAAACGGCTGTTAATATTGCGTATGCCTGCAAGCTACTAGATCATGATGAAGAAATCCTCACTTTGAATGCTGAATCACCAGTAAGCAGATCCAAAACACAAGTTTACTTGTGAACTAGCTTTGCTTTATTTTCAATTTCTACAAATAAAAGTTTGATGGCTTTTTTTCCCTTTCCCTCTTTTGTTTCTTCTTTTCCTGCTTCATCCATAATTTTCAGGTAGGACATGTCTTTGAATACTTTTCAGTGAATCATGCTTCTAAGTCATACTGTCATGTACTATAAACTTACTGAAGACATGTAACTGTGTGTAGCGGGCTCCACTGTGAATGAAAATATGCCATAGCAGCATAAATACCTTTCTTTGGTATGCACTCTCAAAACATCTGTAGTTTTACTTATTGGCGCTATTGGGTCTCCAGAAGCAACCTGTTATTAAACATATGTTGAGGAAGAAAATAATTGATTACTTATGGAGAATTTGTGTGTTATTTTACACCACTGAAATGTAGTATTTAGATAACTTGGTTATTCATGTTTTCTCAGGTGGCTTTTTCTCTGGAGATAGAAGCACTACTTAAATTTCGATGCTAACACTCAGAGTCATGCAAGCACATCTACAGCAATGCCTTGCTTCCTAACAGACCTTTTCTGATTCTTCTGAATTACTGATCTTTCCTGTCCTCAACTTGTTGCAAGCAGTCACAAAGAGTTTACTGATACGGTCTCACATGCAAGGAACCAGACTGATAGTGCTATAGTCCTTTAATGGGGAGATAAAATTGGACTTCAGATCAGCAGAGCAGAGGTAGGCCAGCAGTATCCAGCTCCAATTTCTTTCAAAAAGGAAGAAAAGATAACAGCATTTTCCATTCTTGAGTATATCAACTGAACTGGTAAATTGATTTTCCATGATCTTTCTTCTTTGTCATACTTTGCTGTGAGATCAATGGCATTTCATTTAAAATATTCATATATTCTCAATAACATCTTTTAGTTGAGTATGGCTAGGAGAGAGAATTCAGCTTAAATAACCTTTAATTGGCCTTTAACAATGCATAACTATTTGATCTGAATTGTAGGCATGCATATGGTGTTCATCACCATACTTAATTTGGTGCTGATACTGATTATATCATTTCCCAGCACTGTTATTATGAGAAGGAGCTAAAAGAAATTAGTTTAGCATACAATACTGCATGATAAAGAGGAATTATATTTTAAGACTTTGAAGTCCTCATTGCTGTCGAATCTTCTGCAAGAGTTAAAACAGTGCAGCAAATAGAGCACATTCCCCATATTCCCTATGCCTAAATATACAGCAAACACAAGTGTTTGAATACATGTTCTTTTCTCTCAAGCATATTTATTTTTAATTTTTTTTCAGGAGACATGTGCTGTCTTGCTGGAACAGTGTCTGCAATGCGTAGAGTCTAAATTTTCAAACAACACAATAGACGAAGCTACTGGACACATGACTGTTGGGTTCACCCCTCCTTATCCACCCTGTTCCCCTGTGCTTTCCAGCTTGGGCCTAGTGATTGATGGAAGGACTCTAGCTTATGCCCTGGAACCTACACTAGAAGATAAATTTCTTGCACTAGCCAGGCGATGCCATTCAGTACTGTGTTGTCGCTCTACCCCACTCCAAAAGAGCATGGTGGTGAAACTAGTCAGAAACAAACTCAAAGCCATGACCTTGGCAATAGGTAAATATCTCACTTTAAACTAGCCTGCCTTCATGTATACTGTGCCTTGAGAATTTTGATGTTTTGACTTGCAGTAGGACCCTTCCAGCTGCCTCACAACTCAAATAGCCTTCCAGTTTTGCCTGAAAATGTGTTGAACTCTAACCTATTTACTCCAACATATTTATTGAAAACCAAGATAGAAGTCTGGAGTGATATTTGGGATTTCTTTCTACAGAAGTTAGGTAGTCAAGACCAAGGTATGCTGTGAGGCTTTGGCAGATTCAAACACAGCTGTGAAGAACTGGGTTAGCTGGTACTGTGCACAACACCATTTTGCAATCACTGTGTTGCACAGAACAACATTGTGCTCAATGTTGTTTCATCCAATCGTGTTTAAACTTAAGGTTCTGCATTTTTTATCACAAGTCAGCCATACAGCATAGGATATGAGTTGGTCTTGTCAGTATAGAGAATGGATTTATGACTGGCATCGTGCCAGCATTTATATTTCTTCACAGCTAATTGCTCAGTTGGCGAAGAGATTTTATCAGTCACCCTGTCTTAAATCTGGCAGCATCTTCCATGTTTCCATGATTTTTACATAAGAAAAGTCAACCAGCTCTCTTTCCCTGTCTCAACTTTAGGTTCATGTTGCATTCAAAGATATGATTGCAGCATATATCGTCACAAACACACTGGTTTTCATCTATCTGTCTTGGTTAATCATAGCAGGAACACATGTGGGTTGGACCTACCCATGAGAAACCCTAAGTACATATAATAATTGCCAGACTCCTGTGACATCCACATCACCAAATGTGTGCTGATTATAATAATCCTCACGCTCACTCTATTGTATCTAGCTCGATTACACCTTCCTTGTACTGAATTTATGTGTGTGGCTGACTGACTGTGGACATAATCATTTGCATATGTTGTCAAAAACATCTAGCTGGTTAACTTGAATTACCCAGAATGCTTAAAAACACTAGTGGAGACTGGACAGCTTGTGTTTTCATTCTTTCTGACCATCTTGAGCCTGTGAGTTGAAGTCAAGTTCCTGCTCTGGCTTAAAAGTCTAGCTGTACACATTCTGTCTTTTAACCAGCACGGACTAACTTGGGGTTGTGTCGCACAGTCACAAAGACATCAGCTTTGTAGGTGAGCAGATACCGGTCACACACCAGTAACACTGGTACACAGATACCGGTTGTATGTGCCAACAGCAGGGAAATTGGAGTGAGATGTGAATGTGCACCTCAGACACTGAAGTTTAAAACCAAGTGTCTTGTCATCAGCAAACACAGTTTTATTTTCCACTTGCACACTGGCAGTAAATGTAAGAGGTTAAGTAGATACATGTCCCATTTTGGTATCCTTTCTATGGCACCTATCACTTGTGGTGTCATGATTGGAAGCAGAGCAAGAGATGGTGACTGTGCAACTATTGCAGTTAAATCTACCTGTGATGGGTGTATTAAAGATCTCAGACTGGTCAACCCAAGTCAATAATTCATCTACTTTTTAACTTTATTGCATTTTTTACTGTGTAGACGTTCTTGTTGGCTTTAGGCCTCCTTGCACGTTTCATTCTTAGTCATACCTGATTGCAGGCAGACAGTTAATCTGTTAAGCAGAAGTATTGGGAAGCTCATTTTCAGCCTTCCAGTGTTTTAGTATTTGTGCAGTTAAAGCCAGATACTTGAATTTTAGATCCTACTAAAAAGAGAGGGATTTATTTTATTTTTACTTTTCCATGATGAAAAAAGTCTGCCAAGCTTTGAACCTTATATTCCAAAGATGGATCCTTTCCTACCCCACATCTCCCTTACTATACTCAGCCAACACTCAGCAACAACTGGTTTTCATTTGCTTTGCTACTGATCACTGTTCCTGGTCTACTAGTGACAACAAAACTGTATCTTGTCATCTTTAGGTGATGGTGCTAATGATGTCAGCATGATCCAAGTGGCAGATGTTGGTGTGGGGATCTCTGGTCAAGAAGGCATGCAGGTAATGTTGCTCCTTCACTGAAAAGCACTTCCATGAAAGGGTGAAGTAGGCACTTCCCGTATGTCAGCTTGACCACGCTGCCTTTGGGTAGCCAGCACTAATAAAGGAGAAGCAGCAAGTTGTGCGCAGGAGTGTCAGTTGTGCATCATAAGGATGCTTACAGCTTGAGTTTGGGCTTGTATTTGTTCTCAGATCTGTGGTAAGTTTAAACATGCTATCTTCTTAGAAAATTCAAGTTACTAGATGCCTCTAAGCAATATGTTTTAAGAAATCATTTATTAAATACTAGTTTAAAGGAAGAAGAAAGCTCAGCTATGCATTATTTAGGAAATAAAGGTTCACCTTATTCTGGGTTTTATTCTTCTGTCTTCTGTATTGCTTGAGTACACTTCTCCTGTGGAGCAGCTGCACAAGCCCGTCCAGCTGATGCAGCTTGTTGCATGGTGTGGTGGTGACCCTTAGCCCAGCCACCCACACATCTCACTCACTCAGCCTATTCAGACAGCAGAAAAGTGAAGAAAGAGAAAACTGCAGCCCTTTGCAGAACCACTGCTCCCTACATACTCTTCCAAGTCTTGGTTTTCTCCCCATTTCCTGCCGCAGGGAACAGCAAGATAAGGGGACTTGCCCTGTAGTCTTTTGAATGTGTTCAGCCTGTGACTACTGTATTTACCACTGTATAACAGGCAGTTCTCCCATCCTCAGAAGAAAAGATGTATATGTATAGGATGTATTACCTACTGCATTACCTATTACCTCTGCCTCCTCTTCTGCTAGTGCTGTTCAGTTGCCTTGTTAGCAACAGACGTGGCAGTAAGACACAAAGAATGAGGAAGATACCTCATTTCCACAACCTAGCTTGTATTTGGGCTGGGTGCAGACTGATTACATGAGGAAATAAAGTAGCTGAGTATATGGCAAAGAGCTCTTCAGAGAAGATGGGAAGTGTTTCCATGAGGACCTGAGCAGACAAGCATGCTCCTTAACTTAGTTACTGGTGGGTGATTCTCTGACCCACACTGCGTTTTTTGCAACAGTGGCTGGATGTTTTGCTTGAAAGGGAAGAAAGACCTCCCTCGCACAGTTCACAAGTTGGCTATAGAATTGTGTTCCATGGGATGTCTGTAATTTATTTGGTTTATGAAACAAAAATTTGACAGAGCTATGAGCTTGGATGTCAGCTTTGTGCATCTTCTGACATGCAGATCACCAGAAGCTAGGACAGTACTCTAGAGAGAAGTCAGTAGACGTTTTTCTTATTTATTCATATACTCTTCCGAAGGCATATTCTCTTGGCCTTTTGTTGGAGGCTGGATACTAGGGAAGATGGGCTTCAGCCTGGCATGGCAGAGCTATTACTTGTTCTCCTTCTTGTAATCATCCAGAGAGTTCAGTCAAAGTAATCTCCAGGGCAAATGTATGTCCATCAGTGCTCTTCAAACAGACAGATTTCAGGCCTGCAGTCCATTATACATGCTTCTCCAAACATGTTAGTGGCTGTAAATTAGACTGGAAAGAAGCTACCACAAAAATATTCAGATATTCATTGTGCATATGGCATCCCAGCCACAGACCATGTGAGTCTGACTTTGGGGGCCAGAGAGGGCAGGAGAAATGGTAGTCTTGGATTAAGCTGATACCAAGTATATTTGTTGTTCCACAGTCTTCACCAGGCTCTGAGAGATTTGTGTGACTTCTGCAGTATCACTGCAGGCAGTCCAGGCTCCAGAGAGCCCAGAGGAGACTGTTTTTGTGGGGACGTCTCCAAGCCTATCAATTCAAAAAAGTCTGCCCCAAACTCCTTGGGTATTATCATCTCTTAAAAACTTGCCGGCTTCTATCATCTATGTATTAATTCAGATCATTATTTTTCCTAATGCAGACATACAGTGCTCATAGCATGTTTTTTACTCCTCTCCCCATTATGCCGCTTTCAGTTCAGCTCATACACTTACAATAACCAGTCCTCAAATGCCCCTGGCTTTTATGCTGTATTCAAAGCTGAAAACTGTTTGCTCATTAACCCGTTAAACGACCTGTGTTTTTCTAAATGAGCATTCAATAGAGTGGAAGATATTTATAGATCCCTTCCTTTACTGCAAGATCCTAAGGAACCATGCGGACCTTTACTATAAACAACTCTCAGAATCTTACACATGCAGGTAACTCAGAAGGTGTTGAGCATTTAGATATCTAAAACAGCAGTACTCTCTGATGTATTTTCTTTCCACAGTCTATGGAAGCATGTGGAGCATGAATCATTTTTTCCTGTGAAAAAACTGGAAGAAAAAATAAAAATGTGAAAATGAAGGGGATATTTTGAGATGAGATAAACATGCAAATGCAATTGGATAACACCATCTTCCTCACTATGTTCCTCACTATAATCAAAATGGAATGAAAAAGAAAAAAAAACTCAACACTTCTCACAATGTGTTGTGAAGTACTATGTTAGAAGCACAAGTGAAAAGAAGCTAACAGTTTTGTTTTAACATTGGAATAGGCTGAGATAGGGTGGAGGGCAAGGAAGCAGACATAGCATAGCTCTCTTCTCCTCAAACTGCAAGATAGCTTTGTGTCTGCAAGACAAGTCAGACGGTTCTGTGCAGGGAGGTTATGACAACTGTATCTCAGTACCTGAGATATCCCAGGATGTCTCAACATAAAGAAGTCCCAGTGCTTATATACATCTACTGCTTAAATTACAATGCATTATTAGACCTCCTCTTGCATACTGTTTTAGAGTTTATTTTAATAGCTTCTACAAGCACTTACTTGGGAGAACTGAGCCCTTTTGATGATTTACCAAGAAAGGGAACTAGGAAAAACTAAAAGGAAAGGCGTCTCATTTAAAAATACAGCCAAAATATACCCTGCAGAGTACGAGGAAGACAACCTTTGGAGGTTTTCACTTTTCTTTGTGTTTTTACCAAACAGTGAGAAGTAATGTGAAACCAAAATAGAAAATGAACTGTAATTTAATATTAAATTAAATCTTAATATGATCCTAGGGATAAGGAAAATCATGAGACAACTGTGATAACACCATCATTTACGAGAAGGTCTCATTTAGATGTACAGTACCCTGAATTTTAGTCAGAAGTAGAGATAAACTGAGTGATTCATGCTGTCAATGTGATTTAGCAGTCTGCAAAGTCCCAGAGGAGTCTCGTCTAGTGTGATTTTTTCGTAGACAGTTTTAGAAAACATGCAATTTTAAAAAGCCCTCAAAATACTGATATCTCAGGACAGCCAAGTGAACTTTATGACAGGATTGCACATGTAATTAAAACTAATATTTTTTATTGTTTTGTCTTTTAAAGTCCACTAATTATGATGCAACCACTTAATTGTGCTTTTCTTATTTTATTCTCTGGAAATTCACTTTGCCCTGTAAGTACCCTGTAGTTTTTACAGAGAAAGATGTTACAGCCACCAAGATGTTCACATGCGGGCCCTGAGCCTTCATGCTCATGCAGCTGCGATTGCCAGCCGTTCTCCCACCTCTCGCTTTCTGCTGCTGCTTGTCACCATCTGGAACGTAGACTGTAGTCTCCTTTGGGCGAGGACTGGGTCGCCTTGCATCTTCTGCCACACTGACGGGTTTGCTCACGGGTATTCCAAATCAATGCAAGAACAGCTGCATTTCGCGTGCACCTTAATGGATTTCCTTCTTCATCAGTACAATTTCCATTGACTGTATGAGTTAGGAAGATGACCAGATTCACTGTTGCTGTTGAAAGTGACGCTTTAGAATAATGATGCCAACTTCTCTTTCATTAAAGGCGGTGATGGCAAGCGACTTTGCAATCCCAAGGTTCCGGCACTTGGAGAAGCTCTTGCTTGTTCATGGCCACTGGTGTTATTCCCGACTCGCCAACATGGTGCTGTATTTCTTCTACAAAAATGCAGTAAGTGTTTGACTTGGCAGTTTTATGGTACCACATGTTTCCAGGGTTTATTTTGTGCTAAGTGAGCATTAGGTCAGCCTTCAAATGGTTTATAAATAAGTTGCAAAGAAATCTGCAGAGTTGAAAGACAGCTGGCTGCCATTTGCAGAAATACAGGACCCACTCCATAACAGCTACAGTGTGCTGCTGAATGTGCAAATTAGGTAACAGAAATAACAAGTACTGCTTAAGAAAAGTGTCTTTATAGAGCAGTCTTACAGAATTTAGCTGGCTAGACACAGGAGTTTTTAACACCAAAGCCATCCGGCATTGGTCCGAAGTAGCTGTTGAGTGTGTTTTTGCTTCCTGACCCTATCTCATTATTGCTTATGAATCACTGTACATATTCCCTAGTGACTTGAGATAACTTGAGTCCTTCTGTGGCTCAGATGCAGAGATTGGGAAGGTTTTTTCTTGATTTATCTTACTCCCAGCTAACCAATAGAGTTCATTAGAAAGGAAGCACACTGTGGTTGAGGACAGAGTACGTGTCTGTGTTTCCTCCCTGGTGTCTGAAACGGGAGTTAGTCCAGTACTGGGCACTGAGCCAGTAGCAGCTCAACTGCTTGGCCCTGACAAAGGCCCTTTGCTTTGATCTTGGAGTACAAAGATTGAAAACTGCCTAACAAGACAACCAAGAATTCTGTCAGCTGTGTGGGAGTCACTGGCAGGCACACAGATCTGCTCACTTGCAACACCTAAAGTCACCTTGGAAGCAGGACAAAGAGGAGAGCCAGAGCTCTCAGACCTCTGTTTGCTCCAGAGGGCAATGTGTGAACTGTGAGTAGGAGACTGGATTATATCCTCAATATCAGGAAAAGAGTGGCTCTCAGTTTTGTAAAAGTTGCTTTCCAAATTTAAATTAATCCTCAATTTTTTTAATCAGTGGCAACTTTTTAATCCAAATTCCTCTTGGCCTGACTAGTCCCCGTTTAATCTCAGTCTGAAGGTAGGTGTTTTATCAGGAGAACACCATCATTTGCTCAAAATTTTGAACATCATAGGAACACAAACATGTTAAAATACCCTCTGTGGTCTGGTCAGAAACTGCATGCAATCTCCCTTCCAGACACAAAAGAAAGAAGAGACTTGGACGATCTGAACTGCTGCCTGAGTCTGAAATAGCAAGGAGATTTAAATAATGCTGCACTGAGTGGAGAGCCACCTGTTGAAGTACAACAGTGAGATATGTGCTGGTGTTCAAATGCCTGAGTTTTAAGGATTGATCATGAATGATGCTGAATGCCTGTACTCCCACTCCCAGTGCTGTACGTTTCCAAGATATCCTTTGGCTTGACAGTGTTGAATCTGAACTTCCAAGAAGTGTATGCAGAACCATCTTAAATTAAAATTAAAAAAAAAAAAAAAAAGCAATACATGTAAGACATTCCAGTAATCAGCAGCCAGAGATGTTGTTTATACATCTACATTTTTGTTCAGTTCTTGTAAAATCTTCCATTTCCTTTGGTACAACTCCCCTTGATCACGAGTATTATTTCTCATGCGATTTTTAGTAAGACATTTTCGGAAGCTGCTGCCTCAAGGCTAGAATATAACTGAAGAATATCTCTTTGTGTTGGCTCTGTTTTGGCAGCCTAGAGAGCTTTCTGAGCAATACTTGTTGCTACTGACTCTAAAACTGTAGTGGGGTATCCAGCATATAGACATAAATATGCCTGACACAGTGCCTGCCCTGAAGGAAAGAATATTCAAAAATGAAAGATGTGAGCACCTGATCCTGTCACAAGGAGGCTGTTCTGGATGTTTCGCGACAAAGAGTCAAGAGAGCTACACTGCAAATGTTCTGCAAGTTTTCTGTTTCCTCAAGTGTTTTTTTCCCCATTTGCTCATAATATGAAATTTTCCATTCTCCACTAGAACCTATCTAACACAAAGTTCAAACTCCAAATTGCTGCAAAAGCCATTTGGAAACTCAGATGTCTTATCCAAGAAGATGTTTGGCTTGGTGGAGATAATAAAAATACAAGTAAAATATAAACTAAATCATAGCATGACCTGAAATATCTGAGCTTGATGAAAAGGGATTTAATGTAAACAAAATTCTACCTGCACAAGCATGCACTGTTTCTTCTCCTTTATACATTATCTCTGCAAGACAGCACTGGACATTTTTTGACTTGTACTTCATTCACTGAGAAATTCTTTCTGGGGCCACATTCATAAAACAGTCTCATCTGGGGGGAAAAAAGGAAACCTTTTTTATTTAAAATTTAATTCCATGTTTATATCAATTTGGTTTGACGTTTTCAAGGGGGTAATGCACAGAAGCAAGAGGGAACATTAGATTTGAAGTTAAATTAAACACTCGTTTAATCCAAATTAAAATTTCAGGGATAAAAATCTGATTTAAGCTTGGTTACTGAAAATGCCATTTATTTGTACAGCTTTCTTTGACAGCACCACTGAGACCCATACTAGAGGTGGTAGTAGAATTTTCAGCTGACTGTATTTTCATCAAACTACCCGTTTTTGCCAGAGCCACACTGTTTCCAAGAGAGGTTAATTTTAGCAAGGCTCTAGAGAGGAAAATTTCTTAGGTCCAGGATTAGCTGGATTTTGTTTATTTCAGAGGAGTGAGAGAAAAGTATCTAATTCCACGTATTTATTGCAATTCCATTTTCAGAAAAGACTCAGGAAGTTTTTTTGGGGTTTGGGTGTGGAAAGGAAATAAGTGTCAAACTCTGTTCAATTTTGAAATGAAATTGCCATCTCCCAGCCAACTGTACTGAAGGGGGTAAGCTCTGGTAACTCAGTCTTGTTTTGGCCAGAGGAAGATATTTTTCCTGAAAGGTATTTACAGAAACATTTCTAGAGGTGATCCTTAAAAAAGTACTACCATTTAACTTTTAATAGTTTAGTTTATAGCATGGACTCACAAACAGTGAGAGGTATGTTGCTGCTGATATACAAGCCACTTCAACATCGTATGCAAACATTGCCTGAACATATATATACACAATATATCTATATATATACACATATATATACATTTACGTACAGCAGGACTGACCTCTTATTTTGTGACAATTCCCCTTCACATGATGGGCTTACTCTTATAACAGTTTTCACTGACCAAGCACACCATGGCTTTTTTTTTTCTCCTACGCTTAAGTTTCAATCACATTTTGGCATACAGGTAGAACGGATCTATGTTTTCCTCTGTATATCTAATAATGATGAAGAGTTAACATACACCAGCAGGCTGAAAGCTTCTGAGAACAGAATGCAAAAAAAAAAAAAAAGAGGAAGTGAAAGGAGAGGTCATGTCCTTTCCCTTCTTCGTGGTTAAAATGGGGAAAACCCTCAAGGGACAGTTGCCAAGGTTTTTCTGGTTGCCTTCCGCTTGATGTTAATCACTTTACAAAGAATAATAAAAATTGCAGGTTTAGGAGGACCAAGCCTGAGAATATATTTCCTTCCCTAGGAAGCTGCCTGTCTTTTTCTAGGCCTCAAATCCGCCCTCACAGGTGAGGTCAGCACCTCTCCTGAGCCATAAAAACCTCTGGATTCTCCACGCTGCAGAGATTGTAGAAGACCAGGGTTGTGTGGTTTGTCCCTTTTTGAGTAATTCCAACCCAGTCACATGAAGAATCGCACTACAGCTGTGTGTGCAGCTGATTTTTTTATACAGCTGAAGAGGAAGGGAGACTGAGGAATAGCACTGCTAATTTGCTGAATTTCAAAGCACAGAGATAGAATAGTTAAGACAACTTCACTAGACCTGACAGTTTCACCTCCCCTGCTGCTTGCTAGTCTCACTTTGGTCCAAAAAAGCTCTGCATTTACCTGCCGGCTGAGCCTCCCAAAGCATCTCAAGCCAGCAGAGGATGTTATTATGAACATGCTTATTCTTACGATAGTAATGTAAATGCTATGAGATCAGTACTCACATACCTAGAGGTCAGTGATAGTTGGGAGAGCTTTTTACAGTTACATAAATTGTACCTCAGAGTCTCACTTGAACTGAAAGTTCATTTTGTGTGAAGTCGTCCCCGACACCTGAGAGCTGAGGTTCCAGCAGCACAAGGACTTGCAGGTGTGCCAGGTGTTTGCAGCTTAGAGAAGTGGTCCAGGCATCAGGAACAATGAGTTGAAGACTAGGTATCCTTAGAAGGATTGCTCATGTGTTTAGTGTTCATAGATAAGTCCTTGCAGAACTGGAATTGGAATGGTTTCAGAATACAATGGGATGATGAGACCCTGCTATCATCATATTTATAGCATTGCTCATTCTGTTTCAGATGTTTGTGGCCCTTCTCTTCTGGTACCAGTTCTACTGCGGGTTCTCTGGCTCATCAATGGTTGATCAGTGGTATCTCATCTTCTTTAATTTACTCTTCTCTTCTCTTCCACAACTGATTACTGGTGTGCTGGATAAGGACGTGCCAGCTGAAGTGTTAATTGCTGTACCTCAGCTTTATAAAAGTGGCCAGAATATGGAGGTAAAAACTTCTTGCTTTCTGTGATTTTTTTCCTAGATGTCTTTAGTTTCTATTGAAAAACAGCCCTGCTCCCAAAGGGTGGATGACTAATAAAAACAGTCTGAGAAATCACTATTATTTTGTGATGTTTCTCATCTAAGTCAAAGTATCTAAATGCCTAGAGTGCATTTAAAATAAACAATCAAAAAAAACACAACTATATTTGGAAATATGTAACTGGAGAGGAGGCTGGATGCTTTAAGTCAGCCTAAGCTGAACACCTCCCTCATGGTCCAGGCTCACAAATAACCACAAAAGTAAAGCAGATTATACCTTGTAGACTAGTGCGGACTTTCACAGAATAACCTCACAGTACTTACTCAGACCTTCAGAATCCATCCCTTTATAAACAGCCAGAAGGGAAAGATGGCTTTAGCAGTAAGCACGGAGGTCGATAGACTCGGACTCTGAGGGAGGTAGTCACCAGCAGATGACAGATTCAGCCGAAATGTCTGTTGCAAACACCTTGTCCCCATTCTCTTGAATTTTACAATGAAAACAGAAAGAATTGCAGGAGGGATTTGAGCCAAATGATTTCTGGTAATTACAGCTACAATGTACTGTGAGAAAATCTTTCTGCTTGGCAAAACTGTCTATATTGTGACATTGCTTCCAATGCAAAAGCCTTTCTTAAAAGTATCTGACATTGTGCCCTCTGGGAGGAGACAGTGAGTGTCTTTTGCCTCTAACTGTACACCTGTATTTGGTACCCTACACATCCAGTGACACTGCTAGAGTCTGCTCTGGAAAGATGAAGGGAGAATTTTAGTGTAACTTCTATTTAGTGTTTTAGTCCAAATTCTCTTTTTTCCACCCAGCTGTTATTTTCCATTTTCTACATTTCTTCTGTTCCAGTGCATTACACTTTAAAGATCTGTAACATAAATACCTTCCTTTCTTGCACATTTTTAAGGTGATAGAAATCTGGTAATGGCTTAAACTTTTTGGGAAGTTGTGTCTGCCTGTCTTCAGCTGGCAAACTGAGAAGAGAAGTCTCCCAGGTTCACAGTACAATTATTTCTCATGGGCAAGCCTAGGGACCATCCTAAGTTTGTTTGAAATCTAGGTGAGCGTTTTCTCTGAATAGTTACCTAAAAAGGCATTTTTAAAACTTGCCAAAAATCCTGCTTCAGGTAGGATCTCTTTCAAAAAGACATCACTGATTCAAAGTCTGTAGAATTATAGAATAATTTAGGTTGGAAGGGACCTCTGGAGGCCATCTGATCCAGCCCCCTGCTCAAAACAGCTTCAAAGCTAGATAAGGTTGTTCGGGTCTTTATCTAGTCCAGTTTTGAATGTCTCCAAGAATGGAGATTCCACAGTGCCTCTGAGCAACCTGTTTTAGTGCTTAACCACATGTTACTTCAGTAGGCCAAAGAACACCAGAATTGTTTCTAAGCATCTCTCAGTTCTGATTTTTAGGCTACAATTATGTTCTCCATAGAGGTAAAGAGCCTTGATGAGCCCAGTTGTTGCAGATGTAGCCTATATCCCAAAATTAAATACGTAAATATTTTATCATTTACAAACTATTTTTCCTTATATCCAGGTCTTTTACATGACCATCCATACGCCTGCAATTGTATGTTTCTTTAAACCAAAATGTTAGTTTAATATTGTTTCTTAGCAAGCAATTTTGTGCCCAGACACACAGATATATATGTGTGTATATATACATATGTTTACGTATTTATAACATAGCATACGTTGCTGCATTGCTTGCTGAAGGTCATTGTTGTGGATCTTCTTTTCTAACTATGTGTGCATCTTCTGTTTTCTGTCTTGTAAATAAATATTCAGTGCTTGTATGTCAATGATGTAAAACGCATTTACTCATGTGCTTACACCTCAGAGAGCTCCTCCTGAAATCAGTGGTCTAACTGTAGTGCATAAAGTTGGGCACCTTCATGTTCGCTGGCCTGAGTGTCAGGTTCAAATTACACTCTCTGCCGGGGAGGCGGGGCGGGGAGCAGAAGAGTGTCCTCCCAGAACAGAGCATCGTGCAGATAGCCTCTTCATACTTCATCCCCAAGGGTATCTAACCGATTGGCAAAGTTGTGAAGCTGTTTACACAAGCCCTTAAAAGTGCGCATTGGAATATCCCCCTCAAAATATTTACCCATGTCCTGGGTTTGGCCAGAACAGGGTTAATTTTCACCGGAATCCAGGAAGGGGCACAGCCCGGGGGGGGG
>Ga0065711_1029068_pt1 | contig 37799 bp, 27 predicted proteins | sample Hoacrofraction12_FD_59098 | JGI IMG/M metagenome (GOLD analysis project Ga0065711, IMG submission 59098) | Hoatzin crop microbial communities from Cojedes, Venezuela - Epithelial fraction 12 v2 (version 2) | ecosystem: Host-associated > Birds > Digestive system > Esophagus > Crop | place...
CATCGATCCAGTCTGTCCAGATCCCTCTGCAGAGCCTTCCTACCCTCAAGCAGATCAACACTCCCACCCAACTTGGTGTCATCTGCAAACTTACTGAGGGAGCACTCAATCCCCTCATCCAGATCATTGATAAAGATGTTAAAGACTGGACCCAAAGCTGAGCCCTGGGGATGACCAAATAATGCCTCCATAAGAGCTTAAAGAGTAATTGTCATAGTCATAATAGAGGAAAAAAAAAAAAAAGATTTTTTTTGGGCGCACAACTTTGCATCTCTGTTAGTTGTTTTAAGTGTGGGACGTGATTTTTTACCTTGAATGGTCATCAAATCTTTAAAAAATGGGTAAAAGTAACATTGAGGTCCGCTGACCTATTAATCTTTCTCAAGCAATGATGACCTATACCATTATTCGCAGATTTGTGTTTGGTCTGGTCTTCCATGATGACAGTTGCACTACCTTTGCAGTCAGTGGTTCAGCGCTCTGCTTTCTTTATCATTGCATGTTTTTTTCATGTCCAGCTTGTCTGTGATGTTGCAGCACAAATGTGTTACTTCTTGTGTATTCCGTTATGTGCACAAAGAGTATTTTTCTCCAGTCCTCTATCTACAAAACTTCTATGTGCTTGAGGATGGTTATTGTGCTCTCTTTGGCCTTAGCAGTCCCATTGTTCTGTTGTAGGTCCTGCTTTTTTTAATTCTTGATTTTTCTCTGATGTATTTCCTTGATGGACCACTTGGCCTTAACTGAGCTAAAGAAACTAGAACTTTCCAGATCAAATCGAAAGGATTCTACATCAGGGTTCACTGTCTAACTGGATGATCACTTGTCCAAGGGCAGGGCACAGTGGTAGGGAGCAGAATGACTTCTTTCAGCAGGCTTCTGCCAACTTAAAATAATTGTGGTGGTACATTTTAGCAGCTTGAGAAGCTTTTCAACATAATGCTAATAGACAACAAACTCTGACATGAAGTTAGTTCTGAAGAGGTCCCTGTTCACGTGTCGGACGTAATACAGAACAGCTGCAGTGTGTGTTAACAATAATTTGGTTGTACATATCTGGTACCAAAAGCATGCAATCTAATTTTTATTTTCCAGTATTTGTAAAACATAAATGTTATCTCTCATAAGAGTATTTCGCATAAATCTGTGGTGACCTCAGTGTTAAGTAAGCTTATTACACTTTTCTGCTGATGATTTGTGAAGTGTGATGCAGAAAGTTTGTGCCTAAACACAGATGCTAAAAAAATATTTTACTGAAACTAGAAACTCAGAGACATTAATGCAGGTAAAACAGCTTTTAAAGTTTTTAACTACTGCAGTTAGGGAGAGTGGGGTTGTCACAAGTTATGACTTATGAAACCTGTGGATCAACAGTGTTCTGTACCTCTAGGAGTTTGGTGAGTTACAGTAGACCTGACAGGAAAATCATGATAACAATGTCATTTGAAATACTATCATCAGTGATCTGCCTTTTGCAGAGCAGTGTAAAAATACCTCACGATTAATCACCTGTAAAAGCCTCATAAAGCCCACATCCTTGTTTAGTATTATTTGAAGCTGTGCTTGTTTGCATCAGCTCATGATATGACCTGTTTTGCATAGTGAAGTGTTTGTAGCTAAAAGAATGGAAATCAAGGCTGTTAATAGAACAGAATAGTCTTTTGAATTTGTAAACCATTTGATTGGTGAAGGAGATGAGTGAGTGAATGGAACTACCTACGTTATTTAAAACTGGCCTTGGAATAATTATATTGCTGATCCAGTAATGTGGGGCAAATTGCAGTTTTAATCTTTCATCTTATTACCAGCATTTGCAAAGTATCAGGACACTCTAGGAATTATGATGAACTGTACCAGCTTTGGAAGCTGCCATAAGGATCAAGAATTTTAGTGTGCGCTCTCATTTCATTTTCTGCTATATTCAAGGTGCTTGCTGTGTAGCAAGTTTTTATGATGTGTATGAAAGGTGGGGCAGCTTGTAAGAAGGTGAGGCTCCTGTGATGCACGTAATTTCATTTTGTGGTATGGAAGTATTTAGAAAGCACAGTGACGTTTTCTGAATCATACCTGTACTGTTTGCCTAATGTAAACAGCTTTATCAAGTTGTATGCAGTGCCTTTTTGTTCCACCATTTAAAATCTGTTTTCATATTTCTATTCCTTCACATACAATTGACTATCTATTACTTGCATGGTTGTTTTTTTTTTTCTTAAGGAAGTCTGATGAACTGTGCAGAAACCACAGGCACTACTGTCATGGTTAGCTTGGCCTGTTGCTGCAGCTGGGGACTTTTGAGAAATTGCTGAGATGTGAAAAAGAAAAAAAAAATGCATTACATCCCATACGCTTGGAGTCTGGGTCAGACCTTTAGGCTGCACTTGTCTCCACTGATTTTTGGTATTTTTAAACCTGTTTTTAAGTTAGTGTCGCTGCAAAGTTGAAACTGATGGCCTGATTTTGATTGCCTCATACACTGGTGTCAGCCAAGAATGAGCTGTATTGAAGTAAGGGAAATTTAGGTGTGTACAAGCGGTATGAAAGGAGAATCTTGTCCAGACTGTTATGCCACTGTAGTCGGAATGTGGCTTGCAGTGGCGTTTGCATCTAATCTACTTGTGGGTGGCTATACAGAGTCAGAGCAAAGATTCATCTAGCTCATACACTTCTTTTGAGACTAATATTGGAAACATCGGGAAAGGGGCTGAGAACCGGGGCAGTCAGGGAACCATCTTTTCCCCTGTACATCCTCCCAGCTACTGATGGTTGGTCGGACTTTCTGAGCTAGAAATTTTTCCTCGCAAGAGGAGCACAGCTGTTCCTGCAGCTGTAAGAGCCAAATGCCCCCTCGTTACGTCTGACCGGTGTCCCCTGTGCCACCATTTCCTACCCCTGTTGAGTTCCCGGGGGGGCCCGGCAGGGGACGGGGCCCGGCAGTTTGACTGCAGGCGGCGGGGCAGGTGGGATGGCGGGTCGGCAGGTCCCGGGGTTCGCGCATCACCCCTCGCTGCCCTGCGGTAAAACCAGAGCGAGACCCATTCTGAGAAGGCGTTTCCCGAGGCGGGGTGGTGTCGGATGTAGCTGCCCTGTGCCTTATCTCAGGATGGTTTTTCTCCAGCGGCAGCTCGTAGCTCTGCTGCAGGAAGGGTTTTGGCAGCGGAGTTCTGTGGTCATTAAGCCAAAATTATTTCCGCTTTGGTGAGTATTTGAGCGGCAGCCCTGGGATGGTCAGAGTCGCAAAAGGGAGCAAGGGGAAGAGAGGAAAAGTTGCCTCTGTTGGGAGATTTTTGCTGTGTGGTTTCCGAGGAAGTGGGTGATTTGCTCGTCCAAGTCCGGGCCTGGTGTGAAGTCGATGGCCTGTTCACAGTGCTTTTGTGCGTACGTGTGACATGGGAAGGGCAGCGGCCTGGCCCATAGCTGCTGGAGAAATCACTTTGTCGTGGAGAGCCACTGCAAGCTGCAGGCGTGACAATCTGTCCATCTCAGGAGTTCTTGGAAGATGCTGTGTTTGAAGAGGTATAAAGGTCTGAACTCAACCGTAGAATAACGCAGACTCTGGCTGAGTCGCTCTGTTTCTGTGATCAGAGCCTCTTCTCCTTAAGAAGCCGAGTAGATGAGCTAAAGTTCTTGTTTCCTCAGATTCTACCGTCACATCCGTGCAATGCCAAGGCCTGTACTCTGACGACAAGGTGTTTTTCGGAGTCAAATAATTGTCACTCGCTTCTCCTGGAGTTGTTCCAGACTGTGCCAGTCATGCAGGATCAGAATCAGGCTGTGATCCTTTGTAATAGTCAAATGCATCTCAAAATACTTCCCTCTGTTAAAAATTATCAGACTAATTTGTGGCTACTTTAGGTAGACCTATTTAGAAAAACAGAAATACAAATTCAAGATGCAGATACGAGGTCAAGTTGTTGCATGTCATCTGAGCCCTGGTAACTACCTCAGAGAAACAGACTGTTTCTCTACCTGGTTAACCCGCGTGATAATGGGTTGAGATCATACAGGGAGTCTTACAGACACCGGGTGAGGCATGACAACCCGTGATTAGCAAATAGTGCCTCTGAGCCCATAGGCTTGTGGGAAAGTCTCCTCCTTCTGTATTGGTGGTGGGTGTCGTACAGTTGTACAGGTTTGGAGAGGGAAAACTATTTATGTCTGACATCCTAGAAAGAATTTAATATAAAATTATAGCCAGATATGAATATATACAAGTATTTTCATGCACAGGGTATAATCCAAATTTTCACAGGGTCTCTTCAGAATGTGATTAACTTGTGAAGTCTTCCCACCAAGTTCACGAGCAGTTAGTTCTCCTTCACAGGTGAAAGCCAAAGCCCCTAAGGAGTAAGGATGAATCTGAGGAAATGTTTCAGGATTCTGTAATCCGTTATCTTTCTCTTAATTCTCCTTCATTGATTTAAACACCATGATCCATCAGGTTCCATCAGTCATCAATCACCTAGCGTTTTATAGCTGTCATGTGAACTGTATTCCAAAGCACTGGATGCAATTTGTGATATGTGGTATTAAGATGATCAGAGTCAAAAGGACACCGGTTGAATACTTGTAGTGACTTTAAATTACTTTACCTGTATTTTCTTGTTCACATTAATTGATTGTCTTGTCTAAATTTCTTGTTGAAGTGGCCAATTTTGCTTAAAGATTCATTTTCAGAGATAGTTTTGTATTCTCCTTCCCTCAGACTCCCCACTCCTCATTCATCGTCCCATTTGCAGTGTCTTTAGTGCAGCCCATCAAGGGTACACATCTCTAAAAAACTTTTTCTTCTTCTAGACTTTAGTGCCTAATTAAAGAGATGATTGCTAAGAGACTGTGGAAAACTTCATTAAGAGGGGCTGATTTGCTCTTTTCCTTACCTTCCATGCACAGGTTTCAGATCAGGATTTGTGCGTAAATGGGATAGCAACATCCCGAAATATTCCTGTGCTGAGATTGTGACAATGGACAGAATACAAGAAGACTGTGCCAGTCCTGTGGCACCAGGAGACGCAGAGAGGAGCAGGACTGGAGAACAAGACCCAGGACTAACTATGTTGGGAAAAGCACACGAGTTCTTTCAGATTTGTGATCTGGAAGGCAAAGGCTTCATCACTCGTCAAGACATGCAGGTAAAACAAAATCGGCTATGTGAAATGCACAATGACAGAAGCTTCTAATGCCCTTAATGAGTTGAGACTGATTAATTTAGAGTTAAAAACTGTAACACCCTCCTTATAACTTAAAAGAAATGTGTGGGATTTAAAAAAATCTCTTTGAAGTCCTACAAAATGCTTACATTTGTTTCCACAGACAAAGCAATAAAAAATTGGAAAATCAAAGTAAATGACATTTTAAAAATGCCCCAGGAATTTAATTCCATTCTGACTGAGAAAGTTGAAACTCTTGTAAAATCATTACTTTGCGATTTGCCACAGCATCATGAATATATTCAGTCCACCACTTCTATCCTTCTGTTTTTTCAGCAAATTATGTAAATAAAATCTTTCACTTTGGTTTCACCTCCCAGACAAAGCTGAACTCTCAGCTGGATCACATATATGTATAGGATGTAGAGATCAAGAGTGTTTTAGCATTATTAGGTGTTCACAATAATCTTACCAAATTGTTCTTAAATTGTTGGAGGGGCCAAAATCAGATTTGCTGAAAATGTTGATGAAAAGAACCAACTGTGTAACAAAATCTTTTGAAAATGAGATTGGGTGCTCGTTGCAGAAATGAGAAGATGATTTGAACCAGTATGTGGCAGAAAACAAGCATGTACTCATGCTTGATGTGAAAGCATAATTTCATTGTGTTAATCCATTTCTACTTCAGTACTTATGGATGAAATAGAATTAGGGAGCGGAAGCATTGAATATAAAATTTAGAAACTTCCATATCCTCAGAAACAAAGACGTGTCTGCATGTAGGAAAAGGCAAGTGGAACACTTTTAACTACGTATGTTGGAAAAGCGAAAACCTCATAGTAAATTGCTCAGATTACTAGCTCTCAGGAGCTTTCTGTGCAGTTGTGTGTTGCTGAGTTTTGTGATGACCTGTGCTAATTCTGCAAAGTTGAGGAAAGATGGGAGTGCAGATGCTTGCTGTGCCGTAGGCTTTACCAATATGCATTACCTCACTGAAGTAACTGATTGCAAACAAATAAATATGTTGTTAGGGATAATTTTGGTAAATCCAGACCCACAGAGAATTTCATGGATTGTAATTTTATTGTCTTTCCAAAAACTGAATGGTATATATTTTCGTATAGTGGAAGACCCATATGTGTATATATGCATATATAAAAAGTTTTAATATCTGGTTTTGCAAGGAACGTAAAAAAACAGTTTATGTTTGATTCTAGCTTTTATGCTTAGAGTGGTGATAAATTTGTACTTCAGGTTCTAAAACAGACGTTGCAAAAGAGGCAGTAGTAAAAGTGTTGCAAAGAACAGATAAAGTACATTTCCTCTATTTCATCAGGAGTATTTGTTTACCATATCTGACAGCTTCAGTGTGTCTGTGTCTGGTTCTGTTTCATTTAAATACCAAAGTAAGGGTGCTCAGAACACTTGAGAAGATGTTTCTTTTTGTTTACTTTTATTTCCTGCTGATCAAATAAAAAATAATATTACAAATACAGACCTTTTGAAGTTCTGTATTATCCTAATTCCACTCAACACATCAGTAAATCGAGAGTAATTCAGCTGAAATCAATGCATTTCCGTTGACAAGAAACTGGGGTGAGACCCATCTCCTCCATTTGGCTTTAAAGTAATTTAGTGACAGTGAATAAAAATTATAAACCAAAGTCTTTTACCTTAATTCCAGCACTTCAGAAACCCTGATTCTTTGAAGCCAGTGATAGCTTTCTCACTGTCCCGTCTTCCTTGCAATTCAGTAGTGGATTAATAGAGATTTATTTGGACACCAGTGACAGTAACCTACAATGTTTTCTGATGGATTTGGTACCCATTATTTTATTAATATACAAAATAATGCTGTTTTATACTGAACAACTGTACATTAGACATATACCATTGCAATTATTTGTTATGCTTGATTAGAATGACTAGTTAGCTAGAATCCCTGTATTGCAAATGAGTTTGAAATCAGTACAGCTGATTTTGATTACACTTTTCGTGATGTTTGCTCTCTGTAGCACATATCAATAAAGTAAAGCATTTTTTTTTCCTTAAAAGGTATGAAATGTTGATCATTTTGCATCCTGCTGTGTGTTAGTTCAGTACTAATTACCGTTAATGAAGCATTGCTTCAAACACAAGATGCTAACATTAAGTTTTTTAATCTTTAGTCATGTGATATGAGGCATGATTTTCAACAGAGCGCACTGAGTATCTGAAAAGTGCTAAGTATCTAAAATACAATTAACTTCAGTGGAACAGATCTTGCAAACAAAGTTTTCTGATGTGTCTATAATACAGTAATTATATTAAAGGTTTACTCCTCCCTGATTACATCATGCTGTTTATTTTGAGATTACCTTAAAACTGGTTGTTCAGAATTTTTCATTCCATTTCAAAATATCAAATGTGCTCAACTTTCAGACAAACAAGAGGTTTACTGAAATTGCAAGAAAGCAGATTCTGCCTGAGACTTGAAACCACAGCTTTGCACTTTCAGCCTTCGGGTTATCATGGATAACAAGAATTAGCGTTGCAAAATGTGTTGTTTTGATGCATATAGCAGAGTTGGGTTAAGATCTTGCTTGTAGGTATTTGACCTGTGTCTTTTTATTTAGCAGAGTAGAAGCTTGTATTTTCAGGTAAGTAAGCATGGACGTCATGAAAGCACAGAGCACACTGGGTGGAAGTGCAGATAATTTCCCTTTAAACTCCAGTGGTATCTTTGGATAAGTTTTCTTTCTTTTTTTTTTTTTTAATTTTTAAGCGCCTCATATTGAAAAGATCTAGGTTTTTTTTTACAGTAAGCCCAAAATGAGCAAAGAAACAAAAACACACATATGAGAACAGAAATAACATTTTGTTTTCCTAACAAAAAAAAAAAAAATTTTTTTTTTCAAATAAAGCCAAGAGGTTAGGAAAACATCAGTTTAATCTCAGTAACAATAGTAAGTGTGGCCCCAGTTCATCAAAATCAGTTAACTATCCTCAGGGAATTTAACGGAGCAAAATGTTGGTACATTCTTTCAAATCTCCTATTTTCATATTTTTTTTCAAGAAAATGCAAGGAATTGTGGTGTTTTCTACTGCAAAATCAGTATAATTCAGTTCAGAATTTGAACCCTGCAATAGGGCACTCCAACTGTGGTTGGAGAAGCACGTATTCATCAGTCGGGTTTTCAGCAAGACCCACAAGTAGTTGTAGTGGAATAGCTGGTGGGTCTGTGCTTATGGCGTGGTCAGAAAAGGACAGCTAGCTCTCAAGAAGCGCTCCTTCAGCAGGTCCAGAAGATCTGGCGGTAGGAGTACAGTTTGTTTTTCTGAGTGTAAGAAGAGTGATTTGTCTGAAGCACCACCTCTCTCATCACTGTCGTGTAGGCTGTAAGAATTTTACAAGAGAAGCTAATTTTAAGAAATTTCCCTTTAGATCTAAGAGATTAAATTCTAAAGCTTTGGGAAGATGGGTGTGTTTAAGTGAGAAACTGATAATAAATCAGGTGTATCGCTGATGAAGTAACTTGTTTAGACTGACTGTACATCAAGTTCTCTTAGTTTTTTGGAAGCAGGCAGCAATGCACGATTAATCCTGCCCAGAAATCCCTTTGGGACTATTCCAGATAGTTCTGTGCTTTAGAAGCCCCATTACTTTCTCTTCTGAAGATCACCTTGGAATTCCTTTTACTGCTCTTCCCCTCAACTCATACAGGTTTATAACGTATACCCTAAACCCTTTGTCGCAGCCAGGGAGGTTCTGGTGAATGCACTCAGCCAGTTCTTGCCTTGGCTGTGTGGCCTGCGATATTGAATAGTGGGGTCTGTTGTTCTTCGATTGCAGGAGAGACTTTCTTTGGCCCCACGTTCTTTCCACACAGTGGAACAAATTAGCACTTTTGTCCTGATGAACTTTATCCACTTATTAGCTTGCAATTTTAATATCTTGTAGATACAATAGGAGTTCAGGGAAGGGATTAAAATATTAACTAATAAAGCGGAGGACTTCATCAGTGTATATTTACATTGCTTCCCAAGCTGAGGAAAGGTTTTACTCTTCGTAGTGCTGTCTCCCAGTGGAAATCCTTGTTACTGTAGTTGTTTGCCACTCCATTTTCCTCCTATTTCTGGAAATCTATCTATACTCTTAAAAGAATTACAGTAAAACCGTTAGGGCCAGATTTAAAGATTTTTTTTTTCTTTTATGGCTGTCTTTAGATTCTCAGGAGAAACGAAGTGATTTTATGGAGCTGATTTCATGAAGTTTTGTCTTTTTTGGTGTGACATGCTGCATTTCAGAAGTGGACAGTCATGAACTACATTTAACTTGTTACAGGAGCAGCAGGTTTGCTCCTTGGACCGCGCAGCTTTCTTAGCTTTGTTTGATTTATGTATTTATTTACACATTTTTAAAGCAGCTTTAATTGGGACAGTATGCCCTCTGTAATGTTCTTGTTCAGAGAGTCTCTTGCGTGCCATTGTAACGTGGAAGGACCTAGGTGTACAGTTCTGCTGGCAGGTTTATCCAGTTGCATGATAATCAAGGCATTTCACCGAGATAATTGAGCCATTTCACCACGATGCTGAGACTCCACCTCAAGTTCTGCCTCTTCCCTGTGTGACTGGACTCGGTGTCACAAGGACATTGTTCTCACTGCTTTGTTGTAAAGGATTCATAAAGGCAAATAATGAACTCATAAGAGCAAATCTCCCTTAGTTGGTGTTGTTTTACTCTGTGACGTATTTGAATTTTCACTCTGGGAAACAGACAGACCTGTCCTTCTGTATTAAGGATGCTCCGCAGAATCTAGTCTTCTTCTCATCCTGTCATACTGGGTTAAGTTGCTGCATGTTTTGTCATTCCAGAGACTGCATCCTGAGTTACCTCTTACCCTGGAAGAGCTTGAAAAGGTTTTTGTTACATTGGATGCTGATGGCAATGGCTCACTTACCCTAAAGGAGTTCACCACAGGATTCAGTGAGTTTGGAAAATGTCTCCTGTATAGAGCTTTATTCATATTCTATACTCCACATCAATAAAGAAGCATTTTATCTTGACAGTAGACTTAATGATGCACACAGGGAGCCAGACTATTCCCTAGATACAGCAGATATATGTAGCAGATGAAGAAGTGGTCAAATTACGTCTATAAATAGATAAAGAGCTCTAGGGTCTTTCTCTCCTGTCTAAGATGGCAAGCCATAGCACAATATGAGACATATGATGTAACCATCTGAATTACACCTGGTTTAAGCCATGGAGTAGATCTATGAACAAATCTTGGAAAATTTACCATTGGGGGAAACATAAAATCTTGTGTTTTATTTCATATCAGGTTATAAGACCTGAGAAATAATTATCTCTGACATTTATGTAAGGCAATGTTGGAAATGCATTAATACTTCTGTCCTTACAGCTGTGAGAATGCTTTCTACAACAGTTAATTCTTCAAGTGATGTTACTTTGTTTCAAAACAAAACAGGATGAGGCAATAATTATTACTGCATGATGGGAGCTGATAAGTGCTTTGTGGCTGCCTGCTTTGCAACAGCACTTTTACTGTCATGTTGTCTGTTTTCGCGAAAGGGTTGTTTTCTCCCCAGCTGTGAGGTTGCAGATAAGATGACAATGTTAGTTAGTGAGACTGTGTTTGGTTGTGTATGCAGAATCAATTTTGTCCTTAAATTTTAGCTCTGCTGACTATAAGCATCAGGTTTAAGCATTTTCTCTAGAAAACTGAATCTTCTCTGTTTGTGAATTGTAACATTAAATCTCCATTTAAATACTATGTATAGGCCCAGCAAATAGGACCTTTGTTTTTGTTTGCAAATCATCAATCATTCGAAATTTTAATTTTCTCATGTCTCATCTCTCCCGTTTTAGAGCTAGATCAAGTATCTTAATAAAGAGTATGCTTTAATCTGCAAATTGCCATTGTTTAAATAATTAAGTAGTACTGCTTTACTTTTCATAAGTAAATGATACATATTTCTTAGTTAAATGAAGATTATTTTCATAAGTAGTCTGCTTTTCTGTTAAGGGAGGTTCTAAGTGGCTGCCATCTCCAGCAGCTCCAGAGCCTGGGAATTCCTCCTGCCCAGCTGCTGGAGCCCAGTCCAGAGACGCAGACGGATGTGGCCGCTGCTTTCCTGTTTGCAGTTTCAACTGGTAGCGAAGTTAAACGCGTATCCCAGAGACACCCACACGGGTGCGCATACAGACACACAGAGGACATGGAAGCAGCAGGCTACACAGGCTGCCTTCAACAGCACCTATGTGTAGGATTCACAGAAAACATGCAGACAGGCAGTGTAAAGCATGCTACATTTTAGCCTCCTATACAAGATTTGACAGGTATTTTCTAGGGATCCAGGCTAGGTAGTCACACATTTAGCTAGGTAATGATGCTGGCGTTCCTAGTAGAAGCAGAAGCTGTAGTAGATAAAGGCTGCGTTAGAAAACTAGAGAATGGAGAAAGTGTAGTGTCTGGATAAAACTTGTACTGCACCAGTTAGTGTGGGAGAATCCTGTTCATATTTTGAAATGGTGGCAAGTCTGAAATTTACTGTAACTTCTATTTGCAACATATTCTATTGTCTCTGTTGTCAACATGCTCTGCTGGGTGCTGTGAGGAAAAATGCAAGATAGAGTTGATAAAACCATAAAACCACAACAGTATTTCTGTTTTCTTGGGTCTTTGGTAACTTCTGTCCTAGAATTTAGAATATAACCAAAGATCCTCTGCGGAAAATCACAATACCCCTTTTGCCTAGATTCCTTAAGAATCCTGACTTGCAGATGTTCAAATAAAATAGCTGGTCCATTTAGAATTTTATGGAATGTATCTGGTCTTCCCCAACTGAGCATGAGTGTATTGATTATTCATGTGGCAATTTCACTTCTGCATCCTCACTGTTCAACTACTGTACTTCTTTCTTCCTTTCTTTTTGTGGATGTAGCTAAAAAGCCTGTAGCTGTTTGTTTTAGTATTCTTTGCAGGTCTCAGTATTTTTGGCTCTCTTGTCTATATATATACACCCTTTTTCTAAGATAGTTTTAAGCTTCACTTTTTAAAATTACTTAAACCCTTCAGACCAGTTGATTTCAGTAATACTTATTCTTGCTTAACCTCATGTTTAATTGAAACGGAATCAACTCATTTGTCAGTCCATGGTTATTTCTTATAACCAATTCTTCTATAGTGTTCTCAACATTTACTACAGCAAATACAAGGTAACATCATGTGTTGTTGGCTAGTGAAAAATTGTTGAGAAAGTCTCATGATTTTCATGAAAGTCTCTCATGACTATGATGTGATGCCTATTCAATAGGCAGGAATATCTGCATCATAGAATCACAGAATGGTTGATGTTGAAGGGACCTCTGGAGGTCATCTGGTCCCAACCCCCTTGCTCAAGCAGGGCTACCTCAAGCCAGTTGCCCAGGGCTATGTTCAGATGGCTTTTGAATATCTCCAAAGAGGGAGAGTCTGCAAGCTCCCTGGGGAACCTGTGCCAGTGTTTGGTTACTCTTACAGTAGAGAAGTGTTTCCTGATATTCAGATCGAACCTCCTGTGTTTCAGTTTGTGTCCATTGCCTCTTGTCCTGTCTTAGGCACCACAGAAAAGAGCCTGGCTCTGTCCTCTTTGTAGTCTCCCTTTAACGTGTATTTATATACATTGATTGTATCCCTGAGCCTTCTCTTCTCCAGGCTAAACCGTCCCAGCTCTCTCAACCTTTCCTCACATGAGAGATGCTCCAGTCCCTTAATCGTCTTTGTGGCCCTGTGTTGGACTCTCTCCTGTATGTCCATGTGTCTCTTGTACTGAGGAGTCCAGAACTGGACACAGAACTCCCCAGTGATGAATAAAGGGGGAGGATCACTTTCCTGAACCTGCTGCAAATACTCTGTCTAATGCTGCTGAGGATACCATTAGCCTTCTTTGCAGCAAGGCCACATTGCTGCGTCCTCTTCAACCTGGTGCCCACCAGGATTCCCAAGTCCTTTTCTGCCAAGTTGCTTTCCAGCTGGATGGCCCCCATCATATACTGGTGCATGGGTTTGTTCCTCCCCAGGTGCAGGACCTTGCACTTCCCTTTCTTGAACTTCATGAGGTTCCTGTCAGCCTATTTCTCCAGACCATTGAGGTCATTCTGGATGGCCACACAACCATCCAGAAGGTGTATCAGCCATCTCACATTGGAGAATTTTGTGGAGAACTGTCTCCCGTGGGAGGGACCTCACACTGGAGAAGGGGAAGAGTGTGAGGAGGAAGGAGCAGTGGAGACAATGTGTGATAAAATGACCGCAGCCCCCATTCCCCGTCCCTCTGTGCTGCTCAGGGCAGGAGGAGGTAGAGAATACAGGAGTGCAGTTAAGCCCGGGAAGAAGGAACGAGTGGGGGGAAAGTGTTTTATTTCTCATTATCCTACTCTGATTTGACTGGTAATAAATTAAACTGATTTCCCCAAGTCGAGTCTGTTTTGCCCATGACAGTAATTGGTGAGTGATCTCTCCCTGTCCTTATCCTGACCCACGAGCCTTTCATCATACTTTTTTCTCCCCTGTTCAATTGAGGAGGGGGAGCGATAGAGCGGCTTTGATGGGCACCTGGCATCCAGACAGGCTAAATCACGACACCATCCTTGCTTCTGCTCTCTGTGTGCTCTCTTTTTGCATTTGAGTTTTTCCAGGAGCTCCTTGTTCATCCATGCAGGCCTCTTGGCATTTTTGCCTGGCTTATTATTCACTGGAATGGACCTCTCTTGAGCTTGGAGGAGATGATCCTTGAATATTAACCATCTCTCTTGGGTCCCTCTTTCGTCTAGGGACTTATCCCAAGAGACTCTTCCAAGCAGATATTTGAAGACTTTCCTGAAGTCCAGGGTTATAAGCTTGCTTTTCACCCTCTTCCCTGCTCTCCTTATCCTGAACTTTACCATCTCATGGTCACTGCAGCCAAGGCTTTCTTTTGTCTTTCACATCCCCGGTGAGACCCTCCTTGTTAGTGGGTACGAGCACCACTCCTCTGTCACTTAGAGGAAGATGTTATCATCAGTGCACTCCAGGAACCTCCTGGTTTGCTTATGTCCTGCTGCACTGTCACTCCAACAGATATCAGTGTGGTTGAAGTCCCCTGTGAGGATCAGGGCCTGCGAACGTGATGCTGTTCCTGTCTATCTGTAGAAGGCCTCATCCTTCCTGGTCGGGTGGCCTATAGCAGACACCCACTATACTGTCCCTTTTGCCTGTCCTCTCTTTAATCCAAACCCATAAGTTCTCCATCAGCTTCTCTTCTATCCCCACATAGAGCTCCATGCATTCCAGCCACTCTCTCGCAACTGCCCCTCCTCATCTTCTCTTCCTGTCCTTCCTAAAGAGCCCGTATCTCTCCTTTGCAACACTCCAGTCATGGGAGCCATCCCACCACATCTCCATGATCCCGTCTTTCTGTTATTAATAGAAATATCCTACATAGGTGGAAGAAGCTGCTGTAAGGACCAAGTTTAGAGGAACTAAAATGCATTTGAGTCAAATGGAGGGAGATAAGTGTTAATAAAATATAGCTTTCTATATGCAGTTTATACAGGAACCTGAGGTGTGCCTTTGGTCATGCACTAAAAAAGAATGTTAAAATAGGAGGTACATTTTATTAGTAGCTGTGCTGTGGTTATTTTAAATTCCTAACATCTGTTTAAGCATATCATGAAATAAGGCCACAACATTTATAAAGTGCTTGTTGCTGCAATTTATGTCTTTTATTTATGGAGGTCTGAATTTTTTCAGTATGTTTGTGAATTTTGAGGTGAATGATCTACTGAAGGTTAGACATTGAACTGGGGACAAAGGCAGGCATGGAACTTGGAGATCCTCTTGCCATGCCTCATCCTTTTGTTATTTCATTATACTCGCTTTTCTTGTAAACAAGTGTAGGTGTTTCCCTCACTAATTTTATTTACTGTAATATTTGATCTTTAGTATATTGCTCTTCAGTGACATTACTTCTTATAGTAAGTTCTGCAGATGCTAACGTGTGTAATTTCTGTTTCTTAGGCCAGTTTCTTTTGGGGCAGATCGCTTGGAATAATGAGATGATACAGCAATCAGAAGGTGAAACAGCTTGCCCACTTAAATGCAAAGAGACCATGAGTGAGGATGAGGATGAAGAATTCCAGTTCTCAAATCTGATGGATCGGCTTGGAGCTAAAAAGGTTTTGGATGAGTGAGTCTTCGCAGCAATAGTAATAGATTATATGATCTTTTACGATTCTCAGTTTGATTTTAATAGAATCCAAGATGAATGATGAGAGCCAAGGCTGCTCAGTAACACAGTGATTCTTTAAAAATTAATTTTCTTGTCAGAGATGATAAAATGCCATTCAACCAAAATTTCCAAGAGCAAAGCTATCGTACTCCAGGCATATGAAACGTCACCCACCTTTTTTATCCTTATCTTCATTTTGTCCTTTAAATATAGCACTCTGCTGGCTAGGTTCAGGCTTACAATGCGCATGGAAGAGAATGAGTCAGGAATGAACAAATAAAAATTGTTCAGGAGAATTTTGTCGAAGTATTAAAAACCCCATTATCATTCACAGTAGAACATCTTTTTTCCAGTATCTGCTGAACGGATTTGGAATCAAAATACTCTCTTCGTAAATCTTTAATTCAAAATTTTCAAGATGTCATGTTCCGATTTTCGTAGTCATCCCGCCGTGGAATTAAAATGGGTTGAAAATGAAAGAAGACAGTACGAATGCAATTTGTTAACTTGTCTAAGTAACTTAGGAGACTGAGTCTCATTCATTTCTCATGAGGAAGTGTTTTTTATTAGCTTTCCCACTGCCCCCTCCCTACTAGATTCATGGGAACTTCTAATAGAAGTGATGGGATGGTACAGTGTATCTCATCTGTCTCCTTTCTTGTCCATTCCTATTCAGATGAAGTGTTTGGCAAGGCACCCACTAAACAAGCAGTTCCTCTGCAGATTCTCTGCAGTCATGCACGGCCAGACTTTACCTTGCATTTTTTTGAATAAATGCAATTTCCATCATTTCCCAGTCACTTCATCCTTTTCAAATCTGGCACTGTTTAAGTAGCCCTTGTTTTTAATAAGCCTTGTGTTCTGACTAGTGATGCCCTGAAGCCTCCATCCACTAGGATGCTGTGAACATTTATTGCAGCCTGGGAAATATTCTTTCTTAATGAATCCTTGATGATCTCTTCTTTCAGTGAGGGTGATGTGAAGCAGCTTTGGTTGCAGCTGAGAAAAGACGAACCTGATTTACTTTCCAATTTTGAAGAGTTCCTCGTCAGAATTTTTTCCCAGCTCCAAGAAGCGGATAATGAAAAGAACAAGTTGGAATGTGCTCTAAAAAAGTTAGTACTTCTCAGTAAAAGTATTTATAATGCAGAACTGGCTGAAGTTAGCTTTTCTTTTCCAGTTAACAGATTTTGTTGACTGAGATTCTTTTGGAGATATCTATTATTGTATTGCAGTTTTAAGACAATATTAAGCAATTCACTTCTGATTAATCAGTTTGATGCCAGAGGACATTTATTTACCAGTAAATCTGGAAAATTGTCTCTGTGCTTTGCAAACATTGTGTACAGAAAAGCTATAAATCTGGATCAACTCACCAGAGAAATGAGATGTTTAAGATGTTATAGCACTGATATCAGTGAAAATGTAAGTTAACAAATATATATATGTATAAAACAAACATATGAAATACAGTAAACAATATGTAATGATTTTATATATTAAAGCATATATAATGTGGGTATATAAACTAATATATAAAACACACATATAAAACCAAATATATAAGAACTAAAAATTCATAGATCATCCTTTAATATGTAGCTATCTAGGGGGGAAAAATTGTGATGATGAATCTAAAGAGAATGCAAAAGGATGCTGATAGTTGAAGTTCCCCTGTATTTTATTATAAAGAGTCACTTTGGAATTTCAGATTCTTACAGACTGAGTAATAAAGGCAAATATATTGTTGAGCATTTACTTGATTTGTTCAGCTCTCTTCTGGATATTCTGAGAATGTGACAAGGCTTCTGAAGAAAGAAAAAAACTGCAAACCTATGGTGATTAAATACAATTGGTTTATATTGGCAGCAGCATTTTCATCGAAGTCTACAAGTGTGGTTTTAGCCTTCAGCTGGCTAGTTAGTTGGAAACAGCATAGAGATAGTTGTGCTGCCTATTTTAGACTAGAGATTATTAACAACCATATGTGGTGAGGAGTGTGGGTTTTCTTTTTGTCAGACTCTTGTCAGTGTTTTTCGGGAACTGAATGAAAAAGTTTGTCTGTTTAATAGCTGTGGTCAGCACAGAGGTGCATGGAGAATACGTTAGCATTACCTGTCTTTTTTGGCCGACATGGAATCTCTACCTTAAAAATGTGTTGGATTTTAATGCCTTTGTAGTAAAAACAGGTTTTAGCTAATTTCTTCTTTCTTTTGCTCCTGATAACACCTCTAATTTCAGTACACAGATCCTCGTTTTGTTTGTAATCAATAGCTGGAAGGAGTCAGAACTATCAGAGGAGTAACGTTGTCTTTGGTAACGGTGGGGATGAAGAACCTGTTTTATTTTAAACTATGTACAAATAGCAGCAAAGCTCAAGACAAGACCATATAGAGGGGGCAAATTTATTTTTTTTATACCCACATAATTATTAGCACTAAGATGCATGAGCCTGCATAGACTGGCCAGGATTTACTGTGGGGTCACAGAAGATAAGGGATGCTGGTTATTGAGGTCCTATCTTGTCTCATGGGGTTCTTACTGATTAGTGACAATAGTACCCTTTGGAGGCTGAGAGTGAATGGGATCTTTCATCTTTCCTTCCTGACTCACCTCTGTGAGTCATTAGGCAATAATGCATTATACTCTCAGCCTTTTGTCTCTTTCTTGGGTGTAGCCTGTACTTTTGTCTTAAGTTGTTCCTTTTTTTCTAACCTGGATGCCCAGAGATGCTTCCTGTGCATGTGATGGGATCTTTATGCCCTGCTACTCTATGCTGTCAACCCATGCCATTCTTCTATACCGTTTTTGTCATTTCTTCTGGAGCTTTCACACGTGCCTATTTTCATTCATGAACCTGAATCCCGTGGTCTAAGAGAGCCAGGGCTTTCCTCCTGTCCTGATTCAATAGATACAGTATGCTGCTGCTGTTACTGCTTGTAGGTCCAGCCAGTAGTAAGGCTGAACGTATATTCTCAGTACACACACACACAGGTACACCACACACAGGCGGCTGTGCAGGCTAGTACTGATTAGAAAGCAGTGCCTCTGCTGGCACTAAACACAAGCAGCGTTCACACAAACGTGCAGGGTGACAGCCTGATCCTGTTTCTCCCATCCAGTTTATCAGGAGTGATTTTTATTAGTGAAAACATACACACATGCAGCCCTCCCCTGCACTTACTTTCTTCAGAAAGAAACCTGCATTCACCTGATCCTTCAAATATTGGGGTGGACTTCAGCCTACCTAACGTACCTGCCTGCACCCTGGGCCCCTTATCCATTCTCTGCCTCAGACCTTGGGTCTTTCCAGATATGGGTCTGCTACTCACTGGCTGGTTCAGCTGGGTTGAAGTGTGCTACCATAATGTGTTCATTTGCTTACTCATTAACAATCACAGATCCTTCAGATACTAGCATGAGTTTTTTTAAGTCTATCTAATGCCCGTGCTGAGACCTAGTCCCTTTACATCCAGTCATCAGCTCAGATCTTGAGTTTTTCCAGATGGAGATCTCCTCCTCCTTGCTGGCTAGTTCATCTTGAAGGATGCTTCGGTGGAAGAAGAGGAGAATCAGCATCTCAGAAGACTGGTGCTCATAGTGCACAAATCACTGTATTTTTTTAAGGGGAGAGAAGAAGCATTACAACAAACTGTATGAACAGCAATTCTGAAACCCAAGCAATTTGCGTTGCAGCTACATGAATGGGCAGAAATTAAAGCCTTGTGAGTGTGTTGATCCTGAGCTGATCATCTGAACTTAGTGAACTCACATTACATTCCATTACGGAATATGCTCAACAACAGCAGTGTTTCCCTTTCATCTCCATCTCTGTTTATTCTACAGCATTACTGGAAAGAGAAAGATCACATCATCAAATAATGCTGAAATTATACAATTATGCATTGAGTGAATCTGGATGGTATGATCGCAGGGAATAGAAATTTTAATAAAAACATTTTGCATTTTTCACGTAAAAATGATATGCCCTTATGGCTTTTATTATTTTGTCCTGACTGCATGTGGGAAATATTTGCCAGCTAATGTATTGGATTTTTTTTTTTCTGCTGCTTGTTAGTTACATTACTTATAATTGTGTTACACTTTTGATTACAACAGGATATTATTTTATCGTTCTGTTTAATTTGATCAGAGTTAGGAATGGTAAGCCGTGAATGAAATGCCTGGAGAGTATTCAGCCTGCAGAAATGGCAAATGCTTATGTGCCAGACCAGCTAAAAAGATTCCTACATCCAGAGGTGCCTCCTGGATGCAGTCTTGATGGTGCTGCCATAGCCTCTGCTTCCAAACACATAGGAGGAAAGAAATAATCTAAATCAGCAGCTTAATAATACAGGACTAAAGTTATTCTCCCTGTCACACAGAAGCAAAGAAAATCTTTATGATTCCCATGGAAACACTGAATGCTGTGCAATGTGCTCTGCCTGTGCAAAGTTACAGGGTTTTTCAGTACATAGTCAATCCAGCCCCGATCAAAGCGACGTTATATTGCATGGATACAGTGTTTTTAAATATGATCTTAGCATCTCTGCCATACCTTTCTAAATAATTGTTATTTCTTTATGAATTTGTGTAATTCCATTGACGAGTGCTAAGTTCTTACGAAGCATTTTCTTAGTTTTAAGAAAATAAAATCTGGGATCAGAACATGACCTGACTTTACACTGTCAGGGGTGAAAGGCAGTAAAAAGGGCTTGTGGATTTTCTGGGACTCTCTGTTTGAAGCATTGCAGTCATGTGAAGAGGCCCTTGTTTGGGCTGCTTTTCCCACCTTATCAGAGTTTACAAAAGTCTAAGGACAGCAATCGTCTTCCTCAAATTGCTGTAGCTTGATATTTGTTTATTGCTCAAGTAAGTCCTGAGAAAATGCCCTTCCCCCCTCCTTTTTTACCTGTGACTGAAAATGCAAGCTGGCAATGTCAAGTGTTCTGATGTTTGAAGGGGGGAAAGAAAGACTTGTTTCTGGTGTTTCTCACTCCTCTTAGCTTAGGTATTTTTTTCGAAGTTTCTTTCCGGTTTGCTTGGCTTTAACTGAGAAGAGAATCAAGCCTTTAATAAGTGAAAACATAGAAGATGTAAAGCATTAGGTACCAAAAAACCCAGTAGATACCCAAATTACAAAAATTAACAGCTTTTTATTCTACTGTATATTCCTTGTGTCGCTCTTACTGATGTGAATGCCCTAGGAGATGATGTACTTTATTTATAACAGATGCATTCTGCAGATTGCTCAAGGAACAGCTCTAGCAAGAGGAATGTGGGGGAATATACAGTAGTGTCATATAATGGCCCTATTAATCTCTATTAAAAATCTTTCTAGGATTTCCCTTTAGTTTCATGCAAAGTGATTTTTGCTTTTCAGTTTCTGGATTAATGAAAATAGAATAAAATAGAAGCAGAACAGAGCAGCTGTCTTGTTCCCTTTCAACAGTAAATTTTTTTCTGTCTAAACTAAAGCATCTGCTCAATGTAATCCTTCATGTATCGTGTATTGCAGTGATATTAATTGCAATATTCTATTGGAAAAAGTGAGCTTTGTAAGACCTTCTTTTTTCCTACAGCCAGATACACTTGTGCACAGCATATTTATTTTTGTTCCTCAGCTGGGCTTTTCAAATTCATTTCAGCAAAGCTATTAGTGGGGCAGTAAGTCAGCTTTCGAGAAGGACATTCAAGAAGTCCATTCTAGCTGAAACGTCTTAGACATGATAGAAGGACCTCATTCAATGGTCTTGAATGGTGAACAATGCAGTCCAGAGTAAAAAAAAAATGAAGTTGCAGTAAAAATACTTTTAACTGCCAAACTTAGGCTCTGATATTCTTAGTATTGTCACTAGGACGCTCTGTTCCTTAAACCAAAGATTTAGTATTCATTAAAACTGCATAACGAACAGCTGCTTTATATGGCAACATCAAATGTATAGCTTTATTAGCCTTTGAGCTGTTGAAGCTTTCCTTCCATGAAAAAAAAAAAAAAGATATTTAAACTGTGACCTGTCCTGCACCAAAATTCTTCTTGTCTTAACCCTAGAACATTCTCTAGAGCCTTGTGTTAAGGCAGAAGTGTGGGGCTTAGCTTGCAATGTGAGCTGTGACTTGAAATAATGCTACAAAGACCCACTCAGTATACTTTTATCTCTTATTAGGAAAATTGCTGCTTATGATGAAGAAATTCAACATCTCTATGAGGAAATGGAACAGCAAATCAAAAAGGAGAAAGAGCAGTTTCTCTTGAAAGTGAGTGTCTGTGTTATTGTGGGTATGGATTCTGCTCCCACTTCCAGTGGTTTTATACTCATTCTGGGTGTGAAATGAAGGCCCACAAGATGTGTTTCACAACAGAATGAGAAAAAACATGATTTGCCTCACTGCTACTTTTGTACTGATCCAGGCTCTGCAGCTTCAAACTAAGTGACTTGTTGGATGAGAGGAGCATCGATGTCCTGTGCTCAGTGGTTGGCGTACAGTAGCAGCTGGCATTCTTCTGAAGTCAGCTGAACTACAGCCTCGTATAATCGATGCTCTTATAGGTCCAGCTTCTGCTCACAATTAGGAAAAATGCTCTTTGAAGTAGTTCAGAGCTAATCCTGTTGAGTTCTGCAGTCTCTGCTTTTGAGGAGGGGACAAGTTCTCACTGAAGAGCAAGAAGAGATAAATCAAGTGATGGTAATTTCTGAAACCACCACAGCTATTTGCAGAATAAACATAGGTCAGATTCTTTTGTTCCTGCCATGGTGCTTCCAGAATGCCTGACAATTAATTCCCTTTTCTTACAAAGTCTCAGTTAAATCTTTTCCACTGCTTGAATATTCTGTTCTTTGGCTTTTTCTGTCCTGTTTTTTCCCTCCCAAAACAAGGAAACTAACAAGAACTCCCAGTATGCTCCAGGAAAGAGACATCGTAGAATCTTTTAGGGGGAAGGCACCTATGCTGCTCCTAATTTTCAAACCAGATCAGGTTGCTCAGGCACTTGTCCAACTGAGTTTCGAGTATGTAAATGATGGAGATTCCACAGCTTCTCTGGGTGGCCTGGGACAAGCAATCATGAGCTACTGGCTCATGCCTTTTTGTTGTCTTGAAAGCAGTCATATAAATGGAACTAAGGTATGGTTTCAAAAAATACATGGTACCCAAAATGTTTCCAAAACTAGTGAATATCCATCAATTATTGCCTCCATTCTCAGTTAAATATGATACCTAAAAATCCTTTGATGATCCAAATCTATGAGCTATTTTTTTGTTTACTGACGTGGAGTGTGTTAGAGCAAAAAGAGACTTAATCAGCTGTTGAAGGAATCGGTCTTTTCTCTTGCCTCACAAGGCAGTGAACCTGACTCATAAATTTCAAGTTTTTTCCATTCCAAGCTGAGAGCAGTTTTTAGTGGTGGATGAGATGAACCCATTATATAAAGTTAGTATAATCAGCTGGAGGATAAAAAGTATTTGCAGCTTTGCCTGACAGCAGTTGTTGTGGAAGAAATGGTTTATATGCTCTTAATAGCCCACAACTGAAGTTGTATTGAAAATCCTAAAATAACAAAGACTTTTCCATAAGCAATGATTGTTGGATCTCCTAATTAGTTGTATATTTGAGGTGAAGCCATTTGTTTCAAGCTTTTTCATTAAAGCTTCCCACTGAAGCTATTTACAGTTTAGTCAGCATTCATACTAATGGTTGTCAGATACCCAAGAAGTATTGTTTCTTGGCATGACTAATTTGGGATTTGGGCAGATCTGACTATTAAATTCTTTCTCTAATGTAAAGTCTCACAAAGGCTTTACAGCCTGGAGAGATGCATTGATGCCATATAAAAGGGGAGTTATTATGGCTTGAATGAAGAGCGGCTCTTGAAGGATACATTTAAAAAAATTGGTAAGATGCAAATAAGGACAAATTGTAGCTATTTACAATACTTAATACCCTGCTGACTGAAGGTTGTACAAAAGGGGCAGTTAGTCTGTCTTTTTCGCTTGGATATATATTCCTCCACATAAGGAGGCAGTTAACAGGCATTTGATTACCCCATTATGTGTGCTGCTGAAGGGGAAGAGCGTGTAGGAACCACTGCTGTCTTGAGGGAATTTTAATTTTTGTTCAGAGGAATTTTCCTGGGGACCTTAGAGAGCAGAAGCCTGTTGTGGAGGAATAGGACAGATTCTCAGCTGATGTGAACTGCTGGAACCTGGTTTTACCTGGGGGAGGTCTGACAATTTGTCTCAGCTGAGAAGTGTGTGAAGGAGCAATCCCAAATAGGACTGGAGTTCCCAGTGATTGCAGGATACTTAGATGGTGGGCAGACTGATATAATTGCTAAGTGAATGGCAGAGCCTGAAGCCCAGATCAGCAGTGGAACACCTGTGACAAATTGTTAGTGATGGATTTTAAAGGCAGCAGGTATTGTTTCTTTTACTTCAACCTGAGTTGCTGTGCTGTGTGTCAAGTGGCCTGTATCTCCCATATCAATCCTGATATCTTGTGTGTGAGTTACAGTATGACTCCAGAATAATTTAAATTTGTCCAGGTTGTTTCCATCAGTCCATTCTCATCACTTCTCTGGGTCAGCAGTTGTCTGGTTCAGGAAAACAAATATGCAAAAAGCTCTTTGCTGCTTTTTTTCTGCTTGTTTAGCTCTCTGCAACAGCTCACGGCTGCCACAGGTGAGCATGAATGCTAGCGTATAGGAGGTTGAGGGTATGTGGAGCTGGAAATGGGAGGATGCATTCTAGCTTCCTTGATTTAGATTGGCTAAGCTCCTAGAGCTCGTGCCTAAGACAGCATGCTTCTGCCTCCACTTTGTAGACTTGATGCCTGCTCAAGCGCAGTCAGTGCATCTTGTAGTGGCTGCAGTCGTTGAAGTTGCTGGGCTACACCAGCTTACAGAAGCTCAGAGTCTCAATTCATGAGTGATGCTATCCCTAAACTGACTTCTATCAGTAGCTCGTTATGTTCACTGTGAAAACCTTGCCTGTTATTTTCATGCCTGATTCTTTAGGTCTCCTCTTGCTGATGAAATTGTGCTGTTCTGTTAATCCATTTCCTCTCTGAATTTTGCAGGACACGGAGAGGTTTAAGTCCTACAGTCAAGAGCTGGAGTGCAAGCTCACAACAAAAGAACAAGAACTGGAACAATTGGTTCAAAAACAGAAAAGGGTATTAACAGATATCCTTCACAGTTAAAAAACAGATAATCTTTATTTGTTCATGTGATTTTCTTTAGGTACTATTTTAGGTCCCGAAAATGCAAGTTGGTGTGATGTGGTTCTGCCAAACTGTGACCCTCTGTTGCTTTTGTGTCATGAGTGTAGATACTAAACGCATTTAAAAGTGGATTTGTGACTGCTAGACTTCTCCGCGTGTGCTTAGGAAAAACGTTACCCTCTTTTTCTAAAGTAGTTTTCCTTTTATATGGTAAAATTAAAAAAAAATGCTGCAGATATTCTCCCCAGGTACAAGGTTAATTTTCTGAAAAAGTAGCAGAATTCACTGTCTTCAGTATGCTAGGAACCAGCTTCATGCCCAGCCAGCCCAAGAGCAGAGAACAGTGATCTGGGTCTCATAGTCTACACCTTTTCTCAAAGCTGATACCAACTATTCCTTTACTTCTTGGATACTTGGATAATTCGGCAGTTTGAACTTGAAATTCTCCCTCCTGAACAACCTGCTCCTGATATATCTCTCTGCAGTAACAGTTTTATAGCAGTGCATGGTTCGCTTGCGTGGTAACAGCTTGTCAAATTCCCATAATAAAGCCTGATGTGTTTTAATTCTTAAAACACATGGCCTGCTTGGGGAAGCAGAGCATTTCTGCATGTGTAAACTTGCTGTAAAGTGTCTCCAAGGTCAGTGCATGAAAGGCTGGAGATAGGGAAAGGGGGTAGCACTGGAATTTAAAGGGCTGGCATGGAAAATCAACTCCCTCTGTAGAATATGAATATAAAATACATGTAAAATTTCTTTTCTTGCCAGCAGTGCTTGGCAGTGCCAGTCCTGGGAAGTGGGAGAGATGTAAGAGGGGAAGGGAAGGAAGAGGAAAAAGAAGTTTGAGGGCAGTTTCCTAGTTCTGTGTAGTTTTTGGCTCCTCTTCTGAGGAGTGAATCCAGGTGCTGCTGAAACTGATGGGAATTGTAGGATTGTACTTGAGTAAGAGGGGAGACAAACCTCTAGCTTACTATGATTATGCAAGTTTAGCTGATGAGCATATAGGACTGAACTAAAAGGTCATTACATAATTGAAATCAACTTCCTGATGTTAATTACCTTTGTTCAGTACCACTGTGAATCAGAATAGATGTGATCTTATGCAGGCTATGTAGCACATTGCAGTACTATAGTGAAATAATCTATAATTTGAAGATATCTGTGGGGGCACACATATCAGGCATTTTTAGTCTGAAGCTAACTGCACAAGTATAAGAAATTTATCATAATTTTGTAATTATTATATTTTAAGTCTTCTTTTTTGGTTGAGGTTTTTTTTTGCTTTAAAGTTGTGTTTAAAACTTAATTATCAACCAGTAGTTCTGTAAAACCCTTTTTCTGTTGTTTTCTATAATATCTGTGTTTAAATTTGGTGTAAAAACCACAGACACTATCCAAAGGCCTACACTCAGTTTTAAGCCTGGTCTAATCCGGTAATACAGGCAGCACTATCAGGAAGTTTTATGATTATTGTCTACATTGCCCATCTTGGAGAGCATAAAACAATGTCTGTGTTATTTTTATTAGTATTATTTTAATCTAATTTTATGTTTTCCTTTTCTATTCATTACATTGCCTATTATTAATAGTATCAGTGTGTTGTCTATTTTATTTGTAATTTCTATTATTTATTATTTTCCCTCTCCCTTATGAATTTGCATGAGTCTCAAAAAGGGTGCTTTTGAAGGACAGGATCTTCATACCACCATAAAAATTAAACTATCCCATTTTATTTTTATGAAAAGGAATTTGTGTTGGACAAATGTAATTCACTACTTCTAATGATGTGATGAGTGAGGTAATTTTAATCAGATGATTGATGGCATTTGAAACTTTTGTCATTCAATCAGATGATTGGTACCCATTGTCAATCTCATATTAAATACTTGATTATTTTTTCTGGTATAGCAGCCTATATATATATAGCCTATTTATCTGAATGCCTAACTCAGTGTAGTTAGAGACAGTATTTTGTACATACGTTTTTCTAATTCCTAATGATTATTTCTGAGAGTGACTCTCATCTTTACTCAGATCTGTTTTTATAATACTATAACTCCACTCATTTTCTGGTACTACTCTTCATTCACCTAGATATCAATGTGTGCTAGGTTTGCTTCCCCCTGTCTAATGTTTGCCTTCTCCAGAGTGCTCTGTCACTTTAACCTCCTTCTCTTGCATGGAAATATACTTTGATAATTAATTCTGTTCTTGCAGATGGTAATGGTAGCTTGGTTTCATTCCAAATTCCATGCATGATTATATGAGAGAACCTCTTGGGAGTAATGCAAATGCTTTTTTCCAGACTTCATTAATAAGTCTTCTTCCCTTCCCTTTCCTTCCCCCTTTCCTCTTTCCTTTCCTCCTTTCCTTTCACAATGTGATTATTCCTGTGTTGGAAATTATTATCAAAAATATGAAAGGGAACTTCCAGAGAAGAGGAGTTCAGTGTTGTTTCTGCCATTTAGCCAGAGGGAGTCTCCCTTCTGTGTGTATTCTGCCTGGGGTGACTGAAATACTGATCAGATTCCACATTGACTGGCCTTCTGAAGGCCGAGATTCCTTTGGCTAGGCCATTTTGCTGAGTACCATGATCTTGAATGGTGAGCTTGCTCTACATGGCTTAGATAAAGCACAAAGTAGCCTCAATAGTGTTCCTCAAGGGATGTGTGATGGCATGTTTCAGAAGGAGGCACTGGGGACAGAGGATGTCCAGCATAACGTCCAGGGCACAGAATCTTGTATGAGTGGAAGAAAGTATGTGTAGACCAGGTAAAATGCAGGAGAGTTACTGGGCTTATCACGTAAAATGATGGGTTCTGTGCTGCTGACAGCCATTGAAGAGCGTGATCTTGGGATTCTGAGTGAGAGATCCATGAGAACATGGATCGGTAGCACTCAAAAATGCAAATCAAGTGATAGGGTTGTTAAGAAAGGCATAAAGAACAAAATAATCTCCAGCCTTGTAACACTGTATAAATGTTTCATCTTTCACATGCACCTGAAATAAATAAGAAAAAAAAAAAAGAGAAAAAGATACAAAAAGGATGCTGAGCTAAAAAAAGGGAATGCATCGAGAGTGCTTAATGTGTGTGTCTTTGAGGGACAGCAATAGCTGTCCTTAGCAACAGTTTGTTTGTACTGGACAATCCCAGTTCTTTACTCGATTTCTAAACTTGGGATTTTTTCCTCCAATTTTTGTCAGTTGGCTACTGTGTCTCTGCTTGACCTGTAGTAAGTGGTTAATCCTCTCTGCTCGCAAGATTTTCTTAAACAAGACTGTGGGCCATCCGTCTTTCCCAATCAATTTTCATCTACTTGATGACCGTGGGAGCCAATTTGCAGCTCCATTAATCAGCTAGAGCCTAGAGGGTCTATGCCGTTCTATACCAGCTGAGCATCCACCTAAAGAGTTATTGCACTGTACTGGGATTTTTTTAAATTAATACTTTAAAAGTAGTGTTTGGCATCACTTAAAGTATTGTACAGATACAGGGAAAGGAAGGAGCTCTGTATTGCGTGAAATAACCCTTTCTCCTCTTATTGCATCCTGGGGTTTAGATAATATAAGCATCTGCTGTTGATCATAGTTTCAACGTAATTGTTTTTCTCACAAGAGTAAGCACCAGGATTTACAGCGATTATTTCTAACACCAGTACCTATGATTCTGGGAGCTGTTGATGGTTACCATTGTAGTTACATTTCCAGGCCAGTCTCTGTGGAAGTTTTCAGATGACCATAGTATTCTGTAAGTGGTATTTCTGCTTGCCATTTGTTGCTCTTGAGTTTATTGAAAGTTCATCTTTGTGTGATCACTTTTTGCTTCTCCCAAAACCACTCCTCTGGATAAGAAAGTCTTGTCTTCTAGTACCTGAAGCATCTGGTCTTTTATTTAAAATAGATAGCTTCATTCTGTCAAGGAATGGAAGCAATACTGAGGAACTGAAGTGATCTGTCAATGTAAACCAGCATTGCTCAGCAGTGATGTGGTGCCCAGCTGGTCAGTGTTCCATACAGACCATGAGCCTGCCGAGGCTGCAGTTCAGCAAATACATTAAGCTGGAGTTGCTGCTGAGATAAGTGCTCCCACTCTGCTCTTGTTCCTGACCTTTCACAATCCCAGCTAGAAAGTATTTTCTGCTTTTGTTTTGAATGTGGGCCTGAAGGTTGCATTCAAAGCCAAGACTAGAGCAACAGCAGTGTTGGGGAGTGTGAACAGACTGGCACAGCTGAGTAAGGACAGGTTTTGGTTTGGGTGAGCTCTGCTTGTTGTGCAAAAACAAGTGAATAAAAAAGCTTTAATTCACACTTCTTGCCAGATTTAGCTGAGATGGCAGAAAGGTTACTGCTTGTTGGTATTACTGGGGATGGGAAGGTTTATCAGCTACCAGATTTAAATCTAACAGTTTTGAGGCAGAACTCTGAATCACTCTGTGTAGGCCTTGTCATTGTGGGAAATTGTCTAAAATAGCAGTTGTGAATATCAACGAAGTACTGCTAATCTGCTTAGTAAACACCTTTTTTGTGGTTTTTCCTGGTGCATTTTTGGACTGAATTTTAATGAAATTCAATCATAAAGTGGAATGGCTTTGGTTTTATGTAATATAATTATGTCTGTACACAGAGCAGTGGAAGAGCACCATACGTGTTTTATTCGTATGTTGGCTTTGGTATAAATAGTTTCCCTGTTCAACTAACCTCTAAGACTTTAACTGAAAGCCTCAAAACCGAGATGCCTCAGTTACTTATAATACTTTCTGTTCCCTTTCCTTCCATCCCAGCTAGAGCAGCAATGTACAGAACTTCTGAATGGCAAAGAAGAAACCAAAGTAGAGAACACCAAGCTGAAGCTGACTAACCGGGAGCTGCTGAGAGACCTGGAGAAAACGTCTCGCGAACTAAGCCTGGCTCAACAACAGTTACAGGTGCTTCAGGAGGAGGCATCAAGACTACATGAGGAGAAGGAAATGTAAGTCTCCAGCTGCAGTGGTTCTGTGCATTTGCTTAGCATGGTGGTGAGACTCCTTCTCGGGGTATTCAGTGCTGTGATTTAAGTCTGTGTCGTAAGCAGAAACCACTAGCAAAGCCAAGTGCAGTTCTAGTCATTTTTCCCTAATAATTCAGTGTGTTTTCTGTACCACACCTGTCTTCTACAGAATCTTTTGCTACTTCTTTAAAATACCAGTATTCTCCAACCCCCACCCAATTGTTGAGGGTGATTGGAATTAAAAAATCTATTTAATTGGTTGAAAGGTATGTGTTTGCCTTGAAATACCTGTAGAATTCCCTACAGAAATTACCATTGTGGCACATGATGCTCCATCCTCCTCAAAGCTAAGTCTATCTGAAACTTGTTTCTCAGAATGTACTCTGGCTACAAGACAGCTAGGATGTGCTTCTTTTCTTCATCAAAACCGATCTAGGACATAATTTCTGATCAAGGAGCCTGGCCAGCAAGACAAAATGTAATTTATGCAGCTAAATCACAATTCACACAAGGCTTTATGGCGATCCAGAACCATCATTTTGGGGTTTCCAGTTCAAATGTTTTGGATTTCAGATTCTGACTCTGAATTAAAACATATTTTTCAAAAAGAAATATTTACAATTCATATTTTGAGGGATAGAAATGGCCTTTAAGTGACAGATCAATCTACCTGTCTTGCTCCAGTCTTCTGCACAAAGCAGAAGTTACATTACCCTGAAGCTGTAATTGGCAGAAATGGTCACTGAAGTCCATTTAGTTTAAAAAAAATGTTCAGGGATCTGTAAAACCCTCTTGTTGCCAATGGAGAGCACATGGATGCCAGACTGTGATGCATGTCTTGTCAAACGCTATACATTTCAGCAATGAAATACGTAACTCAGAGCTGTGGCTATTTGGCACATTTCAGAATAGAGCAGAATATTAGATCAAATGTCATATTCTTTTTAGGTTAAGCTTTGTGCTAAACTCTACTTAGTTATTACTAGTTTAATTTTTCTTTAGGGTATAAATAATGAATCTTGCTGATAAATGACTGTTAAAGAACAGCCACTGCATTCAGAACACTATTTTTAGGCTTGCATGTTTGCTGTGTGTTTTGGAAGTAGACGGTAGAAATATTCCTCCTCAAGGTGGTTTGTTTCCTCTTTGAGGCCTCTCATTTCAGATCCCGAGCAAAGACTGTGGAATGATCTGGTTTTAAAGCTACAGAGGAGATCTGCTGAATAATACTACTGCATTTACAAAACACTTTGGATTCAATAGTGTTTTATGGAATTAGAGCTCAGCCCTACTCAGCTGCACCTGCAGTGTTGCTTTAAACATCTGTATCAGTCTGGTAAGACCTGAGCTGCCGAAGCAGGTGTAATGTTCAGACTGTGCACAGGAAGAACTTGAGGCTTCAGTGAAAGGCAAAAAACTTTTAAGGCCAGACACCAAGTTGTATTAAGTCAAAGTAAATGATGTAAATCTAGTGTAAAAATCTGAGACACTGTGTCCTGTGTTTAAGGCTGCATAACTGTTAAAGTCAGTAACTGAGAAGAAATTGTAGGGAATGTAGATGTGTGAGCCTGACGCGGTTCCAGCAGCAAGATAAACTCTGATTTTGGATAAAATGTTACATGGTCTTTAATGGCCATGAGTGAGAAGGATTTCAGCAGTATGTCTTCTCTGAATGATGCAAGTGCCAGTATCAGCATATATAAAGCTCGCTGGATGAAGAAATTATAAAGCTATACTTTTTTTTAAAAAAAGAACCTCTACTCCTTCCTCTGCTAACTCAAACTACTGTGGTATTTACACTGAATAAACTTTTTAAAAAATTTGTAATCATTTATGCAGATTAAAGTCTACAGATTTGGAGAAGCTGGAGTCTCAAATGTGGATACTCCTAGGGGGAAGCATTTTAGCAGTGTTGCTACCATGGTTAGAACATTTTATTTATTTTTTTTCATCGCAGGGAGGTGTACCGAGTGACAGAAACCTTACAGAGGGAGAAGTCAGGACTCCTGAAGCAGCTGGATTTTTTAAGGTAATGCAGACCTTACATTAAAGAGTTTCTTGTGTCATTCTAAAGAGGTACATTAAAGGATGAAGTTTTGCTGGGATATGTACTGGGTGTAGGTGTACAGGTGTTGGCAGCGGAGGGAACCCACACTAGAGCAAGGGAAAAGTGTGAGGAGGAAGGAGCAGCGGAGAGGAGCTGTTGTGGACTGACCACAACCCCCCATTCCCCATCCCCCCCATGCCGCTTGGGGTTGGAAAGGAGGTAGAAGAGTCGAGAGCGCAGGAGCGAAGTTGTGCCTGGGGAGAAGGTGATTTTAGTTTGTTTCTCATCATCCTACAGCTGAGTCCTTTTTGTCTGTGATGACAGCTGGTAAGCAGTCTTCCTGTCTTTATCTTGACCCACAAGCTTTTCCATCTTATTTTCTTCCCCTGTCCTATTGAGGAGGGGGAGTGAGAGAGCAGCTGGGTGCGCATCCGGCAGCCAGCCAAGGTCAACCTGCCACAGGATAATGATACAAAAGATATCAAAAATGGTTACTAAAGACAATATGTCTTTTGTAAGCCCCGTTCTTGCGCACAGCAGAAGGCAGTACACCGGAAAGATTTGCTTTGTTTTGGCGATTTGATATTGTAGGACAATCTCCGTTCCAATAGTCACATGTGAAACAAAACAATGGTGAACTGTTCTGAGCTGGTTCTGTGGAAGAAGCCTGGCCACAGGAGACGTGAAGCTTACTGAAAGACTCTCTTGTTTCTAAAGTGGTAGGAGTACAGCCAAAATGAAGATTCTTTCACTAAAATGTTTATTTGTAAAATTACAGTAAAATATAGCTAACTAATTTTCTCTGTAACATTTCTGTGTTGATAGACTCCAGAGTTTGGAGTTGTGTTCAGGCAGCTGTAACCCTCTTTTTAGTGTGCAGCAATGTTAGTTTTTGTTTGCTCAATGGTAAGTTTGCGTGGCCTGTAGATTGTACTTGCCCATAGGCCTTCATTCACTGCATTTCCTTCAGGAGACCTCGTTTTAAAGTTACCCAAAAAGCTCCTGTGCTGGAGGAAAGGCTCTTACCTTGCAGTGTGTTTCCCACCGGCCACTCCATGTGGTGTGATCTTGCCTGCTGCTGCTTACGGGGCAGTCAGCAGAAACAGCAGAGGTTGTTTCTATGCACCAAGGCTGTAACGGCTGCTCAGTCTCTCTGTGGCCAGGCCAGCAATTGGTGGAGACCATGAATGATGTGCTAAGCAGGTGAGTTGTCAGAGCTGGCTGATTGCCTGGAGTCTCCATTTCTTGACATTTTCATCTCTTCTGCATAAGGAATGGAAGATGGATGTTTTCCTAGGGAGACTTTTGCATGGCAGCCACAGCTGTAGCCCTCGGAGGGACATAACTGGCCTTCACAGCTGTCACCAGATGAATAGAGATGGTGTTCATTACACCCTCTCCACATTAAGAAGTCATCTTTCTGGTGAAAAGCTTTAAACATTCTAATTTAGAGAACCTGTTTCTATGTGTTTAGGCATTTGTTTTGATAAACTACAGAATGAGGGCCAGATGCCAGCTGGCTTTAATCAGCGTAATCCTACTGGAGGTTCAGTGGCCCAGACAGGGAACTGGCTGTGGTGAGAATATAAATAAAGAATGATCAAAGGTGGAGATACGCCAAATTAAAGTGCATTTGTCTTGTCTTTTACCCTGCCAACTGTCCAGTCTGTCTGTTAGTGTTGAGTAGAGAAGTCAGCAGTTCTAAATACTTGGCCTCAGTGTTTCTTTTATTTTTGTTCTCTTTGCAGGGAGAGGAACAAACATCTCAAAGATGAACGTGACATATTTTTACAGGTAAATGACTATTATTTTCAAACCCAGTGTTGAGCAAACACATATCAGAACAGCCTCAAAAGAAGGGGATCAGAAGGCAGTGCAGGGGACAGACTCTTGTGCTACTTAAATCTTACCCCTTTCTTAATTTATATAATCTTTTTCTCACTTGAGAATAAGATTTTTAAATTTGCTGAACATTTTTAAGAACTACATTTTTAGAATTATAAAGCTGGAGCTACCTTGAAGGAGTTGAATGTATTTTATAATAAGCTAAGGATGCCATCATGAGAGGACAAAATAACCTAAAAATTGAATAATTGGATTGTATTAATCTATTCAGTCAAGAGTAGCTAATATCTTGAAATGTTTATACAACAGTACAATATCTGAGTAGCTGAATCATTATCTGAATAGTTACTGGTACTGAGTAAGAGCAGATCACATTAGCTTTTTATCCAGTGTCAGAGAATGGGCCGCTAAGAAGTTCCAGAAGTATGCTGGCCTAAGGAGACTAAGGCCACTTAGTTTCCATTTTTTTGTGTTCTTATTCCTACAAGAAGCTGCTAGTGTAAATCACCATTTATCTACTGACTTCTTTTCATGACATTGTGCTATTTTATTGTGATTCACTTAATTTACAAAGAAGATGAATTCTTGCAGGATCTGGAGTTTCCGTGTTCTGATTCTTTATCAATCAGGGTTTTGAAGCATTTATACCTCTAGGATTTTTCCTCATTTTTTTCTTTCATATTCGTTGCATTATTTAAGCATTAGGAATGAAGGCAGTTAACCATAGTGAACAACAGGAGTAAATTAGTAAGAAGTATTCTGTATTTCTGCAGAAATGCAAAACAAGTGTTCCAAAAGCCAGCTGGAAGCAAAGATCAGGGTCTGTCATTGGGAAATACATAGAGGGCAAGATACTGCCTCTCAGGTAAGAACTTTTTTTCATATGTTCCCTATTTGAGTACAATGAAGCTTATAGAAAGATGATGTGGAGTGTTTTCTTTCTGATAACTTTGGACTTCTCAAAGCATGTATTTCTAAAGTGTCTGTCGCTATAAGATTACTGTGCTCTTTAAGAAATTTGGAAATAAACAGGCAAATTTTCATGTAAAACAAGTGTACTGTTTGCAAAGGCAAGAGACTTCCCCATTGTGGATGGGTATATAATGCGAGGCACAAAAGCATGCCCATTACCCTATGTTGATGTGGTACCATGTCCTTGGTAACTCCCTGAAAGAGTATACCTCCTCCCCCCTCATTGTAGAGGACAGCAGTCCTGTTGTAAAGTATGGGATGTGGAACTAGTAAAACCTGGAGAATTTAATTCTAACCTGTGTGGTTGTAAACTTGAAATCAACAGGAACAAGATGGTAATCTCAGTGAAACACTAGCATGTTTCCTTTGGGACAATGGGAGCTGGAAAGACTAGGATTTCACTTTGAAATAGCAGCTAAGACAATGTCCCTGCAGGCACAGGGTCATGAAGTGTAAGGAGGGAAAACTTTCAGAGACACAGTTTATTAAGTTCAGTACTGAGGAGTGGAGCATAATTGGCAAAAGCAATTATGGCACAAAAATCGTAGAAAAATTTAGGTGGGAAGGACCTCTGATGTCTCTAGTCCAATCTTCTGCTCAAACAGGGATAACTCCAAAACTATATAAGATTGCTGACAGAGGGCCTTGTTTGGTTGATTTTTTGAACATCTGGATGGAGGTCCCACAGCCTCTTTGGGCACCTGTTCCCTTGCTGCACCAGTCTTATGAAGAAATTTTGTTCCCTGTATCAAGTCAGCGTTTCTCTTATTGCAGCTTGCATCTCTGGTCATTGCACACATCTGAGAAGACTCTGGATCTGTTTTGTCTACACTCCCCCTTCTGTTGAATCCCCACTTAGCCTTTTTTGATCCATAGTAAAAAAAACCCATCTCCCTCCTACCTGCTAAAGAGAGAATTAGATTACACATAGATAGGGTCTGGGTTGGGGGGTTGTTTTATTCTTCCAGAATAGAGTAAGGAGGGGAGTAGGAAATCACACTAGAGAAATTTACTTTAGCTGTTCCATGAGGTTAGAAATGAGGCTAATCTTATGTTTTGTATTCTGGTTCAGGTTTTCACTGTAAGTTATTAGCTTTCCACATGATGTTTATAATTTATCAAGCACACTATATTTGTATACAACATGTAGGAATCCAGGTCCAATAGATTTTTTGTGACATACCTCCTTTTTTTCTCTGTCTAGCAATTCATTTGAAGAAGAAGATGTTTTCAATAACTCAAAAGGAAGGAATTCTGCTGGACTGAATGGAATTCTCTCTGTAGAGCCTGATACTGCAGCGACTGGAGGAGTGTCTAAAGCGTCGCGTCTCCAAAGAATAATATCAATTGAGGAAGATCACCTACCCCAGCTTCTTGACAGGCTAGCTGAGAAGCAGCTGAACGCATGGACTGAAGAAGATGAGAATGCTTCTTCGGAGGAGGAAATGGTGAAGAAAAATGCAGAGCAATCGATGGAACACTCACCATCATCCTCTAGAGAGCAGCCTGTAGGGAAGGAAACACTGTCAAATGTAAGGGGGCAAAGGAGACCTCACCTTTAGAATTGTGTGCAGTTCTGGGCCCCACAATTTAAGAAGGGTAGGAAGATACTTGAATGCGTCCAAAGGAGGGCAACAGAGCTGGTGGAAGGGCTGGAAGGCATGGCCTGTGAGGGGTGGCCAAGGACTCTGGGTCTGTCCAGTTTGGAGAAAAGGAGGCTGAGGGCAACCTCACTGCTCTCTGCGGCTTCCCGAGGAGGGGACGTGGAGAGGGAGGTGCTGATCCAGTGCCAGGACTCGTGGGAATGGTTCAGAGCTGCACCAGATGAGGTTTAGACTGGACATCAGGAAGCATTTCTTTACCGAGAGGATAGTCAAGCAACTGGAACAGGCTTCCCTCTCTGGAGATATTCAAGACCCACCTAGACGCGGTCCTGTGCAGCCTGCTGTAGGTGACCCTGCTTTGGCAGGGGGGTTGGACTAGGTGACCCACAGAGGTCCCTTCCAACCCCTACCATTCCGTGATTCTGTGATTCCTAGAGAGGTGGTTGATGCCCCAAGCCTGTCAGTGTTGAAGAGGCATTTGGACAAAGTCCTTAATAACATGCTTTGACTTTTGGTGAGCCCTGAAGTGGTCAGGCAGTTGGACTAGGCAATCGTTGCAGGCCCCTTCCAACTGGAACTATTTATTCTATTCTGTTCTGTTTTGTTCTGTTCTGTTCTGAAGGACCTTGGAAAACAAGAAATGGTGTTGAAGGGTAATGTGTTGTTCTTGGAATCTGAAATTTAGTTTTCTGTTTTGAAGTTAAAGCATGACAAATTAAGCCATTGCATGAAGAGGGAGATGGAAATATACTGCAAATAAATGTTGAAGGTGCAAAGAAGGGAAACTCAATCTAAAGTAGTAATTGCAGACTGTGTGCATAGACTTATGTCACTGTTTAGGAAAAGTGAAGTGAAGCCTTGTAATAGATGGCACGAGAAGATCCACTGAAAGGTAGCAATTGTCGTAAAAAAGAAGCAACTCTTTTTTTGAGAAGTTGGGGATTTCTTTTGCCCAAAAGTGACATTTCTCATATTCTGACACTTTTGAGTCAGCTTTGGTAGCTGTTACACTATCTGAAAAATAACAAGAGCAAATATCTTTACTTTTTAATTTAATTAGCAAATTGAAATCCAGATTTTTTTTTTCAGCTTTAGCTTGCGTGTGCATGTTAACAATGAATTCACCATGCAGTAATAATGCTTAAAACAGTACGCTGGAAGTTACATTTCTTTGGAGTCTAAAGTCCTTCTTGCACTGCTATTGCTTCAGAGCTAGCTGTGCTTGTTTTCTAATTTTAGTATCACTGTTAAGTATTACTCATTTTTAGATTCTTGAAGCACATATTAAAAAGATTAAAGTATATGAAAAATAGGTATGCATGGTCATAATTATATAGTCCTTTTAGAAGAAGCAAGCATATCTTAAAAATTATTATAGAAATATGCCATGGTTACATAATAACTTCTAAGTGGTACATTTAAAAAATAAAGTCTAGGGCACAGAACAGAACTTCATCCTTTGAAATGATTTAATATAGTGCATACTTTTTACTTGCTGTATGACTTTTTTTTGTGTCACATTTTCAAAGTATGGCATCATTGGACTTTAGGACAGCAAAAGCCAAGTAGGTCATCAGGTCCAGCTAGGACAAACCTGTCCTGCCTGCTCTGTTTCAGCAGTCATGCCACTTGAAAATACATCCTCTCAGCTGGGTAGGAGCTGTACGTTTCCTCAAATATTTTTTCTTCCCCCCCCCCCCCCCAAAAAAAAAAAAAAAAAAA
>Ga0065711_1029069_pt1 | contig 37798 bp, 24 predicted proteins | sample Hoacrofraction12_FD_59098 | JGI IMG/M metagenome (GOLD analysis project Ga0065711, IMG submission 59098) | Hoatzin crop microbial communities from Cojedes, Venezuela - Epithelial fraction 12 v2 (version 2) | ecosystem: Host-associated > Birds > Digestive system > Esophagus > Crop | place...
GCCCGGCCCGGCCCGGCCCATCCGAGCCCCCTGGCGTGGGCCGCCTGGCCCGCGGGCAGCCACCTCGGGGTCGGGCCACCTCGCCTGGGGCGGCGACGGCGGGCTGGGTCGGATGGAGCGGCGGTGCCAGAAGACCGCCCGGAGGATGAGCGGGGGAGATGAGGATTTGGTACGGGTAACGGTGCCCCGTGGGGGGCGGCGGGCGGCTTCCCGGGCCGGCCGGGGGGGCCGTGGGCCCCAGCGCAGCCTGGCAAGCGGCGGGGCCGGGCGGGGGGTGCTTCAGGGTGAGTAAACCGAGCCACGCGTTCGCTGAGCGTCGTGCCTCGGTGCTCCTTCCCAGGAGAGAGCGGCGGGAACGCCCGGAGCAGAGCTGCAGCGGAGCAGGGAGCGAAGCCGACAGAAAGCGGCCAAGGTAAGGGCAGGCGCAGCCCTGCCGACCGCTCTGCGTGCGCTGCACCAGAGAGTTCCCCTGCTTACACTTCTGGGGGAGGGAGAGGAGGAAACTGTCAAAAATAAGCGATTTTGAAAAAATGAATTATGTTTGTTTTTTTTTTTCCTTTCCTGTTAATCTTTATCACACTTTCTTAACTCTAGCATCCGAAAAGTCAGAAAAACACAAGTTGTGGTAAAGTGACATCTGTGAGGGGAGGAATCAAAACCAGCTGTGTGGTTCTCCCCTTTGGCCCTAGGGGGACCGCTTGCTGTTTAAGAGCAGAAGTTACTTGGCCTGGCTGGAGGGGTTGTGTGGGTTTACAGACCTGTCTCCTCATTGGCACCGCAAGCTGACTTGCTCACGTTTGGAGGGTGGTAAAGATAAAATGGACAACGAAGAACTTGCATATACAGTAGCAACATAGGTGTAAAACCTGCTGATCCCCAAGAATATGCTTGACAGTAAGCAAGAGGCCAGATACAGGCAGGTTGTGCCTTCAGGAGATGACACAGATCACAAGACCTGGTGAGATGGCAATATGCGAACTGGTGGTGTGGGAGGTGAAGGCATGAAAGGAATTGACCGTACTGAAAATACGGAAGCAGGGATGGTTGGTGTGCCCTTACACACAACAGCAGCACATGCTGAGAGTGTTGCTCCAACATAAATATTTTATGTAAATGACCCCGGTGGGAAAAGCCACGTTATTAAAGCGAGCAATGACTGGCCTCTAGGAGAAGAAAATTCGGTTGGTGGGTGGGGGGGAGCTACTGGCCAAAACTCAGCAGAATGTAACAGTCTGGCAGTGCGTGTTAGCTGGCTGTTGTCTCTGATGTGTCAGCAGCTGCTAGCTGCACTCCATATTGTTTCGTTCAGAAGCATCGTGGAAAACTCAAGAGGTGGCCTCGTCTTGCTGTGGAATAAGCAGAAGTCAATTAGCCAGTGCTTTTCTGTGGCTGCTAACGGCAGCGCTCAGGCAAGTAAATGTTTTAGTGTTCTGTTTTATATTGAGCTGACGTTTATTTTGAGTGGTTTAAGACTAGTTTTTAAGAAGCAAAAGGCAGGCTTCAAATTTGGTCTTTGGCATTTATACAAACTGTGTAACTCAGGGGCTGCTTTCCAGCAGGACTTCGAAGGGCTTTCCATCAAAATAGATGTCATAGGTAAAATTTACCTCCATCCAGCCTAAATCCATAAGCTTGAATCTTGGGATCTTTATGCTTCCTCCATTATGTGGCTGTAAATGGAGGTACAGTGTGGCTCATCACCTAAAGTTAAGTTGTGCTATGGAGTAACCAATGATAATTCTAATTCCAAAATAACCTAAAATTGACTATACTGAGTTAGACTCTGGGGTCATGTAGACAAAGGGCTGGGTTCAACAGTAACTAGAAATGCATGCCCAAGGGAGAAAAGGACTCAAGTAAGTGAATATGATACTAATTAACTTGTGCAGATAACGTATGGTTCTGGTGCTTGTACAATTAAGTCAACGAACTGCAACACTACCCAGTTCCTTTTGGACAGTCTGGGATCTGATTCTAGTCTTACTCCATGTTTTATACTATTACTTTAATTCAGGTCTTGCTAAATCAGAAACTTGCTGGTGCCATTTATTTCATGACAATATTTACTGCTTGAATTTGTATGTGTACATATATGAAACATGAACCTCAGAACAGGTGAGCAATGCTGAATTTAGGTAGAAAATAAGAGTTGTTTCCAGGCATGTTATTTCATGAGACGTCTCGCTCTGCATGAACTCTGTGTCTGGTAGGCAGTGCACTGCTAGTTGGCTGCTGTATTTGCATGTAGCAGTCACTACTGCACTGTCACCTGCTGCAGGGCCAGCTCATGGCTGTTTAAAGGTGGTTCCTTCCGAAAGTGCCAGGGTTCTAATTGCCAGGAATGCACGTGGTGCCTCTGTGTGTCATGGGATGGCAGTGTATGTTAGCTGGTTGAAATTCTGACACCAGCTAACATGCAGTTGCTATCCTTTTCCACATACCTTGATCATCAAAATCGAGAGCTACTACTTTGTACAACTCCACCTGATACGGTGATAAAATGATTGCATTTTTGACTGTCAGGCTCATTTTTGGTATTATAGCAGTATCTTGTATTTCCATTATCCACATAATTGTGAGAATTTTTGGTTGATTAAGACTCTGGTTTTCATCTGCCTTTAGATAGCAAGGTAACAGGAGGTTCATAAATACTTGGAACAGGTAAATAATGCAAACATTTCAAACACTTTTAAGCTCTCGAAGTTTTCTTAAAGCAAAAGAAGCACAGTTTAAAACTTCACATGAGTTTTAAAGTTTGATTTAAATTTTTTTATAGTAATATTGAGCAAATGCAAGTTGGTATTGGGGGGGGGAGGGTTTTTTTTTTTTTAAATTGAGATGCTGGAAAGGCTTAAAATCACTTTCACTAACTGCCAGAATGCTATGTCTAAAAAATAATTACCTTTCTGTTCTATAAAAAAAGACAAGTCAACTTTAGTGTTTTTCTTCTCCACTTGCTTCTCAGAATAACTTAATTTGTGAACAGCAGTACATTAAAACAACTGCACATAGTCTCACCAACCAGGAGACACAATTTGCATAGGACATAATAATATAATTCAGAAGAGTAAAATCTGGAAGTGCATTTATCCTTTTGACTCATGTTACACTGGAAGCTTTTATCACTCTGTTGCCTGTGGCAGTATGTTTATTACCTCTGTCCTCATCCTGGCACTTCAGGCTCTTAGAGAATGCAAAAGACTTGTTATTACTTGCTTTACCTGGATGCTGCTATATGTGCCTCACAACGTGACGGTCTCCTAGTAAGAGAAGTAGCATCGATGTTTGTGAAGGTCTGCAGAACTGGGGACGGTCATAGTGTTGTGTGTGGTGATTAGGCAGTGCATTGTTAGTTAGCTGTTCTTCATACACCAGCAACTGACTACACTGCCACATCAACACATCACTGTTGAGACAAGAATATAAACACTGTTATCATAAATATCTCATTGGATTCTTAGCTGGTGTGGGGCCCAATGCCTGCCGACTTCCCCTGACTGAAAGGAGCTGTGCTAGGTTATGCAAACTGGGTAAATGTAAGGTATAAAAAGAAGTGTAACTGTGTTTGACACACTTAGGCAGCTAATTCAGCTGGTCTCTAAAGTATTTACTAAATTATGTAAGTATTAAGTAAGAGTTTCAGGTTTGGGCCCTATATGGATATGTTTCTCTGACGCCACTAAATGCTGACTGGAGCACTGATGTATGGACTCAGCAAACAAGTATTTTCTGATAATACTTGAATTAACAGGGACATGCCCAACCGGTGAATGAAATGGATTTAGAGTATTTGCACTCTCAGGCAATTTTTTGGAAAGAGGTGTTTAAGTGGTGTCTGTTGGAGATAATGAGGGTATGTCAGACTTAAGGAGTAAAGGAAGCATGAAGTGTTGGGATGAAGGATGCAATAGGTTATGCTCAAATGGAGTTGAAGAAACTTTAACATTCATGGACTGGATTCTGTTAACCTTCTTGAGGGCAGTTTTATCTTAAATTGGTGGGATTATTTAAGAATCCACTAAATAGGTCTTAATCTGTTTCTAGCATTTGTAGTTCAGTTATTTTTTAATATCCTACATAAGCTGTAAGTGGATATTTATTCAAATATGTATTTGTATTACTTTATTGGCTTTTGACTATAGATAAATGCATGCTTGTTCTAACTTTCGTTTGATTTTTTTTGCCTTTCTAAGTCTGTGTAGATCTGGCAGTTAAAAATTTTTTATTTTTACCCTGGATAACTGGTAACTTGGTTTTAAGAAAGAAGCGGTTAGTTTATTGATGATCTGCCCTAAATACTACATTGGAAGAGCTGGTACGTCTCATGAAGAATAAGTAATACAAACATATTGAGTTTTTGGAGAAATGTTAGTTAACAGTAAACTTTGAGAAACTTAAACTCTTTATAGATTCAGGACTGAATCATACCTATATTCAAATTTCTACAGAAGATGGTTGTAGTGAATTCTGACAAAATGGTGAAATAAGGAAGTCAGTGACTCTTCTGTCAGACAAAACCTTCTTTTTCTAGGAATCTGAAGTACAAGTAATTTGGGAAGCAGCGAGTTAAATAATTCTGTCCACTCACTTGCTAATATCCCATGCTATTTCTGAATACCAGGAAAGATATTTGGTCTTAATGCTGGCATTGAGTTATTTAAGATTATAGTGTATCCTGTGAAAAACAGAGTATGAGTTTTAGCGAGTGAATCACAAGCAAGGTGTGCACACTCTCTTTCCTTGTGATCCCTTCCAGACTAGACAATGATACTGCACTGTTATCTTTCATAGGGTATTTAAAGAACTTAAGTGAAATTTCCCATATGCTGAGTAACTCCCAGGCAATACTAGCACTAAAATAGATTTTTTTTTTTCCAGGTGTTCCCCTAACAGCATGCAACATGTCTTTATACCTACCCTTTTTTATTCAGTGATACGAAAAGCAGGGAGCTATAGCAGTGCGCATGAATTGACATGCATGTTTTAGTCACATTTTCAAGTAAAGATACCATCCGCCATTTATGGGGAAAACATTGTGTCCTGCTACTTAATTCTGTGGAATCTAGACTGCTCCTAGTGAGGGGAGAGGATCTGGATCTCAGTTCCCTTCCTGCTCCATCAAAGCATCAGGGACATGTGACAAAAATCAGCTGAGATATTCTGCTAAAAGTTCCCAGGGCTGGAACTGTACAGGAACAATCATATGGGAGTAAAACACAGGGCCTCAGCGTAAGAATAGGAACTGTCTTGGCACATTGGATGTGCAATCTTGCAGGCTAATGGCAAACTGCTCAGAGGCTGGTCTAAAATGCTAGCAGTAGGCACATTGGGACTAACTAGACCTTTACATAGCGCTTAACTGATGTCTGAAAGTCAGAGTGGCTAAAATTGTCATGCATAAAGTTTGACTTCCCTCCCAAAATGATGGTTGTCATTACTGAGGGTGTGTTGTTTTTTTTTTTTTAATCCTCCACATCAATATCATTACTCAGTCTTTTAAAATCTTATGATGTCCTTATTCTTCAGGGGTTTTCTGTGAAATTCTCAAGGAATTCCAGATTCATGAAAACATACCTTTTTTTTTACTTTTTAATTTCTCACCTTTTTAATACAGTTAAGTGGCTGTCTTTATGGAAAATGTTTTGAAGCACTTAATGTATTTTCAGTCACTGTTAGTCTTACAAGAGAACAACACTACTGCTACCAGTCCTTTTTCATAGAGAAAACTCTTCTGAGATGCTGCTTTCTTTTGCTTCTGTTATCTCGGCCCTCCTTTAAGACTTGGACAGCTGGAATGAGGTTCCTTATTCCAATTTACTGTCTCCCTTCATCAAACAGATAAAACACTCGGCAGTTTGAAATGGGACGGTGGAACAGAACTGGAAATAGGTTTGCAGTTACATGCAGGATTGGGGAGAATGCAAGGTGAGAAGAGTGGGGCTTGAGGCATGAACCTTCATCCCTTGCTTCTACCTCTACTTGAAGACTGCTGTTTTATTCCAGAGATGTGAGGTAGATGGCTGGGGAGCATTGTCTCAGAAAGATGTCTGTTACTGTGCCAGGCTGCTGATTTTTGTTGCCCCCTGAATCCTGCTGTAAGCGATGATGTATACTCACATAGGCCCTGCCTTCATCCAGGTCAGAAGTCTGGGAATCCAGCAGGAGAGTAGCTCACAGCCAAGGCACTGCTGCAGTGCAAATGTCTGGTGAAGGCTAAAAAGGTTAAAGGTGTTGCTGTAAAGGTGAAGTGTAAAATTAATCAAAAAGCAGGCAAGGAAACATTGTTTTGATTTTTTTTCTTTTTCTTTTAATAATTTTATTTTCTACATACAGTTTTTTACAACTCAGTTGACAGCTTCACAATTCAGTAATCTTCCTCGAGAAGATATTGCAAAGGTGGTATCTTCAGTTGCATTTGTCTCTAAAAACCCTGGTATGATACTGCTGGGCCTCATGTCTTTCAGTCAGGGCAATTATGTGTTAATGGAATATCAAAATCTGTTTGTTACTGGTAGATGGGAAATAAATCTCTTCTGTGCAAATACTGAGTAATTTATCAACAAATCCTGTTCTTTTTAGCTATCTCCCTTCTGGTGACAATTGTAATTAGCTGTCGTCAGCAATTTAAAGAAACATTCAGAAACTTTATGAAAATTGAAGGTCCATCCTGCAAGGCACTGAGTGCCTCGCCATTCTCAGTAACCTCAGTGGTGCTCAAGGCTGTTGCGGGAGCCAAACCAATGTTAATAGACATAGTGTAGCTGAAAATACCAACGACAAAGAGAAGTAAAATCACCTGATGGTTTAGCTTCTAGCAGCATTTCCTTGGAGTGTAGTAAGGCTGTGTACCCATGCTGTTGAATGGATTCACAGTATGAATGGCTTTTTCAGAGGTCTTCTCTTTTTTTCATGATAATCTGCCTGATTAATGATGCTACTTCTGGCTTGATACTTTCTATGGGCTCTTCAGGTCTCCAGAATTTCACAACTTTACCCTCAGGGTTGACAAGGTATTTCCAGAAATTCCATCGAGGCTCTTTCTTTGAAGAATCTGTAAGAATTGCATCAGATCATTTTAGTGACTTACACTTGTCATTGTTTCATTACCCTGCAGCGATTCTTCAGCTATTTATGCTGAAGTAATCTCACTTTGTTCTTTGCTAGTAGTCTCAGGCATGGATTTACTGGTTGGTGTTAATGATCTGAAAAGTGGGAAGTGAATGATGCTTTCCCCTTCTTGTGAAACTGTTTAAGGATTCCTACTTTTACTACCCTCTGCTTCCTAAAGAGGAGGATATGAGGGCTGCATTCTTATTTGGGCAATCTCCAGTTTTATGTTGGTTTAGGGGAAGTGAAATGGGAGCAGGAAGTCATGCAGGGGATGGCTTAATTCAGCTCCTTTCATCCCATAAGGCGAAACTTTACTGGTATCTTTGTTATAATGAATAGCTGGCAAGATAATTTCTGAGGTTAAGGGACTATCAGGAAACTATGCGACTCCTAGCAGAAGCAGTTTCTTGACTCTGGCTTTGTCCTTGGAGTCTCACGGGTTTAAAGGAAAATCTCTTTTTGAGAGAAGAACTAGAAGAAAACTCCAGATTTTGACTGGGGAATAGGTGTCTGGTGGGGAACAGTCCTGAACTCTACACTGATTCTTGGAAGCAATGGGTTGAATTTTGCTATTGGACTACATTTGTAATGTCACAACTGTAAGGGGACACCATGGCAAGCAAATGGCTATGGTAATGCTCATGTCTTGGAGGCTCTGGCGCAGCTGGTGATTCTGTCTTTGCTGAGTTGTTGTATCTAGGATCAGTCTTGAAGTAACATAACCACATCTCTGAATATTCTTCTAGTGTGCATCAATCCATATGAATAACTCATACAACACATTGGAAGCTGGACATTATTTGAGGAGAGGTGAGGCCACAAACATTGCACTGGACTAACAAAATGCCTTACTGGTGTCAAAGCAACTAGAAGCAGTTGTGTAAAGGCCCTGGCACCATGTTTTGCACTAGGCTGTCTGACAGTGCTGCACAAATCGTAGCTAGCAGTCACAGTCACAAGAGGGTGTAGCATGAATATGTTCAACCTTCTGATTGTCAGCATGGCTACATGAAGAAAACAGGTGCTTCTTTAATTGAAGATCCACAGTAATTTCATGTGAAGCAGAGAAATGCGGCAAGAGAAAGATCTTATTTCAGAATATTTAAGTACCAGAGGATCTTTCTCTTTCTTGTGGGTGAACAGCCTGTCAAATAACCAACTGAGTGAATCTGGCTGTTCTGTTTCTGTGTAGGTATTGCACTGGTAGCTAGAATCTGCATTCATCCCACTCAGCTGGTACCTACGTGCTCTAGTTGCCACTGTAATGAACCGAGAAGAACCTCCAGAGTGCATTCAGTAATTCCATTGGACATCGGGCAACTCAGAGCAACAACACTTTACCCTGCGGTCTTTGGTGACATGCCTAAGGGGAGGCAGGAAGAAACAGTTACAGTGACAACGGTGACCAGACCACTTAAATGACTCCTAAATGTTAATAATTTTCAAGTAGATAAGAGGCATCACAGAGGATATGGCAAGAAGTAACACACTTCAGTGGTGTAAGAAAGATTTAATTTAGATGTTGAAACAGCTTTCTGACAAGAGGAGCTGTTAAGAACTGGAATAGACTGGGAGGTTCTGGAATTGCTCATACGACTGCTGTAATAATGTGGAGAAGCACAGGTAGTACTGATTAGGGCCACTGTGATCCTGTCTTGGGGCAGGGAGATGGAATAGAGGTTTGAGCCTTCCCCTACCTTATTTTCTAGTTCAAATGATGTGATAGAGAAGGATTATGTTCTAGTTATACTTTCTTTCAAACCAGTGTTTAGTATGGGGCAAAGACCTGGCCAAAGCTCAGGAAAATTCAGAGCGGCTTTTCAAGCTGGCTTTGGGTCTAAGAGCTCTGTGGTCAACTGAAGAGAGTTTCATGTTGCTTGTGAGAGTATGAAGTTTTAAGTCAGTAAATGCTTGCTGCAACAGGAGTATTTGTGTGAGTGGGTTTTGCAGGCTGGACCCTGAAGTTCGTAAGACGAATTAATGCAAATCAGTGATTACATATAACTACAGCGTATATAATCCTGGTTTACAATACAGTTTACATAAAGGTGGACATATGACTGCTAAAAAAATGAATCCTCTCATCTGCATGTATTTATGAAAAATCTTCATGTAATTTTATGACCCCCCTATACATCTTTGTCCATAGGAAAAATTGTTTTTCAACAAAAGTCATGTAACTTGAAATGGGATTTTGTAGGTGGGAATCTTTGCACTCAAGTTTCTGCACCCACAAAATGGATGTTTCTAGCTAGGCTCGCCACAGTAGGCTGTTTTTATAATCAGTGAGGAGAAATGGATGCTTTCAGGGTGCAACTCTTCTGACCGTATTTTTGATATCCACTTTGAAACAAGACGAATTGTATGCTGAGTGCCTGTTTCTCTCCATAGACTATGAAGACTACGATGTTTCCTGACAGACAGACCAGAATGTAGGGAGAATACCATGGTTACGGGCAGCTTGATATATAAAAGAAAAGTTACCTATTAGAAATTTAAAGGCAGGCGCTGCTTCTGATCCTAGGATCTTGATTTTGTGGAAAATTGGGAAGGTTACTCCGTAATTTCCTTTGGCAAATGATTCTATTTCCTGGCTTGAGCTGGGCTCTGATTCTCCAAATTGGTTGCAGGGAAAAGCCAGCACAGTGAAGTGGGAGGGACCAAACTCTCTGTGGAGTTCTTGCAGAGCGATGTAATTTTTGTCTGTGTGTTGGCAGTGACTGGCCACGTTTACAACCAAAGTTGCCTTCAGAGAAATAAAGTTATAATAGTAAGAAAAAAAGTGTAGAGATGGCATACAGATTACAATTAAGTCTTAAAATAGCATCTCCCCCTACCACAGTCGTTCCTGTCGGAAAGCTAACTTTGATCATAATTTCATTAAACAGATGAGGATGATAGCAGTTTAACGTATTTACTTTTGGACAGCCTGTTCTAAAAATCCAATAAATGGATGAACTTCAACTTATAGCTTTGTTTAAATGTAAGTATATAAAAAAGCAGGTATTTAGGACAGGCACTAAAATCATATTTACTAGATCAGCTTCCAGAATTCAACACAACATGCTACCATTCTTAACTAAGATTAAAATGTATGGATTGTATTGTTAGGCTATAATGACTTATAATAAAGAATATGAAAAAAACATTTTTCTTGATTTATTAGATCTAATACTTAATTTCTGGAGCAGGCCTAGAGAAAATAAATTCCTCTCCAGTTTACTGTTGGAAGAATAGGCATTTAGCACAAATCTATGCTGAAAAATCCCACAACCAAACTTTCGACCTACAAAGGGATACCTGTTTTTCAGTAGAGATTCAAGACAATGATATAATGAAGTTGTAACTTACTTTCCCTCTGTACTTCTCCAAGGAAACGATCCTTCCTCGTGAATCCTTGACTTCGAAAGAATAAAAATCTTTGATTTTAGGTTTAAAGAATCTGAGTTGCAGCAGGCAGAGAATGGCGGTACAGAAAACCATTGACAGAAAGACAGCAAACACCCTGGCTTTGGGCACTGAGTATTTCAGAGGATAAGTAGTTGTGAGAGGCTCCATTTTCGAAATCTTGGGAGAGGAGCCTGGGCAGGCCTGGAATGTGAAGGAGGAGCTGAAATATGAAACTCACAGCTCGGACTGGGAAGAACAAGCCGCTCATTTTGTCCCTATTGTGGACGGGTCTGTTTCGTGTCACAGTGCCTCTGCTGGGCTGCAGACTTCTTTAGTGAAGGACAGAAATCTTTCTGGGAAAAAAAGTAAAATAAATGAGTGAAAAGTGTGTTCCCATCACTGAAGGATGCTGATTGCTCCATTTAACTGACCCGTGTGGGCTACTCCCGTGCCCGTCTGCGCACTGCACTGCAAGCCAGTGGGGCCTACTGAGGGTCTGTTGTGGAGCTCCAGCACATCCCCAGGCCCCTCCGCCATCCCTGGCAGAGACGTTCAGCAGCATCAGACAGACCTGGAGAAGCGGGCTGGGGGCCAGGAGCTCAGGTAGACAGCAGGCGGTATGGCTGAAACCACCCCGTTTACATTCTCAGTCCTGCCTCTTGTCAGCTGCGGTGGCATCACGGGCAGCTTTGTTTGTAAAACTGCTGCAGCGCATGGGGCAGAGGAAAACTCCTTGATTACAGGCTGGCATATGGGAAGATAATAAAATGGGATTTTTTGGTAATGGAGGGGCACTGATGGTGGAAAATTAGTTGCTTTTTTATTGCTGCTGGCCATTGGGCAACTAGCAGTGCTGAGATGAGAAGATGGAAGGTCTGTACAAGAGACGAATGAGTTAACTGAGAATCTCAGGTATAAGCCAGGCAGCTCCAGTGGTGTTTTGCTGAGGCAATTGTGAAAGACACTCAGAACTTTACAGCCACGCAAGTCTGGTGTTTTATCTGTCCTCATTATATTGTTTTATATTTTAAAGGTGTTTGCCTGTTGCTCTTGCTTTCTGAAGGTACAGCAATGTGTAGTGGTTACAACTCAGTTATGGAAAAAATAAAATTGTCTTTCTTCATGTCTTCCCTTGCTCAGTTCTTCCCTCTTTCTGTCCATTTGCTATTCCCTCTCTTCCCGATTTTTTTGCTGCTCTTAGACGCTACAGTTAAAAGGATGAGAACAGAATGGGACTTTCTGAAGGTGAAACCTGCAATCTGGGAGTCTGTTGCTTTTCAGTGACTTCAGTATCACCTCAACTATTCTTGATTAGTACAATATCATAGTAGTGTGTTCAGCCATTTCTGTAATCTCTAAATAGCTATAGTCCATGTTTGTTCAGTTTAACTAGACTAAAAAGTGAGTTTCATACAGTTCTGCATGACAGAGAGATGCTTGGGAAATACTGGGAAATTCCAGTATTTATATGGGTGTTTCCTGTGATCTGAGGACGTGTGAGCCTTGATCTCTGCCTGGCAATAAGGCCTGTGAGTGTGGTGTTTCGGTGGTGGGGACAGAGAAGGCACAGACTTCTGTGCTGAAATGATCAAAGCTGTTCTCAGCAGCCAAACACAGGTGACTAATGCTGGCTTTAAAAGCAAGTTTGAAAGTGTTTGATTTCAGAAAACACATGCAAGATCCTGGTGTCTAAGTTACATCTCAACGGCTTGTAATATGAATCTAGTATTTCAGAAATAAAAAAAATTACAATACTAAATATATTATAAATATTTCCTGGAGTACCTGCTAATGATCCAGAAGCCTATTATACCTCCTATGCTTCCTTACTGTTGTTACTGTCACCTAAAACATTGCTTTAAAACTGAAAAACAAAATCTTGTATTCAGTATTATCTAGGCTCTTACATTTCAGATTTCAGTATGTTCTTGTGTTTTATGTTTCTCTGACAAATTGCTCTATGACTGAATTTGAAAGTAAGAAGTGTAATCTGTCATTTAATCTTTATTTAGTATGCCTGAATAGATTAAAAAGTGTAAGATAACATTAACAGTAATAACATGAGCAAGCCACAGTGGTGGTGAGAAGATTCAGAAATCGGAAGAGATCATAAGTCCTCCTTCGGGTGAAGATCAGAAAACCAGCCTGGTTCCAGACAGCCAACGTGTGGCTTTGCCCAAATGCCCATCTCTCTGGAAAGACCAGATCCGTGAGCCTACGCTAAATGTCTGAAGATGCCTTGGGTCTTCCAAAGGCCAGTGCCATAGCCTAGTGCGTGAGTGATGCAGATTTAGGTTTTTTTCTCTGCCACAGGCTTTCTGTGTGACTGTTGATTCAGGGGTACTTATCTGAAGAGAAACATTTGTTTTTTTCTGTTTTTTCCTCCCTCTTTCTCTGCTGATTCAAAGATCCAGTAAAAAAAAACCTAACAGTACGATGTGTACTGTTATGCAGATATCCTTTATTACAGCACCAGGCACGCAAGGGGATCTCTCCTCCAAACGCCTGCACCAAACACCCTGTCATTTCAAGTTAAATACAATCACAATATACATATTCGTCCAAGAAATGCTTAGCATATTCATGACTTTTCTGATAACTAATTAGCATATGTTAATGTCTTTCATGCATGTCTGTTAGCATCCTCGGGTGGTCTTTGGGGGTCCTAAGATGAAGGCTTAAGCTCCTCATCACAGTGTCTGCTGGTCGACCTTTGTTTCTGCGTGGACTCATTTCTAAGATCAGTATACTGTGTCATTCCAGGTTGTTTTGGTCTGGTCTTGTTGCCGTCTCGGTGCCTCCTTATCTCTGTAGCTTGGTGCCTCTGCCCTCCCAAGGCCGAGCTGTCTGGAGTGGAATTATTTAGGAGCCTCTTTTATCCTACAGTTACCCCAGTTGTTCGCTGAGGACCAGGACTGCTTTTGTTTGAATTAATTATTTTGTCTAACAACTTAAAGTGATAACTTGTGCCAACATTCATCCAGTACATTCCTTAATCGAAACAGGGATTAGTCTAACAGTTACATCATTAGGTCACTATGCATGCAGGAATACAAACTGCAATAATAAAAACTACTAACAACTGGAAAATATTAAATCTTCTTTGTTATAGTTTCGCATTTCTTATGATCCCTGCTGTCACCACCGAGGTGACTGGCTGCTGGAGCCATCCAGCGCCCAACATCCATTTCCGTGGCCTGTTGCTCCGAGGCGGGCTGAGCCCAGGCGGCGTGGCAGAGGAAAGCCTGACCCGGCATGAAGGGACGGGGTGGTAGTGGGCCGGGACGGATGGTGGTGTTCTGTCTCCTTTCCCTGGCGCAGGTCCCAGGCTCGGAGAGCACCGCGTACTCCAGGTTTAAGCGCTCCATTACGAGGAAGCTGGCGGCCAGGGCTGCGGTGTCGAGCAGCCCCGTTGTCACGAGATGGCAGCAGCTGCACGCGAGAGGCGGCGGCCGGACCCATCGTCGGGCCTGCGGGCGGCCCCGGCTCCTCAGCGCCCCCGGGGAGACGTCAGGTCAGACGGGAGGAAGGGACGGCTTCGTGGAGCGGATGGCCTCACGCAGGGACTTCTGAAATTACCCGGAGCGGGGAATTAGCGCAGGTGTGGGTTGGTGTTCCCTGGTGTCCCGTTGCCGAGGGCACTGGATGTGGCGGCAGCTGCGGTCAGTGCAGACCTTCACGGGCAGAGCGTCCCCTCGGCAGGCGTACACTGCTGTGGTGAGAGGACAGCTGGGTAGCCTAGGACAGCAGGCCATACAGACAGCGAAGTCAAGGTGGGGTGAAACGAAAGAGAGAAAAGAAAGTCTTATCCCGAGCCAAGCAATGCCTGCTGCAGACCAATGTTTTTTGCTCTACGATGGGGTCTGTATTGGACTGGGTTTCAGCTGCACTGGGCTGCAGCAGCACACAGGGTTTGTTGCTGCACCTTCAGATCTGGAATGGGTACAGTAACTGGCAGGAGAATTCGTACAGGCCTTTCTCCTTCCCTTCCTTCTGCTTCTCCTTGCCCTTACACACAGCTGCTGCAGTCCCAGCCCTAACAATGGAACTTGGACCAGTCGGCCTGCCTGGATGTGGTGTAGTGTACGCTCACTGAAGGAGAAGCTTGCCCTGTGTTATTGTCTGTCCTCCAATGTGTAAGGCTTCAAGTGCTGACAAAGGGACACTCGCACTCAGCTCACCTTAGGGAGAGACTTACCCGAGGGCCATTCGGAGCACATAACTTGCAGTGCTCTGCCTTGGTCTGGGAAGAGCTGACTCTAGGAGAGGCTGTTTCGTTCCGTCGACAACAGAGGGAGCTGACGAAAGGTTAAATGAGCCTTTGAACTCACTAACTCCTAGCAGTGCCAGGGGAAAGTGAGGAAGGGTTTACATGCTCTGTGTACAAGAAGAGCTTCCTGGAAGATATAGGGAACTAAACATGGCTCATTTCTTGATTAATAATTGAAATCTTTAGAGAGCAAATAGAAGATGCTGTTTAGTGTTCAGGATGTGTTCATACAATGCCATGGCAGTTGGTCAGAAAGTGCAGTTTTATTTTCTGCTAAGCAGAATACCAGAGCTGTTCAATAATACCTGCTCAGCTCTAGAAAACTCAGGTTCTAAAACACAGTGAAGTTTTCCCTACTTCAGTTTCTAGAACAGAAAGTCCTGCATGCTTTCTCTCCTAGCAGTGGTGAAAGACTGTATTGTTCTGGGAAAACAGATACTGATTTTCTATGGGTAAGATCCTTTGTAACCAGTCAATGAATCTAAGGCTGGATGTGAGCTGCAGTAGTAAACGGGCACTCTTTATAATGGGAGTGATCAATCTGACCGTTTTCAGACATCTCTTTTAGGATGAGATGAGTAATGCTGTAGAAATGTCTCTTTTCACTGACAGAAGGAAAGCAGGGTGACTGGTTCAAATATCAGTATCTGCATTGTCCCACTTAATGTGTCAGGTCTGCTTTTAGAGTACTGCTATTATGAAATCAGAGCTATTCTGAAAAGTAGTTAACAAATATCCCTGTGTGTAGTTTTTAAAGGAATTGTTTCCATTAAAATTGTTTTTCCAGTGACACCTCAGGTGCCTGAGGAACTCTCCATCACGAAAAGTGTTGTGACTCTACGTAACAGTCATGCTGCAGCAGGCTTGGAAGGGAGGAATAACAGGAGAGCTGAAATGGAAGTGGAAAAGAAGCAGGTGAGTAATGCAACATTCAAATGCATGGGTAGTGTATTTGCTTTCCTGATGTGTTTTTTTTACCTGATCTTTGGCCTGGAATCTTGTTATGCATGTACTACCTTATTGATATGCAGAACAGTAACATGAGGAGGTTCACTTAGGAAATGACTACTAGAGAAATGTCAGGAGCAATTGCTTTGTCATTTATTTGATTCAGCTTCTGTCCATTTCCTCCAGGCTATTGTTCTGCAAACTAAAATCAAAACCAAGCTAACAAAGCCCTGAAGATGAGTTTGTTACCTCTGAGGGAAAACGTGTATTGTAAAAGATACACACGAAAATCGTGAATGACTCAGTTTTCCACTTGCTTTAATAACCACTGTGTGTGAGGAAGATGATTTCTTCAGTTGTGCAGGATGTAGATGTTAATTTTGTCATGTAGACAGAATGAGGTGCTATGAAAAATTTGCCAAAAAGTAGCTTTCTGAGAATAAAGTTTTTTGTCATGACAATAGAATGTCAGATTCTTGGCCAGGGATGAAAGAACACACGGTATCTACCTAACGTGGAAACAAGACTTCAGATCACTTCCCATTTTGGTATTATTTTCTATTGCTGTACACTTTATCCCCTCATTTTTTTCCTAGTGGACACTAACACACTAATTTTTTTTCTTTTTAGGCATTATCTGTTGCTTTTTTGTTCATCTTAAATAAATCTGTGCTCCAGCCACCCACCTGTTTCTATTCAGTAACTTCTTGAAAATTGACTTCTCATGTGAACCATAGTGATACGTGTCTGTATTACTAAAAGTTACTACCAGAACGTTACACTCAAAAACACTTCTCTATTTTAGTGCTACCTAATTGTGACTGTTCGTATCTTAAGCTGTAAACTTTTAGTCAGTGACCACGCTTTTTGTTGTGCTCTCCTTTCCTTGATTGCTCCTGTTGCAAAGTCAGTATTGAAGATGCTGATAGCTGTTTTCACATGGTTGCTTTCTTTGACCATAACTGTTGAGTAAGGCTGCTTCAGAGATGTATACTCAACATTCTTGCTTATAGTGGTTTAGAAACCTGAATTATTATTATTGAGGGGTGTCTGTGAGGGTAACAAGCTCAAATTCTAAGAAGAGGAGGCGTTAGCAGGACAGGGGGGCTAACACACTTGCTGAGTGATATCTTGTAATAATTGTACTCTTGAAGGTCATTGGATGTTGGAAAAAGACTGTGCTGTTACATCATTCTGGGAAACCTGGTTCTCAGGGCAATTACTTTCCTTTCTAAATAAGCAAAATAGTCTTGAAACTCCTCCTTTCAACAACAGTGCTTTGTTCCTTCCTGCGCCCCTCCACAGTATGATTGGAGAGTCTGTGAATTTTAGACTTGTTAAGAGACACAACTCAATGGGTTTAGTAGTTGAATCTACCCCACAGAGAAATTAAATAAAACTTTTCTGTGAGATGAGAAGAACTTTCTGTGAAATGATGTATGTGAAACGTTCTTCCTTAAAATGTAACATCTTTTAAGAGAGGAGTACATGTCATTGTCTTCACTCTTAGTCACAGAGTCATAGAATGGTTTGGGTTGGAAGGACCTTTTAAAGGTCATCTAGTCCAACCCCCCTGCAATGAGCAGGGACATCTTCAACTAGATCAGGTTGCTCAGAGCCCCGTCCAACCTGACCTGGAATGTTTCCAGGGATGGGGCATCTACCACCTCCCTGTGAAACCTCTTCCAGTGTTTCACCACCCTTATCGTAAAAATTTTCTCCCTTATATCTAGTCTAAATCTGCCCTCTTTTAGCTAGTTTAGCAACAGGGACTGTTAAAATGTCTGTCCCCATCTTTCCTATAGGCCCCGATTACATACTGGAAGGCTGCAGTAAGGTCTCACTGGAGCCTTCTCTTCTCCAAGTTGAACAGCGCCAACTCTCTCAGCCTTTCCTGGTAGGAGAGGTGTTCCAGCCCTTGTATCATTTTTGTGGCCTCCTCTGGCCCTACTTCAACAGCTCCATGTCTTTCCTGTGCTGAGGGCTCCAGAACTGGACGCAGGACTCCAGGTGGGCTCTCATGAGAGCGGAGCAGAGGGGCAGAATCCCCTCCCTTGACCTGCTGGCCACGCTGCTTGTGGTGCAGCCTGGGATATGGTTGGCCTTCTGGGCTGTGACCGCACATTGTCAGCTCATGTCCAGCTTTTCATCCAGCAGTACCCCAAGTCCTTGTCAGCAGGGCAGCCCTCAATCCCTTCATCCCCCAGCCTGTACTGATACTGGGAGTTGCCCTGATCCAGGTGTAGGACCTTGTGCTTGGCCTTGTTGAACCTCATGAGGTTCACATGGACCCACTTCTTGAGCTTGTCCAGGTCCCTTTGGGTGGCATCCTGTCCCTCAGGCATGCTGACTGCACCACTTGGCTTGGTGTCATCTGCAAACTTGCTCAGGATGCACTCGATTCCGCAGTCTGTGTCACTGATGAAGATACTAAACAGTACTGGCCCCAATATGGACCGTGTGTCAGTCTTCCGTGTGTCAGTCTTTCATCTCTACAGTGAAGAGACTTACCGAGAATTACACTGTAATTTACAAGCAGGAGTCGAGTTAGAACTAAGATACTTGGATTTCTACTTCAAGGACCACAACCAGTTACTAAAAGTGTGATGTGGGGGTCTTTGAGATAACATAGTGGGATGACCAAAACACAAGTTCTTCCTAAAACCATTTGGAAGTCAGTCCTGGCTAAAACTATATGAAAATCTGTTAATCTTCTTAGACATAATAATGACTATTTAATGTGTGCTGCCTGGTAGCATAAAGAGATGGGATGCATTGAAAAGAAAATCTTCTCACATTCCAGTGAAGGTGTGTGGTCTCTTTGTGGGCCAAAAGATTACTTCCTTGTATACACAGTTGATTTGCCACAGAAATGTCTGCACTTGTTTTAGAGGGACACAGATCCAAGCAGTCTCATTAGCTTTCTGCCAAGTTGTCTACATAAATCATGCAGAAAGTGCTTCTCAAAGCTGAAGGCCTGCTGTAGAACATTTGGGATATATAAAGGAGGAATACTTTTTTACAAACTATGTTTTTGTAAGACATTTCTTATTGTGATTACGGGAAGGTTTTGAGGAAGAGTAACACTGAGTGTGCTTGGAAGGACAGATTTCACAGACATAGGAGGAAGAACGTACTAATCTTGAGTGACTGATAAAAATAGCTGCATTTCCCCTTGACCGTAAATAAAGAATTACAGACCAAACAGACAACTGACATCAGAGCATTCAGCGGTGAACGTTGTGAAGAAATGCATATTACTAGGGGTTGGTGAAGAGATTCATACCCTTTGTGAGCTGATCTGAGCCTTTGCCTGAATCTTGGCTAAAGGCCTAAGCTATTTGAAAAAAAAAAAAGGTTCCAATAACTTGTCTTTGTCTGATGCATCATCTGTTTCTTTGACGTCCAGGGAAATGATAAAGTAATTAAAATATCTTATTCCTTTGAGACACCTTGTATATTTTTTCAGTTTCATATTGTAATAATGTTTTAAGGAATGGAGTCATGGAGTCAAGGCTCTGGGACTCTGGTTTGAGAGAGGACTCTGACATCCAGTAGGTCTCATACTGGAATCAGTGGCCTGGCAGTGTATGCACCACAAAACTGATCTTTCCTCACAGAGCAAGCCTGAGGCATCAGACTTACTATCTGCATGCAGAAAACATGGCATTATCTGCTGGTAAAATTGGCCCAAATGCCAGTTCAGAAGAGGACAAGAGGGCACTCAGGTTCGTCAGGTGACCTGTGGTAGTACCTAGAGATGTACAGGGCCTGGGACCTGTTCCACCGATATGATGGCCTTGTTCAGACAGCTTTGTTAAAGTTTGTGTGATCAGTAGCAGTGAGTTGGTGCTTTGTGGAAGGAAAGCTGGTGGCTCAAGTTTAGAGCACATGATTTGGACACTGATATTCTGTACTGTTATTGAACTCCCATACAAGAGACAAGCTGTTTTTGAAGCTTTTAAGTAATGAGCGTTGAGCCCTTTGATGGGAGTTGTGTTATCTGTGATGGTTAAGTACGTTTTTTGACAGATTTCTTCATTCAGTCATGTTTTCGCTTCATTGTAATGGCAGAAATGTCCTTCTCAGCTTCCAGTGGTCCAGAAGATTGGATATAGTGTTGCAGAAAGTGCTGACATGAAGGTCTGTGAGAATACCAATTGCATCTGGAAAGGTATGTTCCAATATAGCAGATATTCTCATGCACACTGAACAGTAAGATACAGCAGGCTGCATCTATTGAAAAGCAAGTGCATCTACCTGTTCCAGCAAGTGTTACAGAAGAATGTGAAGTGGCTGAGACCTATGTTGCTTGGGTCTACTTCTGGAATTCTCACCGTCTGTGGAGAGATAATATTCCACCTCTTCCAGTGTGGTTAACCCTTAGTGTTTTACCTGGCTCTCCTTTAGGCCCCATCTCTTGCATTGATGGCCCTAAAACATTAATTTCCTTTTGGCTTTTCAGTTTTAGAACCCAAGAAATAGGTGGGGTGGTGCTGCAGAATAGGCGCAGGGTATGTTTCATGTGGACTGCTGGGTACATGAGAGTGCAAGGCATGCAGAGATGGTGGAGTTTTGTTGCTCCTACCTGTAAGAAAAGGTATCTGGAGCAAACTGTCCATAGTACTGCCTCTTGTTTCATCTGCAGGGGGTTGGTTAATTTGCTCCAAAAGATATCCTAGGAGTGAATGAGCATAAGGGAGTGTGAATGATCAGGCGATTGGATGTGAGGGGCTAACCTGTGAAATAATACAGATATTCCCAGAGTTACATGAGTATGAGGCCGTTCATTAAATATCATACCAATATTTTGTTGTGTTCTGTCTTGGATAGATGATTTGTTTTTGTGATCTGGCTATTTCTGTGGATGATGGGTTCTTCCGGTCAGGGCCTGATTCATGCTGATGTAAAAACAGTGAGAAACAGCTGCTTTATGAATCTGTAGTTCGGCTTCTGTAGAAGCTGGGGGCTATGTGGTGGATTTATATATTCCTTTGTTGCTCTTCTCCATGCAAATAAGACTCATTTCAGAGCAGTCAATAGCAACAGTATAGGAATTAGTCAGAGTGGTTTTTTTCTTGATGGCAAATGAATACAAGTATCAGGAATACTGGGTCTTATTCCACCCAGCTACTTGTTGATGAAGTGGTGTGGTGTGACAGTACTGACTACTTACCACTTCCTGAGTCTCATTTTGAGAAGTGACACAAGCATGTGAGAGCTAAAATCCTATCAAAAGTCAGTGATATCTGCTAATGGGCAGACAAAGTAACACAAAATACTGTAATGAAGCTTATTAAAAAGTCCGTTATGCACATTTGTGTGTCTATGAAGTAAGTGAGTAGAGCTGAAAGCGTGATCAGTGTGAATTTGGGGTAGATGCATTACTCATGAAAGAAAAGAAATCTGAAATGGGTTACAGAGATGATTTCATCCTTTGTATCTCACTGCTCAATACCAGCTACTGATGTTAAAGAAGAAAAATATTTTCAGTGTCTCAGAAGTGTTGCCATTCATCCGACTTGTTACAATTAAGGGCCTCAGTTTCCCTGAATTATCTTACTATCTGGGTTCAGAAAGGTTTGGTAAAGTTTTCAAAACATAACCAAAAATCTAGATATTAGAAATACAGGTTTTTCTGTACAGAGAAATTTCATTTCAGTGATAATAGACCTTCTTAGGGTTAAAATGCAATGTTATATATCCCATTGGGAGGGTCGGAGAAGGTCGTTCCTGCAAGCCTGCTTGATTTGTCTAACTCCACAAGATTTTAGATACAGAAGAAAATCACTGTGGCCTGCTTCTTCCTCATCTTCGGTCTTGGTTTGGAGAGAGAGAGAGGCTGTACCACAGCTGTCTGGCAGAAATGAATTTTGAATTAGGGGAGAAGACTGAGGACAGAGTAGGGAAGGACTGTGTGAAAGAAGTTCTCTACAATTTGTCATTGGACTTCCATATAGGATGTCTGTGTGTATATTTAAGTTACAGAGTACAAAATCTTTGTCATTGTTGAATTGTTTTGAACAGAGAAGGCTAAGTGTAGAGATAAGAAGCAATGTCTTCTGTCCATGAAACTTTTGATATTCATTCTAAATACTCCTCTCTGGAGAATAGTTCAGAAAGGAAGTCAAAACACAGAGAAAAGCGCAGAAATGTGAATCTCCAGCTTTCTGCTCTGCACATTACAGCAAGATAATTTCTTACACATAAAAATCTAGCATTAAATGATTCATAGTACTAATGATCTGGCTTTTTCTCTATGATGTTAAGAGTATTTGCAGCAGAACTTAGACAATGACCACAAAGGATGACTCGTCTGCTTGCTCATACTTGTATTGGCTTTTGTTTCTCGCTGATGTGTTGTCCACAAGCTTAGATCTCTTTGATTGCTATGATCAAAATGTGTGAGCTTTAAAAACCTTTTCCTGTGGTTAGCTGTTGATGGGGGAAACCTTTTTGGTGGGAAATTAACACCAGAAAGCAAAGAAGTTAATGGCTGTATGAGGGGATTTTGAAGTGGGAGAGCACATATGAAGCATTCTGCTACTAGCAACTTTTGATGGAATACAAAGGCAAAAAAGGCAAAAAAACCCCACGTTCTGTGTTGACCTATGGTGCAATTCAAACAAATTACAGTGGGCCCTATTCTCCATTCTAGCTGACTAAATCCATGGAAGTTTTAAAGAGGTGGTAAAAGGTTTTTGCCTAGTTTGGTGTGTCTAACGCTTTGAGCCTACCAGCAATAAATTAGACCCTTTTGGCCTTCTCTGGACCGTGGAGAGGCAAATATGGTGAGAATGTGAAAGGCTTATGCCTGAGAAAAACTGGTGGTCTTTTGCATTACTGATTTCTATGTAATGAATCTTCACATACAGGGTGCCGAGAGGGGACCCAGAGTGAGTTTAGAGCTGTTACCATCGTGAAGCCTTCCATACCATTGGAGCCAGAAGTGGGGTTTCATATTACCGGCTTGCGCAATGATTACTGTAAGTTAATTTCTCCTCTGTGGTGGTTTGTGCAGAGTTTGGGAATTCTTATGTATGTTTCAAGAAAGGCAGTGAAGGTGTGTCTGCTTCATGTAAAATGAAAACTCTGCAGGACATATGCATGATGTCGTTTTTCTTACAAGGATGCATCTTTGAAAACTGCCTGTCCCAGGGTGGAGACATGACTGCTAAAACCCTAGAATCAATACTGCCTAACTGTCAAGCAGTTTGCTTCAGCTGTAGATCTCAACACAACTTTCAAATCAAACCAACGTACTTGCCTCTGCTTGATTAAGTTAAACATTTCAGCTGTCAGCCTTGGATATCTAGCAGCCAGTCAACACAGCAGTAAACTTTATTGGGCAGACTTTGAAATCTCTTATTTTGGGAGACATCAGTGACATTGTTTACGATTTGGATGATAGATACCTTGTGAACTAAATTCTCACTTATGTCTTTGGTTGTGCACAGGCAAAAATAAAGCATGCACAAATTGCAGAAATTAAACTTGCACAAGTTACATATGAATACACGTGGATCTCTAGTCTACAGCAGCAAATACATGTTGTAACACTTCATAATGAACAACTCTGTATGTGCGAGTGTTTGTAATTGTCCCTGTGGAGTTTTTTTCAACATATCTTTGCAAGTGCTCATGTATGTCTGTGAACAGGACAAAGATTTGTTTGTGTGATTTATACTGATTGTGGACAAAGTGTGTACCAAGACTAACAGCTCTAACAGAAGTCTTCCAAAGTGGTTTCTTAATACTTATTTCTGGCTGCAACAACCAGGTCTGTAGTCAAACAGCTGACTGATGGATTCAGCTGTTCTTCAGAGTGATTGTAGTTACCAACATATGATGTCAGACCTTGGCCTTTGGTAACAATCTTCTGTGCTTCAGGGGTCATGCAAAATGACTTTTAAGCTGCCCTAAATGGACACCTGAGGATTTCCTTTGACATGGGAGAATGTCCTGGGTTGGTATTAAGTGTTGTATGTGAACTTCTTCTGGTCTGCCTGACATAGCAGGCTGTTCTGAGGCTAACCACTGTAGTGACTTGCTTTGCCAGGATCTGCAGGTACAGTGCATCCAGCATCATGGGCAGTGGAAACAGTATTTATGTCATATGCTTGCTGAGCAAGCTCTGAAGGTGAGGAGCAGAATTTCCCTAATTCCATTCTGCATTTTTTTTTCTTGTCACTTGCAGGGTAAATGTTACCATTAACCCATGTAGGACAGCCTGTAGCATATAGACTCTCTCCTGTGTCTTTCTCCATAACAAAAATTACCTTGGAACAAGGGTGGTTTCGGAACTGTAGCTGTTGGTGGAGAATCCTCATTTCTGGTGGGAGAAATTGAAGTTGAGTGATATGGCAATCCAAAATGCAGGGTAATAGATTAAAAAATTCTAGTGGGAAAGCTGTAACTCAGATCCTGCTGTGCAAACATACCAGTTTGTGAATATTAGCCTTATGAAGACCTTGGCTTGTTACTCTCCTTCATGTAGGAGGGATACTTGTTAGTAATGGTTTCATAGAAGCATTCTCTTGAAGTTTTTCCATAGCTATTAAAAAAAAAAAAAAGCCTCTCTTTCCCAAACCGTACTTCCCCTCACCCCATCCGATTACCTACAACTTTTTTGCCATAATTTTTAGTAGCTTTTTTCTAGATCTAAACATACTGGACTGGAGCCTTGAAAATCTCATTGCTATTGCTGTAGGACCTGCTGCACACATCTGGAATGGAGGAACTCTTCAAGCCATTGAAAACATTGATTTGAATTCCAGTTCCAAATATGTTTCATCTCTGGCTTGGATAAAAGAAGGAACTTGCCTTGCAATTGGCACCAGTGATGGAGAAGTGCAAGTACTAGATAATTTATTTTTTTAGTCTTTCTTCATTTTTAGCTAAAGTGGCCACAAGACAATGTGTTACTGATTATTTTTTTAAGGAAACAAATAAAAAAGATTGGTGAAACTACAGAAGAACTCTGCTGGAGACCATAAATAGTGCTTCCTTGTATCATTCTGCACCTTACTGAACAGCTTAGTGACATCCAGTGTTATCTGTGTGTAATGGAGCCTCTGAAGCCACTTTTTAGTGATGACTGAATTAAAGATTCAGTTGTCCAAAGACAGACAGATTTTTCTTCCCTCAGTAAGAGGAGCTCTTTCATTAAATTATTTTACTCAGCACATGCTATTTTCCCTTGTATATCTCTTGCTGAGATCACTCTAGTGATCAATGCCTAGAGAACTCAAGCAAGAACTCTTCTTAAGGATTCACACAAGAGGATTTGCCTTCAGACAGATTATGCACATATGCCTCAGTCTGCTGTTATAGGACAGTCTTATTATCAAAAGATTTTTGTGGGACTTTGGCTGAGATGCTGAATAATATGGGGACGTACCTGCTGCAGTCCTGAGTCAGCAATGTGAAGGTACTGAAGGCCAGTGCTTTCAAGTATGGAATTCCAAATACTGACATGGAAATAAATAGCTTTAAACTCAGAGATGTGCATTCCTTCATTCCTGTCTGACTTCAGCATCACTCATATAGGTGCCAAAGTTTGGAAATACTTCTTATCTCACTTGTGAAATAAATGAGCTTGAGATTGTTCATATGTCAAATCAGAACTGGGCAGAGTCTTACCTGCAAACAAATAAAGAGGCAAAAAACTTTTTTCTTTTTGTTGTTAAATTTGTGTTTCTTGCTTGTTTTGTATTGGCAGCTGTGGGACATTGAAACGAAAAAGATGTTGAGAAATATGTTTGGTCACCTGTCTGTAGTTGGAACTTTGAGCTGGAATCATTATATTCTGAGCAGGTGAGTGGTATAGTATATTTACAGAAAAAGTCCTGCTGCTTTTACTTAGATAAATGTCCCATTCGTTGCAGCTGTTTTAATTGGCTTTGCTCAAAGGTGATTTACCTTTGCTTTACCAAGGGTGAATTTTACAGTAGCTGGTGAATATTTCATATTTAGGAATCATGTCAATGTAGGGACTCAGATGAGAAAGATCAAGTCTACTCTTTTGTGATTTTTTTTGCTCTCACTTTCTGTTTCAGATCTTTGACTCAGACTTGAAGGGGCTGAGGGGAAACTTGTTTATAATGAATGCTTCTACTTTTTTAGAATCATGTGATAGTCTTCTATTTTACTTAAACATAGAAACAGAAGCAAGACTTTATTGTTAAACTCAAACTGGATAGGAACACTCGAAGTAGTTTTATTGTGATTTTGCAAGATGCTCTGGCTTTTGATTGTATGAGATCTGCTGGTTGGAGTGAGGTACAAGGATACCAGCTGAACCCCCAGTCAATAAAATGCTGTTGCTGGAGTAGGCACACTGGGTGGGTTAAGTTACACAGATGCAGCTAAAACATCCTGCCAATGCCAACTGGCATAATTTTGTTACAGTAAGTGTTAGTTTCAGTTTGCATTTCAGCTTGACCAAAGGAGTGAAAATAAGAGAAACTTGAATTACAGATTTCTGAGTAGAAATTGATGATAGAATTCAGCATGAACCTGTGAACTACAGTTATGCTTGACAGATTAGGTTGACATAATATTTATTTCTCTTACTAGGTTTGAAACTAACCAGTTCATTCTAACATTAGGGCAGAGTTAAAATATCTGTATAAGTATAAAAAAAGACGTGGAGTTAATACTCATTGTTACTAAAAGAAGAGCAGCATTCTTACAGTAAACTTCACTGTGGACAATTGATACTTTGGGATTACAATTCCTATGGTTAAAAATAGTCCAACAACACATCATCATGAATCTGTAAATAAATTTCAGTACCATAAATTAACCCATCACAAAATTTTGTTGGCTTCTCTTTGTCTTTAGCAGAACACATGCCACTTCTGTGTCAAAAGCCAGTAATTCTAATTTCTGTGAAAAAATGTCACTTCAGCCAGGATTTTCAGGGGCCCAGTTCCTTCCCACTCACACCACTAGAGTTACCAAAAACCTTAATATGGCCAACATTGGCAATTCAATTCTGCTTCTCTTGGTTAGACTTTCTGTTTATTATTTAGTAGGAAAAATCTATATAAATCTTCAGGAGGCAAATGATGATGCCTTTGCGTATAATGTACATATTCCCAAGTATCTTCATAGGTATTTTTGATAAAGGTGTGCTTAATATTCACTGCTTGGTTGAAATGTTTCATGCTTTTGTGAACTTCAAGAGCTTGGCAAGTCCATAATACAGGCACAACAGGGTGATGATTCTTGCAATCAGTCAGTTTTGTGTGTGCATTTTTAGAGCTTCCAAATCACTCAACTTGCATCTGAAAAATCTTTAAAACACAGTATGGGAAAGTCTCCAGTAATTACTGCCTTAAATTAATCTATTGCTGTAGTGTCAGGTATCTGTTTCTCAGATGCCCAGAAAGATGGTATTGAATTTATTGATTTTTTCTGGTGTTGTCAGAGTAGTTGGAAGTGTGAATTTCCAGCAGGAAGGCTCTTCTGTTTTGTCACAGGTTTAATATAGGAATAACCTTAGAAAGGCAGGAAAAAAAAATGTGCTGTGGAGTATTTTCAGTTCAACTCTACTGTTGATGTTTAAAACCCATATGCAGGAGCTAAGCTGTAACAGTAGCTGTGCTTCCAGTCAGGGTATTTCTTCCTTCCTTCCTTTGGCAGGCTGATGAGACTGGCTGTAGAACCATGCATCCATTGCCTCACAGCCAGTGATGCAACAGTGTTGAGCTGTGCAGATTTTAGACCTGGAAGTGGGACTGAGAAAGAGGACAAGGGAAGGGACAGAACCAAAGAACATACTGTTACTCGCTAGTAAGCCCTTTCCCAGAGCAATACAGTTTTACACTGCCTCTTTGTTGGGCATGGAGTCATATCTGACCTTGGCAAACATCATCTTGAAAAACTATTTTTCATGAAGAACAGAAGAGAGTTTACATTAAATGGCGCGACAGTTGAATAGGGTGCAGGTTAGTGGCATACAATGCCATATTTCTTCAGGGAAATGAAAAGCATGAGAGAGAAAAGGTATTCTGCCTGGCTTGAACTGAGCAGCTGCTTGACTCCTTTCTGGTGTCAGCCACCTCTACACTCGGGGTGTGCTTGTGATAGTTGGTTTGTGTTTCCTTGTACTGAAATACTGTTGTTCTGCAGACACGTTTCACTGTGATGTGGTTTGCTTCTGAAACCACTGAAGAAACATCAGTCTAGTGATTTAGCTTGTCTTCTTTGACATGAAACCCATACTGTCTTTTTTCATCTACAGTGGTTCACGACTAGGATCTATTCACCACCATGATGTTCGGGTTGCTCAGCACCGTGTTGGGACTCTTTGCCAAAACAAGCAGAGCATTTGCAGCTTGAAATGGTCCCTAACCAACCAGTTGCTGGCAAGTGGGTCTAGTGATGGTATATTGAATATCTGGCCTAGTGACCCTGGTGTGAAATTGCAATCACAGCCACTGAAAACCATACCTCATCCCTCAGCAGTTAAGGTATATGGAGAAGGAATGTCTGCTTTTCTGTATTTGCTCTCATGAAATCACATTGTTGATGTGGACAGTTCGGGAATATTTCAAATCCACGAATTATTAGTTTCTCCTCCTCTGACTGCGATGCAGTTAGTTTTAAGACCAGTTCTCCTCATTCCAAGTCACAGAGAAGTCTGATAGGGCTTTAATCAGGAAAATTTACTGGATTATCAGGCCTTTGTAAGTATAATGCCAAATAGAAATAAAATTTACAGCCTTCTCCTCTGTTTTGCACAGAAATCTTTGGTGTCACAGTACTTAAGAGTTAACCAACAAGATATTTCAATTTTTTTGAGTTTTAGAAAATTCTGTCTGCTGCAATTATTTTAAATATGATATTTATTTTGCCTTCCTGCCCATGTTTTCATGTCATTTCTGGTAGCAAAGAATCTGAAGTAATAACCTGGAAGTGAGACAACTTAGAATCTTCATCTTTATGAAGTCCCAGTCTGTGTGGGAGAGAGGACAAGTATCAGCAATAAGAGACAGGGGAGTCCAGCATTTATAAACTGTCTGTCCTCCCAAAAAAATCTGAGGCTGGCCTGAAGTGCTGCTGTTAAAGCATCAGAGGAGGTTAATGAAGAAGGTGAAATTCAGTTCTTAGTAGCTTTTCTTCAAAGAGAGTCTAGGCTTAAGGCATATCCTGGAAATAACACAGAAGAACCCAGGTCTCTTGTAAGCCCTGTAATTCGCGTTGCTTAGGCTTCTGTGATGGCTTGGCTTAGGCAGTGAGACTGTATCTTGCTGGGTTCTTCTGGTACTGAGGTGTTAACCCGTGGCCTGTGAAGGGTAAGCAGAGAAACTGGAGTTTTATGAGCATATGTGGGACAGTGTAGGCTACTGTGAAGCAATGGCAAAGGAAGCACCATTTGGAGTTTTCGGATTCTGCATTGCTCTGTGTGTGTGTAGGAAGAACATGGTGTAGGGTGAAAAAATCCAGAGAGACATTCTGGGTGTTTGTTGCAGTTCATTTTTCCAATGGCTTTTAAGCAAAATCTACTTTGTTTTTCCAGCTAACCTCCTAGTCTGTCTGTTCTGTCATCTGTTTTCTTTTTTTTTAGGCTGTGAACTGGTGTCCTTGGCACTCCAAAGTCCTTGCTACAGGGGGCGGAATGAAAGATGGGATTTTGCGTGTCTGGGACATAAATCGTGAGAAAATAATCCAAAGTGCAGCTACAGATTCTCAGGTGAAATGATGAAATGTCTGCATATTTAGGCTATGCTCTTCTTGTATATCTGTGCTCATCTGGCAAACTCCCACTGACTTTGAGGGTGGTTCTGCGGTCAAGGGAAGAGCGGGATTTTCTCTGGATGTGCGATTGCGCTACATTCAGTACTGCAGTGTGTGATTGGACTCAGCAGTTTCTGGTTTCTCATTCAGCACTTCTGTCTCCACACAGAAGTGATTGAAGAGGAGGTGGTCTTGCAGCCAGACACTTCTCATCATGTTTTCCTTATTGGCAATAATAGTTTTGGCCAAAACTCTTGATGTGGAGAGAATGTTGAGGGGGAGGGAAAATTCCCAGAGTGCTGGGGTGAGAAGAGGTGTAAGAGTCAGAGGGCAAACATCCGTCTCTGGAGTTTGAATATTAGGAGACAGAGGAACAGATTCTCAGCTGGAGTAAAGCAGCATAGCTGTTGATTTTCCTGGAACTATGACAGCTTAGCTGAGGATGTGTTTGAAGGTTGTGGGTTTTATACTGATAGGCTATTATCACATTCAGATAGGACAATAAGGCAACTGTACTTCAAAACGCTGTGAGGAATGAAATGATCCTTCTGAAGAAGTAAATATTCTGATGGCACTATTTCTCAGTAGCTTGTTTAAACATTGTATGTAACATTTCAAATCTACTGAATGGTGCATGTTGCCCTGTTCTGAAAACTAATGCAGAATTTTAAATTGCGATAGATCTGTTCCTTGGTCTGGTTACCCAAAACCAGTGAACTGATGACTGGACAAGGCCTTCCTGGAAATCAGATGAAAATATGGAAGTATCCCACACTTGTCAATTCATCAGAACTTCATGGGAAGTATTTAAGTTAATAGTTTGAGCTATTTCAGTTAACTATCTGTTTAATCAGTGTGGTTTTGCAAGTGCATACCTTACACGTATAGAGTTAAAATAGCAGTCATCTACACATCCTCCCTCTGCCTACACCCATGCATTCATGTGCACAGTCCTCATGCATGGGATTGTAAAGGTTGACGTATTAAGATAATAGTATAAGTTGCTTCTGTAAAATTCTTTGATTTTGATGATGGGATTGTCTCCTATAATTTCTAAGGCCAAGCCAGATGCAGGATGTGGATTTCCACTGCTTCCTAAGGCTTACTAGGCGTGGACTGAGTGTGCTAATACGAGGTTGCTTCCAGTATGTTCTAGGCTGATGGCCTTCTAGATAACTGAAACTGGATGTGGCTCTTCAATGTTGCAGCTCATCATGGAAGGATACTGAACCAGCTTCCTAATGATGTTTGAAATAAATCTCCATGTGTTATTTAGAGCTGTCTGGGTTTTAATGAATGATTTTGGCTGTGAAGCAATGCAATGCAGTGTGTTTCCCTTGTACTGTGATCACAGCTAGAGGAAGTGGAGTTTCCTTGTAGGTCTGTATTGGTCCGTGGAGTTGTAGGGCTACACTACACATAAAAGTTGTTCCTTGCTATTAAGCCTTCTTGTTTCTGATGCTTGCTGTCATTCCTGTGCATTAAGTTTTACTTGTTTCAGTGTTAACTGAAGTGGTCCAGCAGAAGCATCTGAAGTTAAAAGACAAAACAAATTATTTGCACACAGGCTGCATTTTCACAGGTTTGGTGGTTTTTTCACACTCACTGACCAGATATGGTCCAAGAAGCTTTGGATTTTTAACCTAACAGCTGATATTTACAACTACTTTTTGTGCTATGTTGCTACATTTGAAACCATTTATTAAATTCCTGATTTATTAAATCCCAGCCATACTGGGATGCTGTCCTTGGAAGCAGTGACTTGGGTGTAACCAGGGACTTGGCTTTAACACTAACCTATAAGAGGAAAACACAGGAGAGTCAAAACAAAGATGGCTGGAAGAGAGAGGGTGGCTTGTGTAATGCTGCTTGTCTGTGCTGCTTTTCCTTCCTTGTCCATACTCATTTATGTATAGCTCTTAAGATTGTGTCCTGTGATATCATGAGAAATTATTTGATAAGCGACATGATCATTAGTCTTAGCTACTATAGCCTGAGGTTTCTCAAGTCTTTGTAAGTGTTGAATATATTATTTGAAATGAAACCTAGATTTAGTCTTACCTTTGACAATATGGTTTAAAACATTTATCATGTAAGTCAAATGTGTTGGTAGTTTGGTGAAGCTGGAGGGTTACTTATCATCCTGTTTCCTATTCAGTTTACTTGTCTGCAAGAGAAACTAATTTTCATTAACAAAAAGACCAGGTAATTGTTACACAGATACATTCTTGCTTACAAAGACTCTTATTACCTTACTATAAGCAACTGAATGTTGGAAGAAATTGTCAATGTATCAAAATAACGTTCAGAAAAAATACTGTGATAGATGATTGTGAGATGGTTCTAAATCAGCCTCAGACACCCTTAACCACCCAAAGAAATGAGTGGATAAATTGTAACTGAATGTCATTACTTAATCCTCCTGCAAAATGCTGAAGACCTCAGCTAACAATGAAGCACAGTCAGTTGCTGTTGAGTACTTTAGTAATTGAGGTTGCCTATTACTGGGCATATTCAGAATAGACTAGCAGCTGATGGTAACCTTTTTATGGCACTGAGTCCCTTTTTGAGGTACTTCTGATAGAACTATTAAAGTAATTTACTAGAAAAAAAGATTTGTTTTGGATGTAAATGCCCTTCCCTTAGAAAAGCTGTTGTAAATAAACAAAAACATACAGGCAAACAAAATGTAATTGCTTTTAGAAGTACCTGAATGTGATCGTGAAAAAAAGAAATAATACTCCAGCCCTCTCCACTCAGAAAACACGGAAATGAGTAATTTCAACTGCTGATCTCTCCCTATCCCCCTTCACATGGTTTTGGCTGAAACTAGTAATCAGATTTCAGTCAGTGTTGTGGATAGTTTTGGATGCCTCCAAAGACTACGTCTCCAGCTCTTCCTTCAAAGTTGTTACAGACACTGAATGGAGACAGTGTAAAGAATTCACTGAGTTGTAAACTCATGGTGTTGGATGTTGACAAAGATGATATACACTTCAATAACTCGAGAAGGAGTAAAGCCTGAGAGTTAATCTCTGCTGAAATAATTTAGTGATGTTGTCAAAATTCTAGTCACCAAGTTTAGGTGGGACACACGTTACTCAGCACCAGGACAGCAGATTCTTGCCTTTAGTCACAATGGCTCCAGAGAGCTGTTGTAGCAGCTTCGCAAAGTTGGGGCAGACTGTCCGTCTGCAACAATCCTATAGATCTTCATCAGTTACTATTGTGATAAGTACCACAGTTTCAGAGAGTTTTACAGTTCCTCGCATATTTATCCTCATAATATTATGTTGAGCTAGAGAAGTGCTGTGTTCATGGAGAACTCAGGTACAGATAATGTAGGACATAGGCCACCTACATTCATTCAAGGTGGTCACCCAAGACTTCACACCTTCACACTTCCTTTTAGGATGTGGTTCATCTGGTTTGTTTTAGATGAGATAGATACACTATGTCTCAGAAGTTTCTTTTTTTCCCCTTTGGGTGACTAGCTCAGCTGTATGATTGTCAGTAACTCACCCAACCAGAGAAGCCAATGACCAGTAAATTAAAGTAAAAAAGGCTTCGATTTCTCCTACCCCTATGTGCCAAAAACCATTATGGGTTTGCTTAGCATTGACATTGTGCTAGGTGGTACAGGAGAGCAGAGGTAGATACAGGTCTCAACAGTCTCAGTTTAATGGCAGACTCTTTCTGCACTCAGTTCAATTTCAGTTGCTTCTACTGAGAGAGATACTTGTATAACCAGATTAATGAGTTTTGTATGTTCTTTGTGCTGCTAGACTGGGGTAGCTTCTGGCCTTCAGTGTCTGACTCCCAAAGTTTACTACAACTACAGACAAACTCAGTATGCAATTCCAATAAATTATTCAGTGGGATCACTGTTAGAAGATCTCCATAACAGTCATAACTGAGCAGCTGGAGACACTATCTCATGATTGTTGGATCAGCTGCAAATTGTCTGCAAGGCCTTTGCAGCCAGATGGGAAAGCTCAGCAGCGAGACACATTACCAAACACAGATGGGACTGATGCTGCAAATGCAGTGGAGAATCAAGAGTTCAGATTCGGTGTTCTGCTTTGACACAAATGTCTTCTCAATGTGGTGCAGTCCTGGCAGTTAAAGCCTGGTCTCTAATAAGAAAACTTCAGCTCTTTCTTAATGTGAAAATATTCTGTAGAAAATGGTAGCTCCCCGCACCTACGCAGCATTTTGAGCTGCTACAGTAAAAGTGGAAAAAGCCATGCTCTGGGTGCTGGTGGTGAAAATGACTGGCATAATCAGTGTAGAATTGTGATGTATCTTTGCATTCTTTTGTACATATTTTGTTTTACAGGTCATGAAGGGAGAGTCCTGCATATAGCCCTGAGCCCAGATCACAGCAGGCTGTTTTCTGTTGCGGCTGATGGAATAGCTTGTCTGTGGAAATGCCATGAATCTGGGGAGAGCAAGCACAGCAGCAAAGCTTTCTCTAATGGTTATCAGAACTCATTCTTGTGACTTCTTCTCCTTGAAAGCAAGTGATTAAATGTACTTATCCCATTCAATAATTCAAAATATGTGTGTTCCTTCCAATGGAAACATGGCAGGAGATAGTACAGTTTTTTCAAGAGAATGCAATTTTCCCCATCAGTCCATGATATGAAATGTTAGTAGCTTGTCTTACCCTAGAGGAAAAATACTCTAACTCTAAAGAATAACACCATATTTATTTTCATTAAACTAGCAAGCATGGGTACAATCCACCTTGTGTTAAGTGCCAGCATAAAGTCGTAGGTCCTGCTTTTAGCTATGATTCTTGTAAGTAATTTTACATCAACTTAGCATCCCCATTTGGAACCACATGCCAATTCTTGTAAATTGCCTTGAATCATTCAAAGGCTAGTATCAGCAGAGACCAGTCCAGGGGACTGTGTTCTATATATCAGAGAGATCATGGTATGGAATCTGTCTAAATATTTCTAGAGATCTATGTTTAATATATAACTGTAGCTAAATATAAATGATTTCTTGGGAATTGTTTCTTGGTTTTGTAGTGGTAATGATGACTAGCGTAATTAGAAAACTGTCTGTGTTGAATTTTGAATTGTTTCTTTTCCTTAAACCCACCTGCTATGTTTGACAATTATTGAAAATATAAATAATTGCATAATAGTTCTGTTATTATGCATAATTATAAAATAAACTGTTTAATACGGACATAGTCAAAGACGCATGCTGTTTGGGTCAAACACAACAGTTAGTTCATTTATTCCATAAGGGTACACTTTAATTCTGGATGTCAGCAAACCTGGCAGCTGTCACGCTCTTATTAATTTCATTTAGTGCTCACAAGGACCAAACCTCTTGGACTTGAACAGAAGTTTGCCTGTGTAAGACTTGTACACTGTCAACAGCTAAGTAAGAATGTCAGGATTGGCCTTCAGATGCTATTCAGATGCAACTCAGTAGGGCTATTCAAAACGTGTTCTATCCACAGACATCTTTGAAGCTTTGCTTTCGTTATTAGGAATGATGAGAGGCAGTGGGTAAGGATTCACTCTTGCATTTGTACATTAGGAGTCCTGTGAGCTCAGAAACTCATATTGTTTGGATTTCTTTTTTTTTTTTTTTCCTGCTGGAAATTTATTTATATTATTTCTTGTAGCTGGGAAAGAATGGGAGATTAGGGAAGTAGAACAGTGTCAGGCCATGGAAAATTAAGCTGTGATCAAATGCATGAGAAGAGATAGGCAAAGTTAGCAGGGGCACAAGTATCTCTGGAAATGAATGTGAAACTGTCATGTCTAGTTCTCACCATTTTAAAAACCTCATCTTCTGCTGCTCAAATCATGTGGTTGCTAACTTTGGGTCTGGAAGGTTGAGACCACTGATCTTTTTTACCTAGTAAGATGTTAATTTACAATAAATCTGCTGCTAAACTGCTGGTTTCTAACATCATCTCGTGTGGTCTTCAAAACAGGTTAGAAGATGGGAACGTTGATTATCAGTTGAGAGATGACTACCAAGAAGCTTGTGTCTAAGAATGGGAAATAACTTACACTGTGCCTGTCTTCTCGTATGAGCATGTTTGTTGCAGCAGATTTTATCAAACATTTGGAATGTGATTTAGATATTCCAGATAGTATTTTAAATAATGTAGAAGTTTTTTCAAATATTAAAAACATTATTTCTCTTTTGAATGTGAAAAAAAAACAGTGGAATTAGTCTCTTTACTCATATGTTTTTGGGTTGTCCCAGAAATTCTCTCTCTTTCTTTGACAGTACCTAAATGCTGTTGGTTTGTCAAATGTTGGAAGAGATGTATGTCACAGGATGGGGGGGCTGTGGTGGTAAAGGAGCTGATCAGTATTGAGGCGAAGCGTATTTTGTTGAATGCTCAACTGTCAGAAGAAGAAATTACATTTCTTTCAGACTGAGAAGTGGTCGTTTCTTAGTTAATGATAGTTGTTCATTGTTGAGTAAAGCTGTGTTGCCCCAGAAGTATTTTAATATAATATCTGAAAGTGGGAGAAGTCACTGACTTCAGTAGAACTAACCAGCAGCCCATAAATACAAGAGAGTCTTGTATGTGTGTGACCTATAGCTCTGTTCTGTGACCATGTCTGAGAAAGCATTTAAGCATGCATTTAAAATCCAGACTGTGACTAATCTGGAGTGAAATTAAACATGCACTGGAGTGCTTTTTCTGGGTGTGCTTCTTTTCTAGATAGGCTCCTTTACTGTCAGTTTCTTTCACATGGCAAGTACCTGTCTTTCTGTAATAGGAATTAGAGAACCTGAGTAGGCAGTGTGATTCTGCTTCACTGATCTTTTGCAGGTAAAGTTGCTGAATGCTTGCAGACATAGAGTGTGCAGTTGCTGAAAGCAGATCATTGTTCTTGCATAGCTGCCTCATTCTGCCAGTGCAAAGGTCTTAACATACGAAGTCATGGACAAAATGTGAAATCTTGACTTTCTCCATGTAGAATATGGTGTATTTTTAGCTCATTTCCTGTTACATGCCTGGTATATTGTTCAGGCCCAGACTGAGACAGAAGTCAGAAGCCGTTTCTAAGAGGTCAGCTTGTTCTGCACCTGAGGTCTGTGTGCACTAAAGGCTGAGGCTCTAGAGGTGGCACAGAGGATTAAGTAAAATTTAAGTTGCCTGAACTCAGGCTGTCATCCCCACAGTCCTATCCAAGGTTAAGTGCCATACAACACATGGAATCCAAAACTTCAGGACAAAAATAATTTTTACAACAGGAAAAAACTTCATTGCCTGTTCAGGGCATGTGTCTTCCCAGGTATACCAGTATGACAAGGTGATTGTCTGTCTGTAATACAATGAAATGGTTTAAAGAACCTTGTGTTAGGGAATCCTTTTCTTTCCACACATAAATGCACTAAATATTTTCTAGGAAAACAGTCCCCTGTTCTTCAGCCACTGTATGATCTGACTTGATGCTACCTGCATAAATGTTGCATTAGTTTGTGTAGTGCAGTTTATACCAGTTCATTTTGACCAGTTATCTCATATACCTGCAATGAGAAGAAATTGTTACATTCTAGATGTCAAAATGCCATTGAATGGTCGTAACATTTTTCTTAGCTAGTACATAAACTTGCATGGGCTCCATCCTGTAGTGGTGGATCTGTATTGGGAATGGGTTCATGCCTCTTAATCAGAGAAGGTCCCAACCTAGGCGAAAACTTGGTTCCATTTCCTTGCTTCTGCTTTTTGCCCCCAGGGTTCCACTACTGGCAGTGGTGACAGAGGCTTGAATGTTTTGTTTGCCATGTAAAACCAGTTCTAGTGGCTCATTTTGCACAATTCACTAAATAACACTCATATAAAAATAAGTTTTTGAAGTATTTGGGGTAGATCCTAAATTCTAAGCTAGAGGGGGAAGGCTGCACATTTTTCCTTGCACATTTGTTCATGCTTTGTAAACCCCTTGGTCAGAACCTCTCCTTCCTTCTGATCCCACTTGGGTCAGTACTACTGTCTGAAAAATGGAGAAATACTGAATGATAGGCTTTGAGTGGGATTTTCCACTGACGAGGATGCTGTCTGTGACTTCTAGGGAAGAGGAGGAATCACAGAATCACAGAACGGTAGGGGCTGGAAGGGGCCTCTGTGGGTCATCTAGTCCAACCCTCCTGCCGAAGCAGGGTCACCTACAGTAGGCTGTAGAGGACCTTGTCCAGGTGGGTCTTGAATCTCCAGAGAAGGAGACTCCACAACCTCCCTGGGCAGCCTGTTCCAGTGCTCCGTCACCCTCAGAGTGAAGAAGTTCTTCCTCATGTTCAGACGGAACTTCCTGTGCTTCAGTTTGTGCCCATTGCCCC
>Ga0065711_1001968_pt1 | contig 37793 bp, 17 predicted proteins | sample Hoacrofraction12_FD_59098 | JGI IMG/M metagenome (GOLD analysis project Ga0065711, IMG submission 59098) | Hoatzin crop microbial communities from Cojedes, Venezuela - Epithelial fraction 12 v2 (version 2) | ecosystem: Host-associated > Birds > Digestive system > Esophagus > Crop | place...
CCTGGCCCACGGGATTCCTCCCAGTAGCTCCTTGAAGAGGGCAAAGTCAGCCCTCCTGAGGTCCAGGGTTTTGATCCTGCTTATCGCCCTGCTTCCTCCACGCAGGATCCCACATCTGACTGCTCATGCTGCCTCCGAGGTGAAAACTGAACAAGGAAGCTATAAACCAGACTAATTCATTTACATGCCTTTTCTGCCTTGAGGAGAGCCTAAAAGAAAGGAGGCTTTGCAGAAGACTGGAATGAGTCACTGCACTGCCTGCAAGGCTGAACAAAGCTGGGATCCCTGGGTCTGTGGAATATTTGCTGGTAAAAGTAGATTATAAATGTAAATGTAAATATAAATATAAATATAGATATAGATACAGATACAGTATAAATGTAAATATGACTATAGGTAAGAATATATGAACATATATAGATCATATGAATATAAACATAAATATCATACAGATTCAAACCTGTACCAGGAGGAGATCCAGGAGTCAGTTCATCTATCTTACATATAACAATACATGAAGCTTGACCTTGCCCATTTCTGAAATGTTTGGGTAGTGAATAAAAACATTTTAACCCATGGAGAGCAAGGGCTGCCCCACTTCATGCAAGGTTAGGCTCTTTCATCATGACTTCTTCTGGTGGCACTGCAGACACCATAAAGACAGCTGAGGGATACTGTTCATGCCATGCAGCTGCTGAAGCAACGTGCTGCGTACCCTTTATGCCCTGTGTGGGCTGACAGTGCAAAGGGGGCCCAGAAAGCACATGGCATAAAAAATAAGGCTACAGTTATCGCAGTAAGTGAAATGGGTTTGGGATCCTTCTCTGGTGTTGAGGCCAACTGGCTTGGAATGGCCCACTGCTATTTTATTAAACTCTCATAGTTTCCAAAATATGAGGCTCCATCTAAACTCTTCATCAGGAATGAGACACACTAGCTCCCTCCAAAGACATGCCCAGAAATTCTTTGGGAAAGCGCTATTTAGCCCAGACATAAGGTACACCAAGCAGTATCGTAACAATTTCACAATATAGATGATCAATTCCAGTGTCTGGGAACACTCCCTGGCACTTTGTACACATAACCTCAAACATTAGCAGGACTGTGTAGGTGGTTAAATCCTACCTGCAAACCTGGTTTTACTGTAGCAGGGTCACAGGTCAATGTGCCAATGCCACATTGTGCCTTTGGAGTGTAAATGCGCCTGGATAAATGGAGATACAAGTCCAGAAAAATGTGCTTGGACAAAAAATTAGTCCTTTTGCCAGAGTGACAGAAGGTTCTTTGGTGAAGGAGCTGCAGATCTTCAGTGAAAGTTCTTGATTCACTCTATGCTACATCTCTACCAATGTTAAGATGCTCCTCAATTTTAATACAGAGATACAGCTCGGACTTTCGAAGCATGAAGTCGCAAAAGACTGCAGCCCTTTCTTTTACACATAGGGAAACTGAGGCTTGTGCAGCTACATGGAAAAAGGCCATTTGACAAACAAGTGAAAGAGCAAGACAAGAGCCCACTCAGGTCATCTGAACCATGTCCAAACCTGCTCACCAGGTTGCATCTCCATCATGGCTCAGCAAAGCACCAAGTGAAAGAGTAAATCTTTCAGTTATGAAATGCTGATTGCTGTATAGTTCACACAGGGGAAAAGAAGTTTTTTCTTCATTCCAAGGAGCTATGGAAACAGAAAAGGAGAGAAGGACAATAAATTAATATGCTTTGATCTGATTTTCAAGTGCCTCTAACAGCTCCCAGGCCCTCCTCCTCATTCTGGGCTCTCTGCACATGCACTGCACGTCTTCAGCAAGGCAAGAGCAGCCTTTTCTGCATATCAATGTCCTACAGCTTCTAGAAGAGCCAGGCTGTGGTGAGGAGACGCCTCTCACAATGTGCTTTTAATTTCTGTTGTGCAGAAAAGGTGATGTGCCGTGCAGTGTGCTGAGATCACCTCAGTGGATCCCCTTGAGTACAGAGGCTCAAATACAGCCTTGGCACTGCAGAAAAGTCTGCAAAGCCGCAGCATGCACCAAAGCCAGAGAACGTATTTACTGCTTCTACTTGGCAAAAAGTTCTCCAGGTGCCCCGTATCCAACTGAAAAATAACCCACAAGGGCAATGAAAGCATCCACCGCTGACCTCCTTCTCACCTGCCACAGCTACCCCACAAATCTGGCATTCATTATCATCTGAGCTACTGTTGAAAGTTTTCAGGTCATAGTATTTGGTAAGGAACTACTTTTCGTAAAAGGTAAAAATTGTCCAAGATTATGTACTAAATCAGTAGAAGATCTAGGGACCCCTGNCTTATTTCCACCGCTTGGGATTTAGCTCCTGGCCCGATTCCTACTGAGAAGTCTACTCTTCAGTGAAGTCATGGGAAAACTGTCTATGCAGTCTATCCTTGTGCGAAACAAGATTGAGCTGGATTCGACCAAAGAACAGATTATCCTCTGTACCAGATAATTTTATTTCGGGATAGAGCAGCTTCCTTCAGTCCCAAGGCACACACGGAAGGATTATGGAGTAACTCCAGCATCCCCGAATCCCACCTGACCACCCCGCAGGAGAAGTCCCAGCTTTGACATAGCTGCCTTGCTTTGGAAATAGAATACCACAAAATCAGATCTGTTCATTCATTTCTTCCCCACTATTCCTATGTAAAGTATAAAGGCCACTGATGATTTTTTTTCTGTGCTGTTGATAAAATTTTGAAGCAGCTGCAGCTTCACCACTCATTCACAGGTGGACCTGAAGCTGAGGTAATTGTGCTTTTATTGCTGAGTTCGGAAATCCTCTTTGCTCCCATTTCAGCAGCGGAAATGGTTATTGCTGCTTTAGCCGGTCGCATCCGTCGCAGGCATGGGGGTTTCATGAAGGGCAGGAATGTAAATGAGATTATCCACAGAGCAGCTGTTACAGACAATGGTAATTCAAATGTGCTCTTTCCCAAGGGAGAGCAGGTGGATTTTTGGGCACAAATCTGATTCTGTGTCAAGCTGAGACCTCGCAAAGCACTTCGGTGCTTCAGGAAAATGCTTTGACAACAGTAACTGTGCTAAAACTCTTTCTTCATCTGCTGTGTTAGTAAATTTATGAAACAACACCAAATGTCTACAAGTGCTGAGAGTGGTGACCACCTGCTCAGATACTCGTGTCTGGACCAGGCACTGGCCCCCCAGCGTAGGAGCTCATTCACTTGTGGGAGTCCATCCTCCAAGTGGTGCAGCCACGTCCCTTTTCTAGCAGGCTCAGTGCAAAGCAAAGCCTGCCTTCCTGCTGAGATGACCTACCTTGCTGCTGCATTCAGCTGGTTGGCTCTTAATCCTTGACAAATCCAGGGATAAGCAAGAAGGTGAGAAGTCCAGCTCAAGAGGCTGAGTTCCTTAAAACAGGGATTCATCTTATCTAAATGCACTGCTCTAAAATATTGACTCTGCACCAGAGGAGACAGATGCCTACTTGCCAACTCACTATAAACCCTACCAGGTTTCAGCTGACCTTGCTGAACAGTTCTCCAGAGACTTCTGCCTCCCTCTGCTGACTCTAGCAAGAGCTCTGAGCTCTAGCAAATTGGTTTGGGCTGGACATCAAGGTCATCTAACAGATATAGATAAATCCCACCCCAAATCATCCACCTGTTCCCCTTTCTCCATCCAGTCCTGGAATGAACTATTTGATTTGCATCCCAGACTGAGGATTCAGCCCTGTGGGATGCAGTCCAAGAAACCAAAGATGCTTTTATGTGTTGTTTCCCAGGTTCCTGCACCTGGGTTCTGCATCAAGGTTTTGGGATGTGAAGCACTGATTTCTTGTTAATTCCTTCAAATGAGCGTTATTTAAATGTTTATTGAGTTTATTTTTCTGCTCATGACTGCTGTGCATATAAAACTGTAGTTACAAAAGTAAGATAAATTAGCCATAGACACCTGATCGGTTAGAGATATTGCTGTCACAGCTACACCAAGTAAAACAAAGCCACGGACAGGTCAAGAAAAGTTCAGACAGAGCAAGCCTAACAAGCCTCACTCCCAAGGCCTCGAAAATTCAGTGCAAAACCTATGGCCTTTCAGTAGCAATGGCAATACTGCATTACAGGGCTACACAGTTACACACTGGGCATATTTTTCCTGTAATTTCTGTACTTTAAGCCTTCCAGATCACTTATCTTTGATGATTTGTAATCAAAACAGACAGTTCAGGGAGGTTAGCTGCAGGCATGGCGCTAATTGGAGCTCTGGCTGAACTTGGCAATGATGGCACTGGTACCTCAAAAGAACATTTTGGCCAAGTGGAAGCTTAAAAGCTCTCAGCAGACTCCCCATGCTTTGTTTTGATCCAAGCATGGTCACAACAGGGAATCCTGTCACAACATGTTAACCACAGGTCTGTCTGGATAGATAGATCACACCAGACAGACAGGTCTATCTGGTGTGACTCACCTAATGAGATGTAGAGCTCTCTGTCCAAGCCCAAGTTCCTCCTCTCAAACATGCTGCGTTAACGGAGAATGAGTATACTCAGCCTGTCTTGGTTAGTCTACATGGTATTGCAATGTCCTCTGTGGACTTGCTGACTTGGACCCACCTCTAATTCCAACACCTCTTCATGAACCCTGTCTTGTAGTGTTGTACCTGGATCTTTCTCATCCTCTTAAATGGGCAGCAGAGAGCATTATCTCTGCTGCTGTTTACAGATGGTGAGAACTCTCATCTAGCTCAATTAGCACAACTCGTGTTTTGGAAGATAATACAGATATCAAATTTAGCACTGACATCTCCTCCTCTATTTACAGTTTCATTCATTGAATTAATGGCACTCACTTTTTCCTTGGGTGGTTAGTGAGCTCTCAGCAAGAGATACCACATAAAACTGTTCACTCAAAAGGAAAAAAAAAAAAGCCTGAAACCTCCCTTGATATTTTTTACTCCAATATTTATAATAATGAATCAACTTCCATCCACCTGTCAAGCATCCCACTGTAAGCCTGGTAGCTAAGCCACATGAGGGCATTCAGATTGCTGCCTGTAGGTTTTAGACTGGGATCAAGCTTTCAGCATCACATAGCTTAAGTGAGGGTTTTATCAACCTGCTTCATGGGTATGTTTTTACATGAAACCCAAGCTAGCAGACAGTTTCCCAGCATGTCAAATTAATCAAGCTGTGCAAGAATGGGAGATAATTGAAAAGCCACTTAATCAAATCCAGAAGTGCTACATTGACTTGTGAGGTTGCACATGTTGCCATCAGCAGAAGAACAAATGCTTTTATAAATACATTCTTCATGGAATGTGGAGCAAGTTTCTACCACAAAACATCGTGTCCTGCAGGTAGCAAAGTTATATTTGAATGAAGCAGCTAAAGCACCTCTGCCTGGAATGGCTTTGGGTTTTATCATCATCAGGGTTAAGCGCCAGCTGAGCATTAATTTTGATGACCTCAGTTTAAGGATGTTAACCATCATGATCTGTTGGGAACCCACCCCTACTCATTAATATTTCTATCCTCTATCAGCTAGAGAAATTGGAGTCATAAAGAAACAGCACAACCAGTTAAAGGTTACTCAGTGGTCAAAGGCAGGAATAACAACTGCACCTCCTGCACCCTAGTCCAACCAGAGTAGCCACTATGCAGTAGCCTTTCCAGTTACAAGGCTGAAATGGTCTAGGAGAAATGACTGCTGAGTCCCTATTGGCCTCATTAGGATTTGGATCAAATATAGAGGCTAATCTTTCCATGTTCCCCATGGAGCCATCTTAAATGATTCATTTAAATGAGGTGCATATATTAAATTTGCAGTGCTGTAGGCATCAATATGCAAGTGTTAGAAACAGGTCTTTATTCAAGCAACCTGGGCAAAACCCTGATTCTCCTACAAAAGAAAGAATGCTAAAGGAGCTGGGATAAAGATGATTCTTTTAAGTACACATCTAAAGAAAGGCAGAATAATTTTGAATGTATCCATGCCCTCTATTATTCACTGGAAAAAGTCTTATCTTTTGTGCGTTTGTAAATATACTGGAGTCCATGATTATGCATTGTCATGACTATTTTGTGATGAAATCATCAATCATCTGAGCTGCTCTGGAATTCAGCTGAATTTTACAAGTGACTTCTTTGTCAGAGAAAAAGATGTGGAACAATCTCTTTCTTCTTGTATTCAGGGAATCACCTGTATTAAGAAAAAAATATCCACTGAGTTAATCCACTGATGGCTTGACAGCTCAGCCTTCCAAGCCTTGGAAAGCCTAGAAGTATCTTCACTCATACCTGAATCTCATGTGTGGGCAGCATTGTTATGAACGTGATCACCACCTTTGAGAAAGAGACTTTGTTCAGCTGTCCACACAGAAGTGTCTATTGCCATTCGAGATGCTTCAGGGTATCTCACCAGGCTCCAAATATTGCTCCAGAAGGTCTCTCGTTGCATCTGCATCATAACTGCCATCCTCTTACGGATGCTTTGGATGCCTCCAGATATCTGTTCTCAAGGTCTCAAAGCAGATAAGAAAACTATTATTCCGATAATTTACAGAAGAAGAAATGACTAATGATGTAATTGGCAATTTCATTAACTGTTGACCCTGAAAGAGGTAGGTACTAACACCAGATCTCTCCAGGTCATGTTCTGTGCTGTTACTAGAAGCAAATCCTGCTTTCCTCTTACACTACAAAGATAAACCCTCCAGAGCAGGTTGGTGCACTGGAGAAGTCTGACCTAAGAAAAAAACATGATAGACTCTCCAGCAATGTCTTTACCAGCAACCAAACACTAGCACAGGCTCACCCATACACTGCTAAACCCTTAGAAAGGCTTTTGCTAACAGTTTTGGCTGAGGGCAACTTGCCAGCCAGTCATTGTCCAGGAACAGTTAGGAGTCACCCATGGCTCAGGGACCATTTGCTATTTCACTAAGGGACGTCCCTTGTACCCGTCTGGAAAATTAATCTACTCAGCTGCCTGGACAAGGGTTATGCCCGCATTGGCATCATGGCTAAAAACACATTCCAGACCCAATTAGAAATACGGCTGTGATATCAGCAAAATTACATTTTAAGGTCTAGAGTCCCTTCAGTCTGGAGACTCTACAGAGTCCAAAAACTTCAAAAAGGGTTTGCATCTACCTCTGGCAAGCCAGGCAGACCTGCCTGGAAAGGCAAAAATACTATAGATCTTTTTTTCCTCCTAATTTCAACAGCAGGAGAAAGTAAGTTTCTAGCTGCATCCTCAACTAGAAGTTTCCAGCACCTAAAGCAAAATACGCCGCTTTCTCATATAAATGCCGTAGCACAAGGCAGAGAGGGGAAAAATACTTACATTTCATAAGTATATAGAATAATATGAAGTTCTACTTATATAGTAGCTTTTCATTAGCTGCAGTCTACAGCCTCTTGTAACACTTCTATAGAGGTCCAAAAGCATTGCTTTCTCAGCTTGCACATGATTTGGACAGAAAAAAATATCATTCCAGGATAAAAGAAATTCCATTCTTTTTAAAAAAAAATAAAGGTAATCAATGGTTCAAAAGCACTGTTTGGAGGTAAATAGCACTTTCAGTCTCAGCTTCAAATCTTTTCTTTAAGGGAATCTTTAGTACCGTAAAGTGCTTTTTGCTTAAATAGCACTGTTAAACTTCAAAACTCCATTGAAATAAAAAAGCCGAAAGATTTAATTCTGAAAAGCAGGAGTAGCCATGGTTTAAGTGCTTTTCAAAATTGCTCTTTATCTGATTTCTACACATATAAAATGACAATACCAGCAATTAGCATTCTGGTGCCTCCAAATCCGAACCTTTCCCCTGGAAAAAAAGTTTAAGCCATAAAATGTTGCCCAGTTCTTCACTACACTGCTCCCTGACCAGGAATATTTTCAGAGAAGACACGATTTGCTAACCATATAGCACCCATATCTCCAGGAGAACAGCTTTTCTGAGCAAAGAGGATGATTCAGAACTGGAAATGGAGCAGAAACATACTTCAGAGAAATACGTAGGGGTATCACTAAAACCTTGACATTTCCACAACAAGGTGTTTGCAATATTGTCTCTATTTAGCAGAGAGTTTCAAAACAGCACTAAATGTTACAGCAGCCAGAAGTCCATGTCAAGACTCTAGTGGTCCTTAATGTAATTAACTGAGTGAGAACTCAGGCAAATGGCTGTTATCCTTCTGAGAAGTGGCTTTTTCATTTCAATGGTCATTAGACATCAAAGCTCCGGCCTGATGTCTGGTCTGAGAGGCAGCACTTCTCCTAGCCTGCGCTCCCTTGCCCTGTTGGGTCTTTTTTAATGACTCCAGGGAGGCCACCTATTAATTAACACATCCCCTGCAATTACAGACCATGGTGAGTAACACATGAACACAGGCTGCACAGAAATCCTAGAGAAATGGCTCTTTAGCACATTTCTGTTGTGTCTATGTCATACGCGCTGTTAGTTCCACCTACCCTGGACATTCCGGATTCATTGTCCATGCAGAGTGACGTGATGTGACGGTCCTCCAGGGCAAGCCACCCTTGCTGAGCATGTACAAATCAGTTTTTTACTATGGAGCCAAGTGGAGTGATATATTATCTATTACCCCTCCTGTTTTCAGAGCTGCCCACACAGCAGTTTGACACATACTGCTTCACAGTACACCCCTTGTCCTAGGGATTCATCAGCATTAAGACACCCTCGATCAGCAGGAGTCTGAGCACGTGCGAAGGGTGCTCCGTATTCTCCTGGCTGCCAAACCAGCTGTGCGTGGCATTGACACTGAAATTACAGGAAGTGCCAGATGTCAGCTCTTCCCAGAACTAGTTTTGCCAGCCTGAGGTTAAAAGTCATTCCCTAGCTAGTGCAAATCAGCTAGACAGTGAAGATTTCCACCACTGGTAATTTTCTGGCCGAGAAAAGGTTAAATATCTCCCTTCACTGACAGTAAGAACAGCTTAGTCTTTTACACTAGATTGATTGTTTCTTTAATTATATGCTGTCACTCCAAACTTCACAGATTTTTCCACATATATTTCTTTCTTTTTATATGCACACACATGTGTGTATGTAGATAGACAGACAGATAGATAGATACGTACATACATACATTTTTTTTAAGTTCGCCATGAAACTGCAGGCAGAAATGACCCTAGTCACACTTGAAATCAAAACTACCGCAAGCTCCTGAAATAATACTTTCTTCAACATATCCCCCTCTTCCCACCGCCTTCTCTTCCCCCTCCTAAGTAAGTTACAAAGGAAATACTAATTAGCTTCCAGCATCAGGCACGTCTGTCTTCTATGCTGCTCTCATCTGACAGATACTGTACAGTAATTGGGTCAAACACACAGATGCTCAGAATAACCAAAGCATTGTGGTTTTGCCTGCAGCTCTGTTGGAGGAAGAACAGAAAATTTCACTGTAAAGGAGGACTCAACACAGCTACTAGCGGCTTGACTGCTTGAAGGATGCTTGACTAAAGCTTTTTACTAGCGTTAAAGATCCATGAGGATTTTTACAAAATCTTCCAATATCTGACCGGTACAAAAATCATGTTGCACTTCTAGAAGAAGCATCAGGCTACAGGATCACAAATATATCATTAACTTCATACAGGTAGCATGCCTTTCCTCTGCTACATGCATCCACCCTTCACACCCTTCATCTTCCCCAAAACTGAAATTGGAGCATCTCCTTTGGTGAACATATGGTGGCATCATTAAGACTGTCACATTTTTGCAGCAAGGTATTTGCAGTGTTTCCTCTACTTAGCACAGAGACCATCAAAACAACCACAGTGAACCTAGCTATTGCTGGCAGTTCAAGTCGACAACGTGCTGGGCTACAGCATGGGCACTTACACAGTCTGAAGAATGTGAATCCTCTCACCTGCTAGCAGCTATGGTTGAGCCCTGCAGCTGGCTAATTACACCGTGGCAAGCTGGGAAGTGTACAGCAGCATGAAAGGACAGATCCTGAGATAATACAGCTCTGCACACACCAACGGCACAGTGGTATATATCAGAGTAGCTAGATGGAAGTCACCTCAGGTCTTCTCTGGTATAAATGGGTGTATCCATCTCCTCTGCAAGCAGCTATCCTTATTAGTGAAAATCAGTGCTTGCAGCTGGTGTTGCCCTGCCAAAGCCTGCCGGGTTGTGTTAGTTATTGTCTGCAGGGTTTTGGACCTGGATTTTCAGAGTTGGAGAATTTTCACATTGAGATGATGGACATTTCTGTTGGCCGTGCTTGAAAACATGGCTCCTCACACGATGCTGACACCTTTCCTTCCTTCCAGATACAAAGGATCCATGAGAATGCAGATAAAAATCCTACATGCTGCTACCCCTCTAACTTTGTCCGCTCCAATACTACTGCAGGATGGGTTGCAAGAGTTCAGCAAGAAGGAGATGGTCTGTATGATCACGAATCAATAAAGAGTTTTCAAGAGTTACTTTTTCTTAAGCCAGCTCCATCTGCGGACAAAAAACAAAGGGCTCTTGAGAAACGGACATCTTTTGGAAGAAGAAGTGGAGAAGCAGATGACATGTGCTCCTCGTCATAACTCTGTAGAACCTTAAAATCTTTCAGTCGGGAATCTTGTCCATTTATCCCATCTGGGAAGACATCAAAGCACCACATGCAAAAAGACATTGATGGGGTTCCCCCTTTTTCTGTTTCAGGACAATACTTTTGCACCAATAAGAGTGTGACCTATACAATAATCAGCCTCAGCTTCCTCTTTAGTTTTGTGGACTTGTCTTGTCCAAGATGCTCAGCAGGATTGTTTCAGTCTTTATTGTTTCCAGTCGAAGAGGAATGCATCTTCGTGCCTGGTATATAATTTACCGGAGGCAGAGGAGCCCTTGAGCCCAAAGCAAGGATTTTCAATGCTACGAAGGCTTGACACACCAGGCACACAGATCCCAGCTTCAAAGAGCAACTCATCATTATCTGCACAGCAGTTGGGGCTAGTGCAGCTTTTGAAGATGCCTAGCAAAGGCATTCCAGTCATAACCCAAAATAAAATAAATACACACATCCTTGACATGACTACTCTTTGCTGATCAAAGTCCGAGCGAATGTTGAGTCTATTTGGGAAAATCCCAGAGATGAATTCATTTCATGCATACTCCTGCTTTTGACAAGGAAAAGGAGCCACTGGGATTTTACCCACAGCTCAGCACAATGACAGGATCCCCTCCAGGGGAAACAACCTTTCCTGGACTAGGGAGTGGAAAGAAGTGCTGGGTCAGAACTGCAAAGTCCTTGCATGAGGGGACCTCCTAGAGGTACACAGAGCCTAGAAAACCACAGAAAGAGTTTAGGAGTTGTTCTGGTTGGTTATTTTCCTAATCTCAGATGAGCAGGCAGCTCGGACAGAGCTAGTTTCTCAGCAGCAAATAGCACAGAAACCCTTCAGACTCCTCATGTTTCTTCTGACATGAGATGGAAAGATCGCAGCACCACAACTAATGGGCTGTATCTTTCAAATGGTCTATTTGGGATGAAGCACAGCGAGAGGTACCAGTGGCCATAGGGCCTGATAGGAGCTGTACCACACCACAGCTTCAGTCCTGCCTTCTTGAGACCCTCTGTCCCCCCCCAGCACTGCTGGCAGCAGATGCAGCTCAGCTGCCCATGGCTGGTGGGCCAGGGACCAGGCAAGGGGCCATCACTGGAGAGCATGAGGCACCGCCCTTCTTGTGGGTCAGTGTAGAGTCCATTCACATGCAACATGGGAGACTGGACAGGCCTGCAAGCGTTGTCACAAATCAGTGATGAGCATTGGAGAGCCTTGTTAGACAGCAATGCTGGCTGGGGCTGAAGGGACCAGAAAGCTTTGTCCCACAGGAGAAAAGAGGGGCAGCCCAAGATTAGATATACCAGCCCTCCTGACAGGTATTCCCAGCTCTCAGAACAGCTTTCTTCTGCCGGAGCTGTGCCCTGCAGCTCATGGCCAGGCTCTGAATGGAGACCATCTCTATCTTCTTTGCAATAGTAACAGTCAAAGCTGATGCTATCAGGTCAAGCAGAGCTTCAGCAAGCAGCTTGGGTGTCTGGCTGTTCCCTTCCCACCTGGGCTCCTTGCAGGTACCACCACCTCCCCTCTCACCCTCCAGTGCTGACCTACAGCCAGCTGTTAAAGGTTGACGGGACCTGCCATGAATTTGGCACCTTTGCCAGTGAGTCACCTTGAGCAGAAACCTCTTATCCACGCCACAGGCCCACAAAGACTGCAAGGACCCTTACTGCAGCCCAGCTGGTGCTAAGGAATCCCATCCTCAGCCCCATTCACCTTGCCTGTGTAGAAAGCAGAGTGAAGAAGATGTGTAGCAGACTACTGCCCCTCTCTTGTCCAGATTTTTCTGATACTGCCAAAAACTAGGGCAGCTACAGGCACGTTATATCTGTGCATAACTGCTGCTGTCAAGCTGCAAAGAAATATCACAAAGGCAGCTCCTGGTGCTGCTAATTTCCCAGGAAAACGAGACGGACCTCTTTCTTTTTTACGGCTGTGGGTTTGCAGGCAGTGTCTGCACCTGAGGACGCCGGCTGCAGCACAGAAACACCCCTTGTGCCACGCTGCTCCTGCCCCTACAAGTTGGGTGCCCGGAGCTACCCACTGCAGTCACGTGCAGCTGCCGCTTCCTGAGAACACGACTCTAGAGAAAAAAGCGTAAGTTGTTGCTTTCTGCATATTGATAAGCACAATACATATGCATATAATATGCATATAATTCTGTGTATTGGACATGCAGCAGTCTCTAAGAAGCTGAAGCACTTTGAATATAGAGCTGTGTTTTCTCGCACACTTCACCACTGATTTCCTGACACAGTCAGGGCAGCAGCTTCACATTTTTTAGAAGAATCAGGTACAAGGCAAGCTGGAGTTTATGACTGCTTTCACAAAATGTTCTTATATCCCAAAATGTCCCAAGGCACCTCCCAGTGCCTTTTTTTCCCTGATTCTGCCAACTGCTCCCTTGATTAAAGGTAGGGGAGTATTTCATTAGACATATCAAATCAAAGATCACGTGCAGTAGAGCAGCACATGCACCTACACTGGGGAGGAAAAGGGATTCGTGACAGAGTGCGGTCGCCTATTTCCTTTTTTTTTTTCCTTTTATTTTTTTTGTCTGTGTCTATTTTTCTGTTTCTTCTGGGTCATGATAACTATCAAAAAAACAGGAAACAAGTCTTTACTTTCTTTGTTATAAAGAAAATGTCTTGATAGTATCTCCCAACTACACCCCTTTGGAAATCTACTGCATTTTTTGCCATGGGGAGGGCTGTTACAAGCCTTGCAGTCCCTGACAAAGCGGAGGAATGGAAATGCTCCAAGTGCCATATAGCCTGTGATTAATCTGAAAGAAGAACATCAATAAAACATGATCTGCTTCTCTTCAGCTGATAGAGACTCATAAATAATAAACCTATGAGCTGAGGAGTCCAAAATGGAAAGACTTTCTCAGTGTCAGAAACAGTAGGAGAAAAATTTCTGAAAATGATGTGGGAGAAGTTAATTTAGCAGCCCCTGTTGCTTGATCAGCGCTCTGCTTCCTTTCACACCCTTCCCACCACAGCCTGGCACCCGCACAAAGCATTACCCACCCAGCTTTGAGCATCACCTGTGACCCCCCAGAGAGGAAGAGGTGACCTAAATTACAGCTATAGGCTTTACCCTGCTGCTATGAAAATCCAGATGTAGATGCTCTCATCACTTGTGTACTGCCTATCTTGAAAATCTTGTAATGTCCTCCAAAGCCTGTGCTAACTCAGGTTGTGTGTCGCTAAGCAAATACCACTTTGTCAGAATGAAGTCAGCAATTTGTTACGTGTAGGTTGAAAAGTATAGGTGCGTAAGAAACCTCCAGAAGACCCCACCACACATGGAAATCCATGGATATAAGCAGAACATAGACCTTTGAGGTCATCAGTCTCTGTCCCTAGCCGTAACACGCCTCTTCTTCCAGCACGGCCTCTTTCTGTAGAAACTGAATTCGGATTTTGCTCACTGTAATGAAGAGCGAAAATTTACCTGGAGAAATATAAGTTGGCTTCATGCTGTCTGGGGAGGAGGACATCTCACAAGCTATATTCTCCTCCTTAACCTGCTTGGAGTAAATTAGTGTTGGTAGTATGTTTATTAGTACAGCATAACTTCAGATAGCAACAGACACAGTGACTTAGCGGAGCATGAATAAAAGCAAAAGACAATAAACACCCCCTCCTCAGCTCTAACTGTGCCAGCAGAAATCAGTCTGCAAGGGGTAAAAGGTTCAGGAGTGGAAACTGAATGAGGAATTTTTCTTAATTCTAGATCAGAAAGCAGAATCAAATAAATGATTAACAGCTTCACTGATACAAAATAAGGTAACCTGGTGCTGTAAAGAGTTATATGGATGTACTTTACAGAGGTGAAGGTTGCTTAGTGTTACTAACATCCCAACTGTCTTCAGTAGATTAGTGTTGTTTTATATCTGTGATAATAAAACAGGTGCCATCGCTGTGGCGTGGATCCTGTCTCCACGCTGAAGCACATACCTGCAAAGACCCCAGCTCTTTGGAAACTTAGTCTCTGAATTTGAGCAGGTTCAGGAAGATTTCTCTGCTAACTCTAAACGATCTTCTAAGAAAGATTTGAATCTAAATCTCCATTTTTAATCTAAAGCTTTATTTCCTTTGGCCTCTATTTGCATCTATTTGGTGTTTTTTCTTCTCTCCTACGACACATAGAAATTTCACAAGTGGCGTAATACTGCCATGTAGGGATTCTTTGTGCCTTCTTTGGATTACACTTTATTTACTAATTAGGATATGTTTAACTTTTCAAGCAAACATTCCTTTCTTTCCTATTTGTTTGAGAGATTATTTCCTCTGGGAAGTTGCTTAAACTCTCTGCATTGCTGTATTGAATCTGGGAGGTACACCTTGATCCAGAAGCCTTAAAAATCCACCACTGCATCTGCTGCTTCGCTGGTGTTTGCAACAGCGACGACTGGCCTCGGGCTGCAGTTTCAATTCAAGAACATCATAGCACAATCTGCAATCAGCCACTTTGATCAGCTCAGACCAGTCGAGAAGCCACCACCTTCGACTATCTCGTGGTGGACCCTGGAGAGCTATAAGCACTGTGGTCAGCTGTGCTAAACACAGACAGTTGTGCTGCTCTAACGTGCTGGAAGCAAGTGGAAAGGAAGAGTCTCAAATACCTCCCGAAACCCCCTCAGAACTAGCAGAGAGCCAGTTTTCCAGTATCTTTCCATCACTGGATATCTTTAGGAACCAGCTAGACTGGTATCAGTCAGATGTTTCTTTGGTGAAGAGTCAATAGCCAGACTCTTTACCCCAGCAAGCACATCACAAGGCTTTCTCCTGCTTGATGTCAGTCTCCATGGTGGCCTAGAGGAACTTGTTATTTTTCTCTTCGTGGTGCTTGAACAGCTGCTATAAACAGACACTTTACTAGAAGGAAGTCTCATTTTCTCTGTCTAACTTCAACTCCAACATCACAACATCTGAATAATGTATCAGAGCTGTGATGTCTACCATCCCTTCAGCTCCCTATTCGCCCTGAGTTCCCTGTCATCTCGACCTGATGCAATCAAAGAAATAGCACCGGATGCTTTCCTAGCTCCTGGGTACCACTGCTGAAAAGTCTCTGATCACTCTTAATAACATTGGTTCAGCAAGGCCCAAATTCTAACACAATTAACAGGGAAGTAACTGAATAGGCTTTATTGTGTCTCTGCTGGGGACATACAAAAATGCCTCATGGCCTGTTGCGGCCATGTGTAACTCCACGGGCTAAAACATTCTTCCTCATATCAGAAAATGCCAGAAGTTTAATCACATTTTTCTTCCCAAATTGCAGCTTTGAGGCAACTTGGTGACCTATGGCTGGAAATCATTTATACAAACGCTCTTGATTTATTTTGATAGAGATGGATAAGCCCAGATCACATTCCCAGCTGAAAAAGGCATTTTAGAATTTATGTGCATCACTGTTAGGTATGACTCTGGTGGTATAATCACAATTTCCACCATGTAACCAAATGAACCTCAAACATGCAAAAGCAGCAGGCAAGGAAAGGACTGGATGGGGGCTATTTAAACCCTTTTCTGATTACAGGACTTATGAGGGAATACTGGTTGTATTCAGCATTTCAGATGTTTGATTTCCTCTCCCCAGTGTTCACTTCTTCCTTTTCAAGTTTTATCTAGACCAATTGGAAAATAAGGAAAAATAGGAGAACAAGGCAGAAAGAATACGAACCCTGAACCTCCACTCCAGGATGGGTAGGCAACCGTTATTGTTGCACCCATCAGGTTTTTGTTGTTTGAATTTTATATTTTGTGGCTATTGAATATGTATGTACGCAATCAATGATGAAGAAAAGTGAGTGAGCAAGAGAGACTGACTCTCTATCACAGGAACCACTTATCATCATTTGTGGAAGGCTGTATCTTGCTTTTATCAACCTAAACATGAAAGTTCAAAAGGCTACCCTTCTCCTGTGTCTGGATAATCATCCAGCCTGAGCAAAGAGCTAAATTTAAGTAGACACAATAAGAACTAGTTCCTTCTTTGTCCAAAATTGTTCTCCAAAATAACTTTTATATATATATCAACAAACCTTTTTCCAGTTTTGCTGGTATGAACCAGTGCAATTTATTGACCTTTGGCAATAGGTAATGCAAGTTCTAAAAGGAATTGACTTATATCAAGACATAGTTGAAATACAAGAGTAATTTAAAGAATTACTCATTGGGTATAGAGGGAACACCCTTCTTGACCAGTAAGATATGGCTCTTAATAACAGGGGTGCTAAAGAGATCATTCACTTAAAATAGGCCCAGGAAGCAAACCCAGTGCACAACAGATGTGATCACTGTAATTCAGAGTTCACACACGAGAGGAGGGAAAAAGACAGCAGCTGGTACCTGTCATCTGATGTCATTTTAGCAGTACGAAGCCCAGCATCTCAATGTCAGCATTTGAGACCATCTGCCCTATTTCCTAGGTGTGGCCTGGTCAGGAGAGGTCCATAGGTTATATCAAGTGGGATCCAGTTCACCCAGCATGGCTGGACTCAGCAGTGTTAGGTTTACAGTTGGACTTGAGGATCTTTAGGGTATTTTAAAACCTGAACGATTCTATGAGTCTGTCTCTAGTGTAGACATCTCCAGCTGGGCAAAGCGCTGCAGGTCCCAGTCAGCAGGGACAAACAAGCACTTTCAATGAGTCATTCTTCTCACCTATTTTGGATGCCTCTTTTAGGACAGGCTGAGCTGCATGGCTGCCATGGCTGCAGTGTGTGTCTAGGCTGACGTACCCGGATGTGGACCTCATCATGGTGGAGGGGTCTGTCCCATCAGATGAGTCCCCCACCTAAACTAGGGGTCTCCTCTTTTGCCAAGTTGAATGCCTGGAGTTCAAAATTCAAGCAACTTTCCACCAGAAAATAAAATCCTCTTCACTGTTATTTATGTAATTTTCACTGTTTCAGGTGATCAGACAGAGAGCTGATATTCTCAGCATAAATTCATCTGCAATCTGGTTGACTAGGTTGGAGATCCTCCACTAGCTCCATCCCGAAGCAGGTGATATTTCCTATCTGCCAAACCACAAGGTGACAGCTGAAGGCACCATGATGTTATTTTGGCCACCAACCTTTACCTAATACAGTAGAAGAAGCAGGAGGAAGGCTTCCCAGGCACCTCTGTGAGCTCCAGGTCTCACTTAGCAAGTGAGTACCAGCTGATACTCTCTCCAAGGTGGAAAATGGCCAGCTGTCTTCTCAGCTAGACTCACACACACCTTGCTGCTTGACCTTAACATACTGAAATTCAGCTAATGGGCCATGTCATCCTCTCCTGAGTCACTGACTCTCTTTCCCATTGTCTGTATCCAGGATTAAGACAGTTTATTAACCTTTCAGAAGCAGGTATTCTGACAGTCAGATTTTCAGTCCCGTCCAATGAGTTATTTAACTTTGGCTGGGTTCAGATTCTGTTTCTCAGACTTCAGGACTCCACACACATTCGGTGAAAAAATGTTCCACATGTCACATCCAGTAGCATCTTGGTCAACTCACTGGAAAATTCATTTCTTCTCCATCTAATAGCTGCAAAATTAAAAGTCACACAGATCTCTTCTTATGATATCTTTACTGCTTTAGTACTATCACATAGATCTTTTTCCATATTCAAGCCTGAACTGATAAAATATTGCTTATGACTGTTGGGTATGTCAGACTCCTGCAGATAAAATGGTAATAGATGTCATGCAGTGAGTATGTCCAGAACAGCCTTAACATCACCTCTATAATTAGCACGGAGGGATCATCCCCAGTTTCTGCCACCTCTCTCTGTGCCAACTCAGTTCACACTCATAGTGGACTTGTCCATAAATAACCCCTTTAGCATATTCCTATAAGAGATAGATTAAAACTTAGGCTAGTATTCATCACATTTGCATCAGTGTATCTCTTCCCTATTAAAATCTGTCATGGTTTGTCTGGGCATGTACAAACACACAGCATCCAAAGGATTAAAGATACTGTGGATATTTTGGATCCTGTGATGTGGCTATGGGCCAGATTCTCTGCAACCATTGCTCTCCTGAAGACCTGAGGCAGGTGCAGCTCTCGTGGAAGTGGGGTAGATAAGGGTGGAAACCTCCTTCTAGGTCTGACATGTCTGAAATGCAGATACTTAAGCCTGGACTTCTCACTCCAGTCTCCACATACATATACATATAGACAATGCAGAGAAATGGGTGCATCTAGGTTCACCCTATAATAAGAGTGTAAGGTCAGTTTGAACAGGGGTTTTGTGGAAGGGCTTACTTACAGACAGGGGGACCGCAGCATGAGCAACTCAGATGCGGTCATCTGACTTTTAGATGCCTAAAATTAAAAGATACAATTATCACTTTGCATGTCCTCCCTTTCCCTCCCCACCATATCACATTAGAGGGCCCAGAGCCCCTCTTCCATATGGCTGTGCCCCCACACCAAAGGGCTGGGGTGGGTGGAGAGGTACCATCCTTCTTCGTCTCTGAAGGGAACCTCAGACTCTTTCCCAGTCCTGTAATCGGGGCTAAGGAAGCAATCCACTTCTCTGTGCTGAGGACAGGTGGGTGTTCAACTACAGCAAGAGAAGCACAAACTAAAGGTTAACGGGAAGCAAATGACCTTCCTGGCAAATCTGAGCCTCATTATCTCACCAGATCACTCCACTACAGCAACTGGGACTTCACCAGTTAAGGCCATGTGTGTTCAGGTTATCTCTAGAGCCCTTACTCACAGAACACATGATGAAATCCAGTGTTTCCTAGAGAGCTTGGGGCTTTTTCTCCTACCTTCCCTTAGGAATAGGTTTATAAGATCATCTCCGTTGCATAAGAAACTGATCTTGGCTGAATCACACTGAAGGGAGAGCTGTTTCCTACTGCACGATTACAATGGTGGCAAGTCTGAATCCCTCTCCGTGCAGTGAGATGATTTCAGCCTGAGCTAGACTCATTACGGAGTCAGAGCGACTCCTGCGCTCTGCATTCATTTATGCTCAGAGGCATTCACTAAAAGTTCATCTCTTTTCCCGGTACCAGGAAAATCACTTCACTTGTCAGCAAGAGTGAGCCTTTTTGATCAACCTGAGACAGGGCGTCTTACAGTAAATACCTTGCTGCCTGCAGCAAGGTGCAATCTGCACTCTTTTCCAGGCTTGATTTCCTTTGTTTTCCACCCTCAGGTTCTTTCTTTCACAAAGCAGCACTTCAGACAGGGACAATTCACACTCTGTTGGAGCCTATTAGATATGTTGTCAGCCCCTGTGAGTCTTTCCACATTTTTTTTGATCTTCAGAAAGGAACTAGAGGCTAAGAGAACAACCTTTGCTGGACAACTCTGTTTGCATTTGTCCCTAGATGTGCTCTAGGCACTTCCGTGTGTACGCTGGTGGAATTTCAGATGAAGTCAGATCTTGGTCTCAGTCCCACACCTGCAAAACAGACCTGCCCAGATCGTACTGGGATTTAGAACATTTGTTCTGGGGAATGAAGAAGAAAGGTGGAGAAGAACAGGTGATATCAACCTATGATACATCCAAGTTACTGTGTTGTTCTCCCTAAATGAGCAATTTCAAAACAAAAGGAAAAGGAGCATTGTTAAAGAGTTCAGATGTTTTGATGACATTTTTGAAAGAAACTATTTCCACCCACACAATCTTTTCATTTTGAAAATTTCCTTAATTGCTCTATTGTTATCTTACTGCTCTAACTTTGATCAGAGCACTTTGATTCAAATGAAATGTTTTATTCTTAGAGTTGCCAGTAGCTCAAAACATCGCTTTCCCTAATTACTGTAATTGCAGAGTCAGGGCATTTTGCCTGCTTGGTGCAGGAGGTATCAAAACGCCTAGGAGTCAGAGCTGAGGCACACAAGTCACCACGACTTCCCAACCTGGACAAAAGTATCATGAAATTATGTAAAGATTGCTCTTCTGAGAGATGCATCTGAGATGGACATAAGAACCATGGTTCAATTCCAGCTCCTCCCTTAGGCTTTCTGGGTGGCACTCATCTCAGTAGGCATAGATGCCTCTATCTGAGCTCCTCATCCCATATGAAATCAGTCAAGGGGGCAGTTCATCTGATCCTAAAGAGGACTTATAAATAGATTTAAAATCTTGCTCCTAAAACACACCACCTTCTCCCCTTAAATCAACAATCAGAGCCCAGGGATATAATTTAGTTGCCCAAAAGCAGGTTTCTAGTGTCATTTGAGACCCATGGGGCTCTCCCACTGTTCATCTAGCTGCCTCTTCAGAAGATATGGAGTATCTCATAGGTCCTGTCAGTCCCGTACAGATGTCTCAGATACCCCAGATCATGTAAAAAGGCACTAAACGTGTGTTTAGTCAACTGAATAGAGCTGATCACAAACTTCAAGAGATAGAGAAAACAATAATTCCCTTATGAGTTTGCTCTAGTAAGTGAATCACCCTCACAATTAATATTTTTCTCCTTGCTGTGTTGTGTTCTTCTCCAGATTAAAGAGCCTATTAACATCCAATATTTTCCTCTCAGTGATGTACTTTTAAAGACCGCAATCAATCCCTTGACTGTAGCAGAGTAGACAGAGCTTGTGAGGTCTGAAATCATTTCCATGGGTGGCAGAAATAGGAAAAGTAGGGCAAAAATAATGTTTGAATGGAAAGTGGTTCTTAAAGACATTTAATTCCCAGTCTCAGAAGATAATTCCCAGGACTCAGAATTGCAAGTGTACAATAAAGTCTTCTTAAAAAACAATTTCTCCTTCCTCATAGCATGATTTCTAGCACTGAATGTCATTCTTGCATTCAGGAACAGATCTTTTTCCGTGCAACGGAAGGAATTTCCTCTTACCTCACATCTGCTCGTAGCTATCACGAGGCAAACAATCAAGGTGAGCGCTAAAGGACTTTCTGGTTCCTTCTGCGTTGAGCAAAACTTAGCACACAAACTTCTGAGTTCCCTTGAAGCCAAGGGCACTGGGTAAAGGGAGCCTTTCTAAATCAGCCAAATAGTTGAAGGGAAAGTCATTTGTTAAGTCACCCATGATGTTGACTTTTATTACCTTGCTATCAACCTGTACAGTTTTCCACAGGAGGAACAGAGACTTATATTACAGGCGTCAGCTAATGCAGGGAAGTAATTATGTTAATGAACAAGACAAACAGAGATTTGTGAGGCAGAGTCAGGGGAATTAGCTCATGCAATACATCAGAGCACATTTTAACAGGGCACAGGTGACAAACGTCCTCGTGACTGACAAATGAGGAAACGGAACCAGCAATCTCAGGAACAGAGGTGCAAGCAGTTATTGTTGCTCTGAAAAATAAGAAAAAAAAAAAAAGAAAAAGAAAGAGGAAACTAAAAGATAAGGATTGTAGAGTACCTGGCCAGAGATCTGTAAAACATACAGTTCATGGGTCCAACCTCTACATGTCATCTGAAGGTCATAAACCTACTAATATATGGCTGAATCCCACCCAACTGCCTGAAAAATATCAGGAGAGAGTGAACCACTCTCTGGAAGTATCTGCTTCTATTGACTGATGTAGAAAGAGCCTGGATGACTGATTTAAAATTAGCAGCTATCTTATAAACTTCCGACCTTCGATGAAATGTGTTCTTCCCTTATTGTTTCAGTAGGAAAGACAGGATGGGCAGAGAAAAAGATGGCCCTGTTACACATCCACCTGGACTGCCTGAGCTTGGGAGTATGAGTATCTTACAGATTTTCTAACTGACCTTTCTTGTGTTTGTTTTTGTTTTAATGAAGCAGTGAAGACTTATCTTCAGAATCTACACTCAGTAAAATCATCCCTCATCAGACAGCTCTTCCCTCTCCTGTGTGGCTGCAGAAGAAGGCCTTGTGAAACTACATTCCTCCAAAGCAAACGCATTTCAGTAGCCCTCTGCTTCCCTTCTTTGTGAAGATCTTTCCAATAAAAAGAATCCAAAGGAGGCTGAAAATGATCTTTTTCCCAGCCTAACCCTCCACAGCAGGCACCACATCAACTCCAGCTGCTCAAGCTGCTAATTGCGGGGAAGGAAGACTCTTTGCCATCTCTTGCACTTGCCTCCTGCCAGCCTGTGTCACCCACGCAGTGTCAACCGAGCAGCCCACGATGGTCTTTCTGCCCCACAGCTCCCCAGCATCCACATCGGACTGTCAACATCTTCACAACCTGCTATCCCCTGACTGGGGGTCGCTTGGCTGAAGAGGGTCTGCATATGGTGAGGCTCTGATGAACAGCACACCTCTCTTGTTTTGTTTAGTAAAGGATATTTTCAGGGTGTATTGGCAAAACACGCTACCTGGGGGCACTTAAAAGCCAAGCAAGGATTTAGCCATGGTGAAATTTTTGAAATGTGTGAAAGCCATTCTTATGACGGACTAAAAGCTACTCACTTGGACTACTTTTAATGCAACTGGCAGCATATCAGTGTGAATATAAATACAATATTTTAATGGGTGACAAGTTACGGAACACGCTATCAGTCCCCAGTTAATCGATGCATTCTTTGCACGTGCCAGTGTGAGTTGTCTTAACCTCTTTCTACGCTTCACATTTGCTCCCTGTTGGAAGGTCACCTGTGACAAGTCACTATCACTCAGCTGATAGATGGCAACATGTCCATGGCTCCAGTGCAAAGGTTGCACTGTTCCGATCACTGCAATCAAACCTATTAAGCACCCTTAGGGCCACAGGAATGAAGGAGTAAGCATGTCAAAACAGCTCATTCTTGTAAGCCTTAATGATGTTAGCATGATGGGAGCAACCTGATCTAGTTGAAGATGTCCCTGCTCATTACAAAAGGGTCAGACTAGCTGATCTTTAAAGGTCCCTTCCAACCCAAACCATTCTATGATTCTATGATTCTATGATTCTATGATTCTATGATTCTATGATTCTATGATTCTATGATTCTATGATTCTATGATTCTATGACTGAGAGGAATCATTTGAAATCCAGAAGTGCAAATCTGAACGTCACTCCACTCCTACGCCTTAGACTGTTGACTGAGGTGTAAGTGAATGTTTGACCGATTGGTTGGGAAAGACTCAAAAATCATTCTAGACGCATGGTGCCCCTGGATAATGCCATAACGTCTTAACAAAATTGGTACCTAGGAATGGGACAGGCTTTAGACCTATTACTGTAGACAAAATAGAAAAACAGAATAGACTACATTGCTGTGATGTTCGGCCTTGGCCATCCTCTGCTCACCTAGAGGCTGGATGCTCCTAGGAGCTGGACTGTCTTAGTGCAGCACGGAGCTTGGGTGAGGCACCTTATAAATCACTGGTCCCCAGATGCCAAACAAAGAGTTGATTGCAAACACCAGGCCGTAGGTAAGTAATGGTTTGGAAAGATTGCCACTACTAATAGATCAGGAGGTGGAAAAGTGGTTTTACAGGTGTAAAATGCTACTGGAGGACCTGGTTTAAATGTCATGTGCCCCACTCTTCCTTGGTGGAGGAGGAGATTCCCCTGCAGAGCTCCACGTGGTGCTGGGGGAAGGTCTTCAAAAGGCCAGGGCAGGCTAACCAGACTTTGACAAGGCCAGGACATCACCTGCTGTACACAGACCAGCCCTGAGCACTAAGCTCCTGTGGAGGACCTGCATGATCTTTCTTCCTCCTGAGGAGGACCACACTACATAGAGGCCTCTGGCCTCCTTCCCTAGTGGGTTCAGCACACAGGATTTGAATGCACCTCCCTGTCACTCCAGAGTCACCCCTGAGGACACCCCAATGCTCAGCATTCACCTCTGGCAAACATTGAGCATGTTGACATTGCCGCAGAGAAACAACCAAGGTCGGGAATGACCTGAGTCCAGGCAGCACAGCTTCTACCTCAACGATAAATCCTCCTCGTTTGGCAGGATGGATGGGATCTCTGATTTCCTGGACTAATACTAGCAGTGAAAAATCAATTACACTGAGGCCTTTTAAACTTATCAGGCAAATGCATTAGGAGGTACACGCTGTCTGGGCATACACACAGGCGGGCTGCTGCAGAAAAAAGTAAAAGAGGTTTGCAGTGCTTGCTCGTGATGGATTTCAAACATCTATTCAGAACCGAAACGAGGGATATACTAGTGTTCACTCCCCAGAGAATAACAGCAAGAGGTGAATGACTGAGGAGAATTCTGGACACATCCTGGCTTTCCATTTTAAATAAGGAGCCAAGACAAATTAAAGGAACTGAAAATTATGTGCTTCTTGGGGTTATTCATTAGGGCAAGAAGCTGACTGTGGCCACAGCAATTTCAACCTGAAAGATGTTCCCCTGCAAGTCACCAGAGCATTACCAGCTGCAGGGATGCTGCTGCGCTGGTGTGTGTCCTTTTGTCAGGAGCATGCCTCAAAGTCACCAGCTCCTTGCTGAAAGCCAGCACTGACTGCCACGGTCATCTAGACAGAATACTGACACGTTGACACTTGCCTGCAGATCCTGACATAGATCCAAGTCTCATTGATCCGGGCGCAAACTGAACAAAGTAACAGACAATTCCTGCTGCAAAATTCAAATATAGGACAGAAAAATAGAGAGAAGCGTGTTCTTCTTGTACAGACAGGAAAGTGAAGCACAGATGTAGTGTAGGACTCCACCAAGGTCACCTGGGGAGTCAGTAGCAGAACATGGGAATAAATCCAGATCACCTGAAATGTGCTGAACTACTGAGTTCTTAAATATATCCTTCTTTCCAGTCATGGCACAGACATGAAACATGGGCTTCTGTTGTTTGAAAACACAGATGCACAACAGCTGAATTTGTCTGAGCATGATGGGACTTCCCAGTAAGAGCAGGGTAGCAGCAGCTCATGTTGGAGCTCTGCAGTCCAGATGTGGGTTGGAGGCCAGATTTTACTTGTTGGGAAAGAGACTGCATTCACAGGGGAGGAGAACGCTGCAAACAATAAGCCTTTAACCCCAGAAACAAGACAAAATCAAACTCATCCTAGGGAAACTGCGATATTGTAAGGCAAGATTTTTCCTGTCACCTATAAACATAAAATAGATGCTAAAGACCAGAAATGCTGTCACTTCATGGATGGAGAGAAAGAATTCAAGTACCATTATTTCTGCTTGACTTGCGCTTGACAACACAATTTTCCTCCCAATGCTTGTTAATGCCAGCATAAACAGAGGCCAACCACGGGCACACACTGTCAATGCTAATAAAAAGCGTGGTATCTTGGCACACAAAGATCCTTCTGAGAGCTCCTAATAACTGAGAAGCTGCTGCTGCTATCACTACAGCCTCCATGAATGTTAGTAAAAGCACTTCTAAATGGAGGGAGTAAACTACAAGGGAGCCATATCATCTCAGTTGACTTTATAGCAGCAATAACATTTTGATTTCTAATCCACCATTATTTCAAATGAGAAACTCTCAAAGGTAGAGCTCAGCCGCTCTCATTTCGTTGTCGCATTGCCCTTTACTTTATGGCAGTTCACAGGTGGTGCTGTCACTGGAGTATGTGGTAGTCCATAGACTGCTGTGCACTGATCCCTGCAATGACCCAGCAAGTGAGAGAAATGTGCACTTCCCAGATGATAGTATGTCTGTTGGTGTGTGCTAGGTCCTGTTCTCTGGCTCTGGGGCTGATAGGTTTACATCCAAATAGAAAAAGTTAATGCTTTTTCCCACCCCTCACATAAGCACCCTCATGGTCCTCCACTCACAACCCTCTTCTTCTCAGACCTCCCGTCTTCTCATTGCCTCTCTGTTGGTGCAGGTTTATAGGTCCCTTTTGATTCCACCAAATCCAAGAGGCACAGGCTTATTCACAAGGGTTGACTGGGGTGTTCCTTTCTCACTGCAACATCTTTCCTCAACCCCTCAGTTCAACTACGCCTTTTTCCTCTAGCCTCCTGCCCCAGCGAGCATCCTTCCTGTAGATGCTAGCCAAAGTTCCACCTTTGCTCAAGATAGCCTTGTAAGCACTTTGTTACAGGATGGAGGAAGAAGAGAAAGACCAAAGTGATTTTGATGAGAAATACCTGCAGTTACATAGCCTCAGGCTGAATCCTTGACAGATCTAAGACCTCATTAGCACAGTATTGCATTTATTTATGGAATTTGTAATACACTCTGGGAGAAAAGGTACTATATAAATGAAATATTGCCAAGAATTATTAAATATTAGGATGATGCAAAAATCAGTACTTTCAGTGGCTTGCTGACTTCATCCCTCATCCCTTTCTCTGTATCACTGCACTCTGTAACAAATGGGGGGTGGGCAGAGTAATGAAAGACCTTCAACGGGCAGCGAGGGGAGTGGTTATGTCAGCTCAGCTTGTGGAAGCTGTTAAAGAAAAGTAGTGAAAGTCTCTTCTTTCTCTCACTTTCAATATTTGCAGTATGCTTTCAATACACCGGTGTTGTAGCAGCAGTACTGCCCCTAGTGTGGGTGCAATTATGGTCTTGTAATTACATAGTTTCTGCTGTGTGCATCGAGCTCTGGTGACCCAACATAAGACCTCAGGCTACAGGCAAATGACAAAAAGAAAAGTATATGGCGAAAAGAAAAAGTCTTCCAGATCCAGCTGTACTGCTGTGTGCTGGTTTTAACTGGGACAGAGTTAATTTTCTGCATAGAAGCCAGCATGGGGCTATGTTTTGGATTTGTGCTGAAAACAGTGTTGACAACACAGGGAAGTTTCAGATATTGCTGAGCGGTGCTTACACAGAGTCAAAGCCTTTTCTGCCTCTGGCACCACCCCATCAGCAAGTGGGCTGGGGGTGCACAAGCAGCCGGGACAGCTGACCCCCATATGACATCATGCTCAGCGTATAATGCTGGGGGAGGAAGAAGGAAGGAGGGGACATTTGGAGTGATGGCATTTGTCCTGCCAAGTAGCTGTTAAGCATGATGGATCCCTGCTTTCCTGAGGATGGCTGAACACCTGCCTGCCAAGGGGAAGTAGTGAATGAAATCGGTTTGCTCTGCTGGTGTGCACGGGTTTTTCTTCACCTATTAAACTGTCTTTATCTCAGCCCACAAGTTTTCTCACTTTTACCCTTCTGAGTCTCTCCCCCATCCCACCAAGGAGGGAAGGTGAGCAAGCGGCTGCATGGTGCTTAGCTGCCAGCTGGGGTTAAACCACGATGTGGTGAGAGACAACATAAACCACCCCATCATGTTTCCGCCCCGACTTAGGGTGAGTTCACTGGTGGTTGGCCAAGCTGTTTGCGTGAGCTCTCCCAAATCACTGCAGGCAAAATCAGAAGGATGAACTCAGCTGAAATTATTTAGTAGGGAGTTCAAGGAAAACGCACTGCTGAGCTGGAGCAGCCTCGACTGTCTGTCAAGATGGAAAGCAGCAGGTAGGAGGACGACTATTGCCTTGCCCTGGGGGAGCCCAGGGCAAATGTCCATCCACAATCTCCTCTTACAGTAGAGTCAGTTTGAGCCTGCTGCAAAACCAAATCTGACTCTTATGAGAACAGCGTGCAATGTGCACCCACATAGCCTGGGTTTCCTGCAAGGGCTGGGTTTTCCTTCCTGAAATTGCTTTCATCAGTACATTTTCCCCCTAATCTGCAAACATCTTTTCTTACTGAAGACATTTATTCTCACCACTCTTGGAGTGGAAATTCTCACCAATGTGTTACCGTCACAGTCTCATGCTGTTGTATCTCCTGTGTGCATCTTAGTCATTTCACAGTATGTGAAAAAAATCTCAGTTACAAAACCACTTGGTGGTCTTGGGTCCCACGCTGCAACATAGCAAGAGCAACAGAGACCATCAGGGAGGAGGTATTGGGAAATACAGTGATCTCAAAAACCTGACCAAAGCTGACAAATGACAGTGAGACACATTTAAGGTCTTTACAGTCCTCATAACCGAGGGTTTCACCAACTTCAAACCTTCATTTTCACAATCCGTCTCTAAAAGCATTATGATATTGTCTTGACAGATAAAAACCTGAGGTAACTTGACCTGTCCAATGAAATAATAGGATATTTTTATACCACTGAACAAATAAAGTTAAGGCAGGGGCACTTTCCAGTGAACATCCAACTTGTCAGCATGGTCTGTTGCTCAGTAGAGAGGTTCTCAGAGACTGTTTGATGACACATGGGGAACCGTGGGGACAGATCTGGGCTAAACCAAAATGAAGAAGAACAGTAAAGAAGACAACATTCACGACAGAAAAGAAGACATTCACTACAGTCCTGGAGAACAGAGTGTAAAGAGGGGAGAAGAGAGCTTCCACGAGTGAAGTGAAGGAAGGACAGCCCTGGTCCTTCCCAGAGACATCAGCTTGATGTGTGTGTGTTGTCTCTGTGAAAGCACTGAGCAAGCTCGCTGTGAGGATACGTTATGTGTTTCAGGATCGTGGCTCACGAGTACATGTGCATGACTGCAATGAAAGCTTGAATCACCCACACACTTATCTGTTTATCTAAATGGTTTTGTTTCTCACTCTGAGGTAAGCAGTATGTCCCCAAAGGCCTTGTTGATGTTCCTAGTGGGTCAGCCGCTAGCACTGCGCAACAGGCAGCTGCCTGGTCACAGAGGCTGCAGTGCTCTGAGGAAGGGGACTGCAGAGGTAAAGACGTAACTAAGCCCCAAGCACAGACATTGGATGACATTACCCCACCACTTCAAAGCAATCTTGGAGTCATTTCCTCCAGCCGTATTTTCTGACCACAGCTTTAAAATAGAAAACAGACATCCTCTTGCGATCGAGAAAAGAGACCGCAACTTTGAAGATTGTGAGGAGGTGAAGAAATAGCCCACTTAAAAAGAAAAAGGCAACTTCCCAGAACTGATGCTGCCCAAGATATGAAGCAGCTTGCAAATTCTGACTGTGCTGACAAAGCTCTCTCTTGTCTTGTTGCTCCTAATATTGATAGAAATCTTGGAGAAGCCCACCTGCCATAGGTTTCTGCCCGTGCCCTGTGTTCAGAAACTGCACCTCTCCAGCAGTCTCCTGGAAGGATGCCCCATGTCTGGTCCCATAGCCTGCAAGCACAAAAGCTGAGTTCAGCATAAGGGCTTTCAGCTGCCTGCAGCATTTATCCACCCCCCCTTGACATACACTTTAGTTGGAAGAGATACGCACTGCTTCTGAAAACCATGGTACTGCAGGGATATGAATCAACAGGTCCTGAGTCCTGGGGTAGGGCAAACCCTGCGCACCATCGCTCCTTCCTGCTGAGGAAACCTCTACAGGGCTCAGTCCTCCTTCTGGGCATATCAATAGGGATGTTTCTCTCCTGGTGCTGGAAGGAGAGCTAGCTATGGGAGCAGAAGGAGCAGACAGCTTCATGCCACAGCCTGCTCCTCTCCTTTCTTGTCCCACAGTAGAAGAAGCCTGGCTTTGGCAAAAAATCCAGAGAAACTTTTACCCAAAATCCACCAAAAGTTTTGGCTGAGATACTTGCACTGAGCCATGTTGGCCCTTGTCCTGCAAACAAAGGGCTGGAGAAACTCTGAGCATCTCTCTCCTTACCACCACGTAGTCATGTGGCTGGGATCCAAGCAACAACATTTCCTAGGGATTACTGGACAATTCAGAAGAGGCACTACCAGTCCTCTAATCCCTGGGAAACTCAGCCTAATGTAAGGATAACCAGTGATATCCCAATTTAGTTGATTTGTGTCTCTTCAGGATTTACTCCTTTAAAGAGCACAGCTCAGAAGGAAGCATGCCACGAAGGAGCAAGTGGTCAGAAGCTAAAGCCATGGCTGCAGTAGGAGAACGTCTTACTGTCATCCAACACCGGCACAATCCTGCCCTTGCCCAAGCTCTCTGCACGGTGTAGGTACGAAGGATACCATCCAAAACCACAGGGCAGAGATATACAGGATCACTGAGGAGACAACAGCTAAAATTTCTGGCACTGGCTCTATGCCACTGCATCCCTTCATCCTAGTGAAGAAACCTGGCACCAAGCCTTTGTGCTGCTCCCGGTTGTGATGTGGGTCGCAGTGTTTTCCGGAAAGCAAAGAAATTAAGATTTATCTTTTGGCCACGGCCATTTAATATCATTAGTAGAGCTGTGTAGCAAGCAATTCATCAGCTGTTTGCCTGTCTTTGGTATTCCAAATCATAAAAGCCAAAATCTAGGCTTCACTCCAGGGCAACAAAGCTAGGCAAATCCTCTTTGTCACAACAGCAGTCCACCCAGTCTCCAGCAAAGTCTAACAGGCTAAATCATTTCCCAGTCCAAAAATGCTGAGGACTATTGCTTTTTCCCTACCAGCAATAAATGCCTCCAAGCCATGATACCCTGGACATAAGTTATAAGCTATGGTAAATCTACTTTATGTTTTAGTCAGCTCATTCTCCTTTTCTTCCACCTCTTGGGCTGCGTAGAAGTGACAACGCTGGTCTTGCTGAGGATGTGCAGGGAGCAAGGCCACACACACACTACCCAGCGAAGCACATGATGCTCTAATTCAGGCTGGAGTTTGGTACAATTCCCTTCCTTCGCATACACCATTAATAAATTGCTTTGATCTGACAGTACCTATCAGATGGGCTTTTGCAGACCACGGTGACTGAGCAAAGAAAAATGACAGTTTTACAATATAAATAACTGGACATTTTCGATGTACTTCAGATCAGTGAAATCACTAGATTTCTTCTTTTGAGCTGGTTTTGTCCAAGAGAGCAACAGAAACACTTAGGCGAGCTTCTGAGTTTCCTCCTAAGTGAAAACGCTGCTGTTTGTTATTAGTCACACTCACGGTGACTAAACTCCGTGCAGCCCCCAGGAAAGTCAAGGCCAGCTCTCCCAGGTGATTAAGGGCAATGGATTAGATCTGCAGAGCTGAATGTGCATCCTGGGAGCTACATCCCAGCTGATGCAGAGGAAAAACGAGTTTGTTTCAGCTCCCCAGCACTCCAGAGCATCTTGGCTTTTCTAATCAGTGTGTCGCAGTCTGAATGTCTGAGAGGTCCCACTTCAGTCAGGACAATGTTAGTAACCACAGCAACATATAGGCAGTCATTGCTACTTTCTATTTTGCTTGAAAGAGGAAAATATACCACAAGCAGATGCAAACGGAAACATGGATCTCTGTAAGAAGTTATGCACATGGCACGAAGGTCACAATTTGCAGCCAGAGGACAGTGATGCAGCTGTTTTTAAAAGACTGCTGGGAAAAAAAAAAAATGGAGAAGATGCAGAAGATAACCACAAGGATGATTCACAGATGCAAGAAAATTCCTTACAAGACTTAAGAACTGAATCTGTTCCATTAACAGAACGAAAAGTTAAAGGAGCCTTGACTGAGGTGTGTAAATGCCTCATGGGGAGGTAACCCTGGGTACTGATGTGCTCAGTAGTAGGGCAAAAATTAAAGAGTGGAAACCAAAGCTGGACAAATTTAATCTGGAAATCAGAAGCACATAAGAGGTATGGAGCTGGGATTAGTCAAATGGCAGGTCCTTCCTCTCTGATAGCTGCAGTTGCAGTCAGGCAACTACTAAACAAATATTCACAGGTTAGGGATTAGCTAAACACAACTTAAGCAGCAGTAAGATGGCAAAAAGCGGCGACCTGCTTCCTACAGTCCAGATATTGCACTGGTGCCTCCACTGACCAGACCTGCCTTCGGCTCACAGAAGCGGCACCAGAGCACTGGGATCAAACTTCTCTGAAATACTGAGAATCTTTTCATGGTTGCTGGGTTGTAAACACACTTCTGTGTTTACATCAGGAATAACCTGGTGAACTGCTCGACCATCCATTTATAATCTTCACTGAGTATTCAGCATTCTTTGCATAGTCCCCCTCCCGCAGGAGGCTTCTGCCTATCCAAATATTTATGTGGGTGTCATCACTAGAGCATCTGAGCATTTACTTTTCTTTAAACAACCTACCCTTAGGTGAAGCAGCTTTGTTCCTGATCGTGAAGAACATCTACAGCAGGATGCAAACTAGGGCTAGAGCAGTGTAGCTCATGCTATAACAATATAAAATTGGCTTTTTAACAACTCCAGGTAGCCTGCATTCTTATTTTATGCCTTTCAAGAGAAACCAGGTCAAATGTGTTTCATGCTGCAGAGATTGCCTACAAAACAGAAGAAAAAAAAAAGAATCTCAGTGGTGAATATACTTAGTGCAGCAGTGCCACACCTGACTGCATCATTTCCTTATGTCCTTTCTTTTCGGAGAAGCAGCAGAAACTAGCCCAAATATTCAAGATGTGAAGGAATCCCAATTAACTCAGTGGCAACTGGTATAATTTACAGTGCCTGGGCTTTCTCTAGGCTTGAGAGCAGCGCAGAGACCGTATTTATCACTGACATGGGCCAACAGCACCATTTCTGCCCACTGAGCCATGAAGACTTCTAGAAGTAATCAGGAAAGTGGGGTGATGACCATGGCTTGGTGTCCACTTCAAGGCTGGCTAATACAGGCACTGCTAAATCCCTGCTGAGATAAATAGTTATTCCAGCCCCCCAAAGGCTGCAGTGCAGGCAAAGGTGCACACTCACGTATATACCAGCCCTCTTCTGACTGCCTATGGTAGGTCTCTTCATGGCATCCCTCCGCCCTTGCTTTGGGCAAATTCAGGAAAACTGTGTCAAAACGAAATAGCGATGGACTTGAGGCCTCCTGACACCTGGTGCAATTTGGTGTGACTTCTGTTGGTCCTGCTGCTCTCCGAATGGCTTTTATAACTCTAAGGGAGAAAGGCCCAGCCTGGACCAAGAAGAAACATCCATGTATCTGAAAACCAAAAGCCAGTTTTGATACAAAAGGCCTTGCAATTATACAATGCTCTGAGAGTACCAGGTTAAATGAAATACGAGCAATTGCTGAGTTTACACTAGCTAAAATCAGCAGCTTCTTCAGTCTGGGCACTCAGAGTCCATCACTGCCTTTTTCAACACCTCATCCTCAGGCAAAGTCTTTGAGTCCTTGCAATTCTCCCACACCCCATTCAGTGGCTGAGCTTGGTCTCAGGATTCAAGTATGGTGATCATCATCGTAATGGCACTTCACTTTTATACAGAACAACTTCAAACACCACGGTGCAGGCTTGAAACCAGACAGGCTCCTCCAGGCAAGGAGGGCTTTTATTCCCTCACCCAGAAATAAACCTCTGAGTGGGGGAAGAAAGGGAAAAATGGAGCATGCTGGCACCCAAGACACAGGAGATACACCACCGAATATTTCTTTCTGGATGTTGAGAAGAGCCAGAATTCTCCTCCAAAGGTCCAGAAGTTTTTCATATTAAAGTATTTGAGCTTTTCAGGCTTTAATTCAATTTCTCACTGTTAAATGCTCAGGCAAAGATGCAGGACATGCTACAGCAAAACTGGTTGCAGTGGTTGCTTACCCTCCAGTCCTGTTGCTGGCTTTTCTTGGAGGCTTCTTCTTGGAGGCAAAGAGTTCCTGCACTCTAACTTCATCCCACTGCTGATCACACCTATCACTGGCTTAGCACAGAAAGTGCTATTTGAGGCTGGGGTTTTGCAGGAACAGATGCCAAATGCCATAGATTTGGAGCTCCTAATCCTTGTAAGTCTCTTCAGCCCCCCTCCATGTACTTCATTTAGCAAGACAGTGAAACCTAACCCTGTTGGATATACAGGGCAGATATGGAAAACAATAAAAGAAGTGAAAAGCAATAAAAATGTTAACTGCTGCACTGGAATAGAATTAGTGGCAAAAAGGAAGGTGTTCAGGCTCTAGTCCCTCACTACTGGCACTGAGGACATTAGCCTTTCAGTACTTACAGAGGCCTTATAAGAAAAATGGGGACAGACTTTTTAATAACGCCTGTAGTGACAGGAAAAGGCGTAATGGTTATAAACTAAAAGAGGGCAGATTCAGACTAGGTATAAGGAAGAAAATGAGGGTGGTGAAACACTGGCACTGGTTGCCCAGAGAGATGGGAGATGCCCCGTCCCTGGGAACATTCAAGGTCAGGTTGGACGGGGCTCTGAGCAACCTGATCCAGTGGAAGATGTCCCTGCTCATTACAGGGGGATTGGGCTAGATGACCTCTAAAGGTCTCTTCCAACCCAAACTATTCTATGATTCTATGACAAATGTTACATGCTGCAAGACACAGTTCCTGCGGGGTGTTCATGGTATCCAACAGGTCTCCTTGGCTGGTGATGTGACACCACAAGGCCAGTGAAGACAGGACATAGCATTTTCCAAACCAGCCCATCACAACCAATGAAAGCCGTGGAGAGCAAAGCAGTGCTGAGGTTTTTTTGTGTGGTTGTTTGCTCATTCTGGGTTGGCTTTTATTTTTCCCTTCCTGTTCCTCTCAAACTCTGAATTTTCACACATCAGCCCTCAGGAGACCTCAGTTGAGGAAGGTTTTGTTCCCAAGATCAAGATGCCGTGGCCCTGCTCAGTTCACACGCCTCCTTTCATTTCATTTTGGTGATGCCTTCCACGCCTTCCCACCCTCCTTGCCTGCCTGTGTCAGCAGCACCGGGGAGAAAATCTGCAGAACTTCTTAATCTCTTTGCTCTTTTCCCTCTCCTCCCCCTGTAATTCTCCCACCAAAAGCCTGAGTTCTGTGCTGTCCCCATCGGACACTTGCTGCCCGAGCAGGGAGGCAGCAGTTTGCAGCTCTCCCTCTTTCACACACAGGCAGCATCACCCTCCCCTGTCCTTTTTTCATTTATTTGAGCAGCTGACAAAGGAATATTGTTTCCTTTGTGAGAAGTTTAAGGAATTTTCTGATTTTACTGGCTTGAAACACTGCGGATTGTGTCTGTCCTGCTTCCTCCACCACCACCTAACGGCATGCAAGAAAACAGCATTTGGATCCAGCTAAATTCTGCATAACTGACGTTACAGGAGCAGCTTCCCACGGAGGCAGCTACGGGACTCTGTGCGCAGCTCTGTCGCCCTGGATTTACTCAATCTGTGTACGTCTGTGCACGTACCCCTCACAGAACAGCCAAAATTAGTCCTGCCTCACAAGTCCACAGACAGGGCAGACTTTCCCGGGGAAACAAATCAGACACCAAATAAATCATTGTTTCCATTTTACTGTCGAAAACAGAGACCCAGAAGGGCAAAATAACCGAAGGGTGAGGGCAGTGCAGCATGGGGAATTAACTCCGCTCCATCATCGTTGCAGAAGCATGAAGATCTCCTTCCCTGCTCCATGTGTGTGTCTAGGTATCTGCTTACAGTGATGTTCAGTGCCAGTCCAGGACTGCTGCGTACAGCCAAGTCCTTCCAAAGAGATTTGTACAGACATTAGATGGCACTGGGCAAGGACCTTCTGCCTCCCCCTTACACCAAGTCAAATCCACCAGTCACAAAGTCCTCCTCTTATTCAAGTCTTCACCTTGATCACAAGGAATCACCTTTTCTGCCCTCACTTATCTGCCCGTGAGCAAGGCATCTAAGCTTGAGCTGCCTGACTTCTTTTATTCCCCACAATATTCCTCCCTTTTGCTTTGCTTCCAGCCACTCTTTAAATGTCCCACTCTAAAAACATTCAAAATGTAATTTTTCTGACATATACCTGCAGAGAGATGTGATGCTATGTGGTTTATGTTGTCTCCCACATGCCACGTCTTAGTAAATTCTGCACTTTGGTTCAGCAGGTATTTAGTGCTCTAAGAACATTCTTTAATGAGAAAACACCAAGAAGCTTGCCTGGGTTAGCAATGAAACCCTAATCAAGAAGAGACACCATGAGATTTGTCTCCAGAGGGGACAGTACTTGTGTCATTGAGAAATACAAAGCCAGAAGTTACCCAACTTGGCTCTTTCTCCCTGCAAAACAGCGTAAGAATGTGTTTTTTAGTAATGAAAGTTAAGCCTAGCTCAGGACTGACCTATCTCCCTTACCAAAAAAACAAAGCTGTAGACAGACAAGGCCATGTCGGGGCACTGCTGACCATTGCGTCCCTCCAACCCAGCACAACCTCACACCTTGCCCACAAAGGTGGATGTTTGTCTCCTTGTTTTGAGCTTCAGCCCGTGCTGGACCAGTCATCAGCTGTCCAGCCAGAAACACTTTGCTGGGGTGCTTCTTGGCATCCCTAAGCAGAAAACATCCTCTGTCAGACACAAGGAGAGCTGTGCCTAGCTGGTGGACAGCTCAGATTTGCTCTTTTGGGAGGCAACAAAACACTCTTTTCCTCCTCACCATGCACAGCAGCTAATTAGAGCATCTTCCCTTCAGAGATCACCCAGGCTTAAACATTTCCCTGGATTAAAAACAAAAACCTCACTTGGCACTAACAGGCACAATAAAAGGAGACGCTGACAAGTCTGCCAGAGCTTAAAGCCACTGGCAACGTAAGGAAAAAATCCGGCTATGCAGCATGTCAAGGATGTCTTGTCCCTTGAAGGGCAAAACACAGGGAGATAGCTTGCTTTGCTACAGCTAAGCCTTATCCCAGGCCTCCGAAGGGGGAAATCATCCATCCTTGAGAGTTCAATTCCATTACACATGAGCAATGGAAACTCAGTGTCCTGCTCCACCACCCCCTGCTCCCAGTGAGATGACACAATCTCAGGGATGCTAGAAGGGGAATGGAAGGAAAGAGTCACAAGAAGGAATCGGGGCTCCTAGTTTGAGGCACAGCAGTAGAGTAGAGGAATTTGGGGCACAAGGGTAGTATCCTGAACTCATGTGTTACTTCAGCCACCTCTTTTCTGCTGCCCACGTTGCTCAGGGTATTGGCAATGCCATAGCTCTGCGTAAAGCGGAGACGGGGGAGACCTGGTCTACTATTAGGTAGCTCAAGGACCCGCCCAACAAATGTGTTGATTCTCTTTCTACTTCTAATTCTGCACAAGCCTGTGTCTGTGGCTTCTCACCCTGCCTCAGTTTCCACTGTTTGAAAATCATGGTGTTGGTCACAACAGTAGAAAGGTGTGAAAAAAGCGAAACACTGTGGTGAGTGCCATTAGCACATGAGTCAATACCCTGCCACCTCAACGCTGCTCCATTCAGGAACCCCAGTTGATGATGACACTACAGAAGCAAGAAACCAGCAGTGTTTGGGGGTACACTTCACAATCACAGAATCACAGAATCACAGAATCACAGCAATTGGAAGGGACCTCTGGGGATCATCAAGTCCAACCCTCCTAACAAAGCAGGGTCACCCAGAGCAGGCTGCACAGGACCTCGTCCAGGCAGGTCTTGAATATCTCCAGAGAAGGAGAATCCACAGCCTCTCTGGGCAGCCTGTTCCAGTGCTCCGTCACCCTCAGAGGGAAGAAGTTCTTCCTCATGTTCAGACGGAACTTCCTCTGCTTCAGTTTGTGCCCATTGCCCCTT
>Ga0065711_1029070_pt1 | contig 37791 bp, 17 predicted proteins | sample Hoacrofraction12_FD_59098 | JGI IMG/M metagenome (GOLD analysis project Ga0065711, IMG submission 59098) | Hoatzin crop microbial communities from Cojedes, Venezuela - Epithelial fraction 12 v2 (version 2) | ecosystem: Host-associated > Birds > Digestive system > Esophagus > Crop | place...
TTAATGATTACCTAGGGACTAAACCCTCTGTTCCCAGACCTAATGTCCAGATGGGCAGGGCTGTACAAGGGACATAGCAGCATTGTTCGTGCTTTATGATTAACTAATTCCATCACCTTGGTTACATTTCCACATACTCTTACTTTTATGCCTAAATCAAATTTAGCACTCCTAGGACTTGATTAATATAATCTAATGACTACAGTGTAAATAATTACTTTTGAGAAAGTATTGTCTTTGTGGTTAATGTGGAGGAATCAGTATGTACCTGTTGCAATTCTTATGTCTCATTGCCAAAATATACTTCAAGTTGAGCTGAGTTGTAGGCATATGTACATACAGCTCGTATGCAGACAGTTAAACTTCAGATGTCAAAATTTAGGTGGGATGCATAAACTATTCATGCAAAATCAACAATACTCTTTTCTATATGATGCAAAGTGTGTCTGTTATAAATTAACTTACCATCTCTTACATTTGTTTAAAAATGAGGACAGAACTTTGAGTCAAGGTTTGCACTGTTTTCCGATAGTTAACTGAAAATCAATATACATGCACCATTTGACATACCCTTAATGTTAATGTGCTTGATTGAATTAATAGAAACATGATTGTCTGTTTATGCTTAATCTCAATCACACTGATACTGCTATGCTAACAGGTAGATATTAGATAATTTACAGATCCATATTAATGATTGTGAAACTACCATACAGGCAGAAATTGAGGATTTCACCCATTAATTCTGATTGCTGTAATATGTCTTCTTGTCCCAGTTCGAAATCAGCTCCATAGGGTGGCATTAGTATGTCATCCTTTTTACACATCTGTGTTAGTTCTCCTGTGCAAATTGTGAAATTCAAGATTAAGGTTAAACTGCATAGGATTTTCAGGTATTTTCTGTAGAATTATTTAGTTGAAAATATCTTAGTAACCCGATTTAAAATGTGGCTGCACAAAATCTTGAATCAAAACACATGAGAGGGAACTGTTGTATGCTAATGGAAGGAAGGGGCCCTGATGGAAATATCTTCAGGTGGCTTTTCTGGCAGACAAAGTGTGTTTCTGTTCACTTTGTCCTGAGCTGGCACATCTGTAACAATAGATTGTTAGGGTCCGTTCCTCCTCTGCAGGAACTATCTGCTTTATAGCTAGCTCCAGTTTTCAGAGATAGTCAGTAAGAGGTTTTGAGTCATTTCTGCTTGTAGCCTAATGTAATTGTAGAACTTGTTCACTCTAAATGGGTCAGGGACTCATAGAAATATATTTATTTTTTTGCAATTATATATATATTTCAGTTACATATATATATTACAATTTTCTCTAATTAACATTTGTAATCCATACATTATACTGTATTTCATTGTACCCTATTGTATTGCATTATATTCTATTAAATATATATATAAAACCATAGGATAAATAGTTACTGTTTATATTGTATCAAATAGTCTATGATTATACAGCTCAGACTGAAATACTTTCTCCTTAATGTCCTTCTAAATTAGAGGAACTCCCTTCTCTTTTCTTTCATTTTCTTTAGTTTGTGTGTAATTTTTGAAAGTCGATTTGATACTTACTCAAGCAAAAATATGTAACAGTTTTGGCAGCTCTCCGTTACTCCAGTTCTTAGAGTCATAGAATTGTTTGGGCTGGAAGAGATCTTAAAGATTATCTAGTTCCAAAACCCCCTGCCATGCCCCACTAGACCAGGTTGCTCAAAGCCCCATCCAACCTGGCCTTGGACACTTCCAGGGAGGGAGAGACATCCACAACTTTTCTGGGCAACCTGGTCCAGTGCCTCACCATCTTCACAGTAAATAATTTCTTCCTTATATCTAGTCTAAATCTTCCCTCTTTTAGTTCAAAACCATTATGCCTTCTCCTGTCACTACACACCCTTTTAGAAAGACCCTCTCCAGCTTTCTTGCAGCGCCCCTTTAAGTACTGAAAGGCTGCTATAAGGTCTCCACAGAGCCATCTATTCCACAGGCTGAACAGCCTCAACTCTCTCAGCCTGACCTCATAAACGAGGTGGTCCAGACCTCTGATCATTTTTGTGGCCCTTCTCTGGACTTGCTCCAACAGGTCCATGTCTTTCCTGTGCTGACGGCTCTGGAGCTGGACGCAGGACTCCAGGTGGGATCTCAGCAGAGCAGAGCAGAGGGGAAGAATCACCTCCCTCGAACTGCTGGCCATGATTCCTTTGATGCAACCCAGGATACCGTTGGCCTTCTTGGCTGCAAGCACACATTGCCAGCTGATGTCCAGCTTTTCATCCAACAGTACCCCTAAGTCCTTCTCAGGGCTGCCCTTGATCAATTCTCTGTCCAGCCTGTATTTGTGCTTGGGATTGCCCCGACCCACGTGCAGGACCTCACACTTGGCCTTGTTGAACCTCATAAGGTTTGCATGGGGCCATCTCCCAAGGTCCTTCTGGATGGCATCCCTTCCCTCCAGCATGTTGAGCGCACCTCACAGCTTGGTGTCATCAGCAAACTTGCTGAGGGTGCACTCAGTCCCACTGTCTACATCACCGAAAAAGACACTCAAACACGCCGATCACAATACTAACCCCTGAGAAACACCACTCATCACTCATCTCCACTTGGACATCGAGTCATTGACAGCAATTCTTTGAGTCCAACCATTCAGCCAATTCCTTTTCCACTGAGTGGTCAGTCTGAAAATCCATGTCTTTCCCATTTAGAGGCAAGGCTGCCATGTAGGACAGTGTCAAATGCTTTGCTCAAGTCCAGGTAGATGACATCAGTTGCTCTTCACTTATGCACCAACACAGTAACCCGATCGTAGAAGGCCACGAAATGTGTCAGGAACAATTTGCCCTTAGTGAAGCCATGCTGGCTGTCACAAATCACCTCCTTATTTTCCATGTGCTGTAACATAGTTTCCAGGAGGATCTGCTCCATGATCGTGCAGGGCACAGGGGTGAGGCTGAGTGACCTGTAGTTCCCCACGTCTTCCTTTTAAGCTATTTTAAAAATGGAGGTTATGCTTCCCATTTTCCAGTCAGTGGGAACTTCACTGGACTGCCACCACTTCTCGTATATGATGGATAGTGACTTAGCAACTTCATCCACCAGTTCCCTCAGGACCCATGGATGCATTTATATGGACTTGTGCACCCTGAGGTTCCTTAGGTGGTCTTGAACCTGACCTTCTCCTATGGTGGGTGGTTATTCATTCTGCCAGTCCCTGCCCTTGCCTTCTGTGACTTGGGCAGTGTGACTGGAGTACTTGCTCATGAAGACTGAGGCAAAAAAGTTGTGGAGTACCTCAGCCTTCTGTACATCTTGGGTAACCAGGTCTCCCATTTCCTTCCAGAAAGGGGCCCACATTTTCCCTAGCCTTCGTTTTATCACCTACATATCTATAGAAGCTTTTCTTGTTGGTCCTGATGTCCCTGGCCAGATTTAATTCTATCAGGGCTTTAGCTTTCCTAACGTGATCTGTGGGTGCTTAGGCAATTTCTCTGTATTACTCTCAGAGTACCTGTCCTTGCTTCCACCCTCTGTAGGCTTCCTTTTAGTGCCAGGGTTTGTCCAAGAGCTCTTTGTTCATCCCTGCAGGTTCTCCTGGCCTTTTTGCCTGACTCCCTGTTTGCTGGAATGAATCGCTCCTGAGCTTGGAGGAAGTGATCCTTGAATATCGACCAGCTCGCTTGGGCCCCTCTTCCCTCCAGGGCTTTATCCCATGGTGCTCTACTAAGCAGATCTACGAAAAGGCCAAAGGTTGCTCTCCTGAAGTCCCAGGTAGTGAGCTTGTTGTGCATCCTTGATGCTGCCCTAAGGATCTTGAACTCCACCATTTCATGAACACTGCAGCCAAGACTGCCCTTGAGCTTCACATTCTCCACCAGCTCCTCCTTGTGGGTGAGAAGAAGGTCCAGCATAGCTCCTCTCCTTGTTGGCTCCTCTATCACTTGGAGACAGAAGTTATCAACAACGCAGTCCAGGAGCCTCCTGCATTGCTTACACCCTGCTGTGTTGTCCCTCCAGCAGATATTGGGGTGGCTGAAGTCCCCCATGAGGACCAGGCTTGTGAACACGAGGCTGCTCCTATCTGTCTATAGAAGGCCTCATCTGCTCAGTCTTCCTTTTCAGGATGCCTATAGCAGACCTCCACTATAATGTCAGCGGTCCCTGCCCTGCCTGTAATACTGACCCATAAACTCTTGGTCAGCTCCTCATCCATCCCCAGGCAGAGCTCCTTGCACTCCAGCTGGTCATTGCATAGAGGGTGACACCTCCCCCTTCCTTCACATATTTCCATATATTTACACTAATTAGCAGAACTATCCATAGGATAGATTCCTCTAATGGAACAACCTGCATGTATGTATGCATGCATGTTCACATTTTGCTTAAGGAAAAGTCAAGCTGGAAACTACCAACCTATTTCATAGCAGAATTTATTTTCCATGTGTCATTTGGGCTTTTCTTTCTGTCATTTGTGGAATGAGCTACGTGCACTCAAATATGCATGTTCACATATTGCTTAAGGAAAAGTCAAGCTGGAAACTACCAACCTATTTCATAGCAGAATTTATTTTCCATGTGTCATCTGGGCTTTTCTTTCTGTCATTTGTGGAATGAGCTACGTGCACTCAAATGTGACTGTGGCTGGCAATTTTAATTTTTTTTTTTCTAATTAACACTGAACAACTTCTGTGTTACTGGTATTCTTAAGACACAAAGACAATATAATATTATTTTATTAAAAGATCATTTTAAATTATGTATGCAAATCATTGTAATATTTCTTCCTAAAGAACCACTTCTGTTCATGTTGTGCATGTCCTGGGAATCCCACTGTGTCTTGCTGAAATGATTTAAAATGTCTGCATAGTAAAAATTATACTGTAATGTTACAGCCACTCCCAAGGAAGACTAGGCTTAACTACACAAGGTTCGAAAGCAGACCAAGGATTATATTTTGACTCAGTTCTTCTGGATCTTTTACTGTGTCACAGAGAACATAAAATCCGTGCTCATTCTCTCAGGCTTTTCTCTTTGCATTTCCCACATACTTGAAAGAAGCAGAAAGAAATAGTTTAATGCAATTCTACAACGTGGTCCACTACAGATCATGGTGTTATTCAGTAATGAAAACTGTAGTATAAGTAAAAGACTTAATGTTCCACAGTCCTTTGCAAAATGAACTCAAAGGAACAGTAAGAAAACTGGTGGACTGAGGAATGATTGATTTGCTTTTGGTTTACAGTAAATCCAATTTATGGTCAGAATGAAGAGCTGTAAGTTTGCTGGTTATGATGTTCAAACAGTCTGAAATGTGACAACAGAAAAATAACTGAATTCATTAGTTACATTGTTCAGCTTGATGGCATTACACTTCTGTATTCTATGGCTGTGTACTTACATAATTATTTTTTTACATAAATTTCCTCAGAATTACACAGAATCTCACTCAATTTTTCAAAGGTGCACATCATTCTAATATAAAAATTCACCAAAATCAGTGTAGGTTTCACTCCATAGGTATCACAGTTTTGTGAAGGGAACTTAAGTTAACACCAAAAAATTCAGAGATGTCATCACCATGACCACACTAGTCAAGATTTATTTTCTTTAATCCTTGTGGCATTCACAAGCTGAACATTTTTGCATCTGAATCTTCCGAGCAGTCTTACAGGAAAGGCATTCTATGAGCATTTTTAATGTATATAGTAATAATTGAACTCACTATAAAGCAGAATAGCCACTATTAAATCTATTAAATCATACAGGCAAAGCAAATCTGTATAATCTTGAGATTTTGTATAATAGTACAGTGGTTAAAACAGTCAATCAGAAAATGAACTATTTTTTGCTATTCTTTGTTCTTCCTTCTGAATTGTTTTATGCCTGCTTTTGGTATTGTTTACACATTTTATTAGATGGCTTGTTAATTAAAAATGTGGAAGTGATACCTCAGTAAAAAGCTGTGTTCTAGGATTCTTTTTCCCTTTCCCATGCATGCAGGGGTTACTTAGGTCTCAATTTCAGGGTCAGTGCTTTTCGTGATTGATTTCTCTCTTGTTGGCCCCATGAGTCATTCCTTTCTTTTGGCACAATGATCGAGGTGCGAAAGGAAGGGTAGGAAATTACTCAATCCTACAACATTTGTTAGGGCTCTCTGCTTGGAAAGTCTTTTGGTGTCAGGAAAAGGCAACGTCTCCTTCACCCCTTATTAATTTTTTAAAATACAACCACAAGCATGCTTTAAGCCTGTGTAAGATGTTCTCAGTAAGCAACAAACCGAAGAAAGATGAGTATTCCAAGAAATGAAAAGTAAGGAATCTATATCAAGCCTCTTACTTTCAACATGTAGTTCAGCTAATATTTACACTTCTTACCTTGAGGCTAGTGGTATCTGAAGTGTAATTTCAAGTGTTAGAATAACAGTATCTCTACCCCGTACCTAAATTACAAACAAGTAAACAAGTTCAGATGTCGAATTCTCAAGCAGTATTCCCATTTCAATACTAACCTCAATTCTGGGTCATGTATCATTGTTACACCGTACCAGGAATTCTTTAGGAGCTGTTTGCCTCTTGTTTTGCACAGTGAGAATACTAAGACAATATTTGTTATTACTCCTGCAGCTACAATTAATGAGACATTCATTCCTGATTCCAGTGTGCAAAAGACGAACGTATACTTCTTAGTATTTATTTGTAGTGCATTTTTTATGCATTATCAGGAGTCCTTAGAAGGAGGTTAAGAAGGTTACGGTCATGAGTAGGCACATGGCAACAAAAATTAGTCCCATGACCAACAGGAATTCAGTATAGATTTATGTTGAATGAAAAATATGCAAGTGATGAAGGGCAAGAATGAGATCGTAGTAAACATTTGGCCTTTTTTTAGCAATAGGTTTACTCATGACATTTTACTCACCAGCTGTTATGTCTGCTGATACACTAATCTAAGAGGGTAGACAAACATTTTACATTTGACTTTTCACTAGCTATTTAATTTTAACAGCTGAAGTTTGTTGAAATTAACTCCACTGCAACACAACATATTTAGCTTTTTTAAATCCTGAAATGTCAGTCAAACTGAAAAAAATTGTCAAAAAAAAATTAAAATAGTTTTGTAAGCCAGGTCCTGTTGGATATGCTGGGCTACAATTTTATATACACAATTTGTTCATTATTATGAGCTCTGTTTGTAATACAAAATGACTAGATATTTTTTTCTACCTGAAAATTAGTAATTTGGGGTGGGGACAATTTCTTGTAAAGCAACTTTACCACAGATTTTTTGTGATTTGGGGGGTTGTTTGTTTTGTTGTTTGGTTTTGTTTGTTTGTTTGTTTATTTAATTAAATTCATGGCATTGGGGAAATGGTGATGTTTGTCACACCTAAATGCAGGTTTACATTTACAGCTGAACTACTTTGGACTGCCATTGGGGTTTATAAGAGGAACTAAGATTGAATCCATATGACTTAACTGAAACCAAGATTAATTTTAATCAAGAATTGCCTGTGATTCTATTATTTGAAGACACTGTTTCAGATGCAGGTGTCAGCATTATAGATACCCATCTTTATTCAAACAAATCCTGCAAATAGTATATTCCCTGAATTTATGAAAAATAAAGGTGACCAAAAGTCAAAGATACTTTTTTCTTACAAAGTGAGAAGTGATTCTAGATTTTACCTCAGCTATGTGATTTAACTGGAGAATCAAATTGAAAGGCAAACTCTTTCCTCATTTTATCTTCATAATTCTTATATACTGATCGTCTCTCATAGTCCCTGAAGTTACACTTTTCTGTTTCAGGTAACATTAGTGTTCAATTTCTAAAACAGAAAGAGATTTTCTTGGGAATTTTGTGATTACAGCACTGATGACAATGAGCTGAGGAAAGGACATAAAATATCAAGAGTCCATTAAACATAAAGCTCTACCCTTTGTTTAACAATGAATGACATTTGAAAATAAGCTTGGTCTAACATGATTGGTTTTTTTTAGGTTCAGTCTTATGGAGGATACAAACTAGTTCTGTAGCAAAACATGATTAATTCAAACTTGTAGTTTACCATATGTCTCTAATATTAAAGGGAGGGGATGGCTGTGATTTGTTTGATTGTTTTGTTTCATTTACTTGGTTTTGGGTGGGGTTTGTGTGTTTTTTTCCCTTCCTTGCTGAAGTCAGCTATACATTGTATGGGGTAACATTTATCTATCTATCTTCTCAATGTGTATGACCATGAAATTTCATGCTATCTCTGTTTTTGCAGTTTCCGACGTACATGTTAGTCCTGGTCATAACTTCATAATTAGATTATATTATGGCTAGTATTGAATCCTCTCCTTCATATATCTTCTTTTTTCATTAAACACTTTTTTTTTTTTTTCTCACAGAGATACAATATCCAGAGAAGGACTAGCACGTGGCCCGGGAGATTTTTGACGTGAAGAACTAGACATCCAAATAGTCCTGTAACATACATCAGCAGGTAAATCTACATATAGGCACATGTACACTGTCATGTTGGATCACTTCCTATTTCTATTCTATTTCTCATTCATATGACACTTTTTCTAGGTTGCTTACAGGAGCCACTCTAGCGAAAACCAGGTAGATCCCTTCCATTGTACAGCTATAAATGAGTTGATTTGTGAGGCAGACCTCTTACTATCTTTGGTACAAGACAAGTAAATTTCAACTCTTTCAGAATCTTCAGATATATTATTTATTCATCTTTCAATTGCAGGAATGTTCCCCAATCACACAGAGACCTGGCAAGGTTGTTTAATACAGAAGGATTTAAATAACTCTCAGCTCTTGAAATTAAAAATCAATGGCATACTACGAACATGTAAGGAATTGCATCAGAAAAGCTAAGATAGGTGCAAATGGAGAATGAATGGGAAGGTCTGGGTGTGGAGGCATCAGTAGGAACACAAAGCAGGGAAAGGGTTTTCAGTGCCTTTGTTAATGGCATCCAGATTAGCAGGCCATCAGCATCCCAGCACATCTATGTGTAGTTTCATAAAACACCCACGTTTGGAGCCAAGGATAGTGCTAGCTCACAGATGTGTACCAGGACATGCACACTGCCAGCTCCAAAAGGGTAAAAAAAAGGCATATCTGAAATCTGTGTGTTGTCACTAACCCAGGAAACACACAGAGGACTTGATAGTTGGCTTCACCTGCAAAGGATGCATCCTAACACCTGAACATGAGCACTGTGGTGGACAACTGCTGGCCAGACAGCCTGAATGCTCCTATACAGGTCCCTGACCATTGTGCTGACCTCTTGGGCATCACATAAATTCTAGTACTTGTGTAGTAAGAAAGAATGCGAGTGAAACACATGTTGTTGCAGTTCTTTTTTTAAATAAAATCACTTTTCCCTCCTATAGTGTCCTGCATGTATATTCACTGCATTGTTGATACAGTGCAACAGTATTTCCCACAAAGGCGTGCAATGAGTATCCACAAAATTACAGAGAGCAGGTTAAAGGTATGTGTAGTGGGAATAAGGTACTGCAGCCATGTGGGCACACAGCGAAGCAAACCTGTAGCGTAGTACTGAACTATACCTCACTCCATACACTATACAACATGGATCAGGCCAGTCTGCATCAGTAAGCTGTGTAAATGCAAACCACTTTGCACCAGGTGCCCAGGAACAGAGTATTACTCTCTGGCTGTTTTCCAGGATCTTTAAAAAACGAGCTTTTTTAAGGACACAGGAATAATACTAAGCAGGTTAATATTATTATGAGAGAAGTATATATAGCAGAGAGACTCAAGTGGTAGCCCATTTCACAAAAGAAAGGCTTTGGGTTTTTATATATATGTAAATGAATATAGAGCATTTTTAAATCAGAGCACATGTTCTTATCAATTCTAATCTGCAATAAAAATTCATCATGTGAGAATATGCATGAGGATTTGAATGGGCATGCATCCAGTCTATTATCATAACGTAGGCACTGGAAACCATCTTTCTTAAGTAAGGAAAGACTATCTGCAACTAGCTGACATACGAAATGTCTCCGTATTGGCATTTGAACAGGGTGGTCCTTTCTGAAAAATGAAAATGGAGATGAATGGGGACTGATGTGCTATCTGATCAACTTCTAGTCTGACACATCTATAGTCAGCTTTCTTTGGCACTGTAGGCACCTTCATGCTCCATGCTGCTTGTAAATTGCTCAAAAAATATTAGTACCAGAAAGGGAAAATTGAAGGACTTCCATATGCAATGTTCTTTCCAACTTTACAGCATCTGTGGCTTCCTTATTTACAAACTTATGTTAGAAAAATAGCTCAAAGATTGCTTTTCTCATCATTCTAATCAGAATTTATTAATTTATTTATTTTCCCTGACCAGAAAACCTCTCACAGTAGAGCTTATTACGATTCACTCTAGAAATCTGGAATGGTTTTTGGTTTATGTTTGTTTATGTTCTTGTTTCTAATTTATGAGTGTGGAACAAAGTTTTCACGTTTCTTTATTAATAGTGTCAACTTAGGCAACACTTCTGAGTACATACCTCTGCTGCAGCCCAAAACTATCTAAAAAGCAAGACTTTCGTGTACTCTGCTTTCTGCAAAAAAGAACTACACATGCATATCCCAGATGAGAGATGCAGTGCACTAAATCAGACATCTTATCTGGACAACGAGAAGATTGGGATTCCAAGAGTTTTGTGCTACACACTGGCGTGTAAACACAGTCTTACAACACAGTTTTGGTAGTTTTCCTTATGGATATAGGCCTTTAACAGAAAAATAGTCACATGGATACCAGTAAGATTATTTGAGCAGGATTCTGCTCCAAATTGTAGACTTCAATATTGAGTAGCATTTTAAACAGTTCCATTTGCAGGTATAGGTCATTATTTCCTACACATCTATATATATCCTTACAACTGTTGGAACATTAATTTCTATATTCCTACCTTCCATAATGAAAATAATTATAGATACATTTTTTTCAGATGGCAAATCACTATCAATCTTACAACACAGGGACAATTGTACCTGTTTCAGTGTCTTTTTAACAGGGTTTCATTTATTATCCACCAAAAATGTTAAAAATTAAAATCTCATAAAATAAAAGGGAAAAGGAGAAAATCCTTTGAGGAAAGTTCAAGAAAAGGAACATGTGGAACCTTAAAAGAACTTTATGTATATGCTGCTTTAATGGGTATAAAGGTTAAGACATTTCTCAGAAATTTGTCTTTTCATGAAATACCACACCAACAGAGAGATTATCAGATGTACTGAAATCAATGCACAATGAACATCAGTAAACCTGAGTAAAATAAATGAGAAACATAGACACGTAAAAAATAATAATTAAATGCAACATTAACAATTCTGCTTGGCAGAACAGTGGTTCTGAAGACAAAATTTCACAATTAAAGCTAATTCCAGACCATCAAAACTACTCTTACACCATCTCCAGTATGATTTTTCTTCTTCCTCCTGTTATCAGCCTGACACGTCTAAAAATTAATGTCTTCCTTCAAACAAAGAAATTTCAGTTAATCTGTGTTCTGGTGCCAACGTAGGGAAGGCAGCCATATAAAGTAGGGGATATTGACTGCTCCTTCTAGTGCAGTGTAGTCTTAGATTAACTTAATCTAACTTTGCAAGAAGATCAAAGTTCAGATTATTCAGATTTTTTTTTTAAATAAGCATTCATATCAAACACTCTTATCCAATCACAAATTTTGCCCCAGATGGACATCCCAAGTTTGTGAGTTGAAGAGAATTATTCTAATTTTCTGGAGGAAATTCTGCAATTTTGGAAATTGGCTGAAGTAGAAGCAAGCCAAAACCATCAATTATTGATGTAGCAAAATGAGGAAAATGTACTAGAATATATTGTTTTCATACCACTGAGACATTTTTTAATAATACAAAAACATTTTTATTTTATTGTATTGTATTGCTTGAAATATTTCTATCTCACATCATATAAAATACGTATTGCTGATCAATAAAAAAATTTAAGCATTTTTATTTTAGGGAAGGAAAACATTTTTATAATCTTACCTGAAATTCTCTGCTAAATAGTACATCCCATATAAACCATTGATAATGCAGTTAGTATTTCTCACAAAAAACAGTTCCAGTGAAAAATATTGGACTAACTCTAATACTTAACATATAACAGTGCATAATGCATACAGAAATTTCATTTCAGAACAGATCTTTTTTTTTAAAAGTACAGTGCAAGTGATACACAAGTAATTAGAACACACTTTAATTCCTGAAGACACCATGTCTTATAGCATGGGGAAGTTGTATTGATAGAATTCTTGCAGTTTTGACCTGTCTTTTAAGTACACCTATTTAATTTCTGAGCATATTTGAAAGGCTAGAAAGCAACGTTTACTGCAAGTAACCAAGCAATTCTTAATGATACTCTGACATTTATACAGCTGCAAAAATCGACTGGCAGGATTGGTAGAAAATAGGATGTTTTTTGCAACAGTCCTTTAAGCATTAATTGAAAATTTCTTTATTCACTGCGTAACCAGGGAAAATGCAGTTTTCCTAGGTAACAATTTATTAAAAAAAAAATGAAAAGAAAATATAATCATATCTCTAGTGGAAGCCAAAAATGAATCTTTTTTATCTTTTGGATTGTCCACTTGGACAGCTCTTGACAAGTCACCTGACACCAACAAGTGCCATCTGTGGGAACAGCTAAAATGTTGGAGTGTGTCAGCATGGAGCGCTATGCCTACTCCCACTCTCCAATCCTCAGTACAGGCTGTTGTGCTGCTGTTCTGCCTCTCTGTGGATGAGGGCAGTATTGATGAGCAGTCGATGTTTGAGTTCTTATGCTCTAGAAGACAGTCTCTAGGGATCTAGCTTCTCTGTGGCATTCTCATCTTTTTTTTTTATAGTTATCGTTGTTTTGTTTGTATCAAGTGTGGAGAAAGAGTTTGCAAACTTGTAAAATACACCACCATAAGATTCTTCTTTGGTTCTCCCTCAATGGAAAGACATTTTTTTTGAAAAACAGAAACTGTTAAAATGTAGTACTTCTCTGATGGGTATCCTTTCTTTCACAGCAAGTTCCATAAAAAAGAATTTGTGAATAAATGTCATAAATAGACATCTATGTCAATCTTGTATGAGGTTTACATGCCTTCTACAAAACAGCTCAACTTGGTTTGATTTGTTTGCCTGAATAGTCTGAAGTCTTAAGAGTTCTTTCAAGAAGAAATACTTAGCTGTGAAAGAGTCAGAGACAAAATTTCAACAAAACTTAGCTAATAGTTCAGTATTACCTTATTTTCAAAATTATAGGTAGCATAGAATGAAACCATCTGTGACTCTGAGGACTTCAAATTCACTACAGTAAAAAGAATAAAATTGAGGCTTTTGACATTTTTCCTCCTTAGTTCAAAGAAAAAAATTAAATGAGAAATTTAGATTTTTTCTAAAAAAAATGTAGTTTTAAAGATACTTTAGCAAACACTGTGAGATTTTGAGAATCCATACAGACTAAGTATGAGTAAAGAGAACACGTGTTAATTGGAGAGTTAATTGATTTTGCCCATATGTGATTTAAAAGTTTGAGCATTCATTTTAGACTTGGATCATATGGAAAGCTGTATGGAAAATTCCATATACTCACTCAAATAGTGTGAACAATGTCCTCTGAGTTTAATATCATCACTGTCTCTTCTTATTATGTCTTGATAAATTTCAGTCTTCTGTGACCTTATCATCAGAATGGATGAATTTTAAACCAATAATCTGTTAATCACAGCAAAACACTGTGATTCTGGTATTTCTCTCTCTTAGTGCTACTTTGCTCAGAAGTCATATAAATTGGTGTTACGTCTATGTATATCGAGTTGCGATGACAGTTACTGATTTACAGCCTCTCTGCTGAAGCTAGCAGTACTGTAGTCTTCTGTCGTTGTGTGAAGATGGTGTCTCAATGTATAAAGTGAGTATAGTTACCCTTAGTACCAAGGATAATGTACCAAAATCAGGTATCTGCTTGGCTGAGTTCTGTCAAATATTCTTGAGCTGCTATAACCCTTTGAGACTCCAAATGGAATGAAATGGAAAACAATTTAATTAAATGTGCTGGGAATGTAATTTGGGACATTATGTATTTATTAAAGAAACCTGTGTTTTGAATAACTGTATTACATTGGGAAATTATCATTACTAATAAACAGAATATGTGTTGGCACAGCTTAACAGAGAAGGTATAAAAGCAACACATAGATCTGTAACACAATCACTAATTAAAGATCTGGTACTAAGTGTGAATATTTTTATACAAAGTATATTCATTGGACTTTCATAGTTTATGAAAGTATTCACCTACATAGTTTATGAAAGTATGTTTCCTTTCTAAACTCCAATTAACATAATATACTTTCATGACATTGCAGTTGCTTGAATGAAGTGTAGCTATGATTAATTTCAAACACACTTATTCCAGGGTCATTATCAAGTTAGTCTGCTAATGTGCAAACTGTCATGAAAGCTTTGGCTTGGAAACCCTGCAGATGCAGAAGTTCTTCTTTAAAATTCCTTAAATCATATATAGATTAAAAATTATGTTTCAGTATCTGTACTGAGAAAATATTTTTTTTTTCCTGTTTACCACTTTTATTTGCACAAAATCAATATGGAAATAAAAAAAAATCTGTTATTTTCACCTGGATATTTGGATATGAAAACAAATATGTATCATCCATTTTCTGCAGGCATGAGTTTGCTTTTATGTATTCAGGTTTTTCACTGTTATTACTTCACACAGTAGACTCTGGTTTTACTAGTACCACAATGTTAGCACCATAACAGAAAAACAGATAGAGAAACAGATTATCTGTGTTATACCCTGTTTATTTTTCTTCATTTCATGAGTTATTCCTTAGCTCAGTACATAAATTACTCAACTGAACTGTTCTCTGACAGTTCTGAGGCTTAACTAGTAACAGGAGTTTCTTTACTAGAATGGGAATTCTTTCCTACCCAGACACTTCAGTCTGCTTTGTGCTCTCCAATAGGTTTGTGTGAATAATTGTTTTTTTCAGTTCCTGGTCAACTGGGAAAATAATAATACAAAAATGGAGAAAATAATAGAACAAAAAGTGTTTATATGAACTACTCTTCTTCTCTCCTCTCCGTACTCTTCCCGAATTTGCACCGCAAAAAAAATAAGATGTTGAGTTATTTATGAGAAAGTGCTAAGTGAATGCTGTTTGTAGAAATCCTTTCACAGGTCTCCACTTAGGGTAGCTGACCAATTTCAAATGACGTAGGCTTCATTTGAACCAGGTATTTGATCCCAGTTTTCTTGCTTTCCAGTATTGAAAAATACTGTAGTTCCATATTTTTTTTTTTGACAGTGTTCCAGGGGAGTCACTTTTGGACTCCCTTTCTGAAGCTGTTTGTAAAAAAAAAAAATAAATAAATAAAGCCCCCAAACCAAAAAATTTATCAGAAGAGAATGGAAAAAAGCACATATAAGAATTACCTTTCATTTGGTTAAGAAAGAATTTAGCTTCTAAACAGATATATCCAGGTCATTTGGGTTTTTTTCCAATATATCTTTATGTGATGTTTACTCCTGGGTTACGATACTCGAAAAGGAGATAGTTTATCCTACTTAAAGAATTTTTGCAGCTAAGGCATAATCATAAATTCAAATTCAGTACTGTAATACACAAAATGAGTGACTTAAACAGTAGACTATCAGAAAAATATATACTTCCAGTTTCTATTTTTCATTTTGTAGGTGACGCTTTTTTAATTTGTACACAAAGGAACAAATGAAAAAATATCCTCCCACTTCCATCCTTCTCAGTTTTCCCTGTCCATATGACTATTTCCTTGACCATTTTCTAGTTTTCTTGAACATTAAAAATAGAAGATTCCAAAAAAGTGTTTATTGACCTTTTCAGAGTAAAGGGAAAACCAAAGTAAAAGCCAGCTCATTATGCAATGGGTGAGATGCGCTTAAGGAAGTAGTGTCAAGTGGCTATAGACTTTACTTCTGTAAAAAAAACCTTACAAAGACTTCAGTATATCTCAATCATAATTACATTTACTTTTCGTGGCTCATTTAAATGGACATTCAAACAGATTTGTCCATTCAATGGTAGCCAATTTCCTAAAGGATCTTGGTCTCAAAATGAAAGTGTCTTCTTTTGCTAGACAACTTCGGGGACAGCAGAGAGAAATCTATTCTTTGGATATTTATTCTGAAGAATCTTACTTGGAAAGAAAACTAGCTATTTAATTTCACATTAAACTATATCTTTTTGCCCCTTTGGACTGGATGTCAACTACCTTAAATACCACGTTCTTTCTTTTAATCTATAATGTAAGCCTAATTGAACACAGATTTTTTTTTTTTCAAGTGTCTGTATTAGCAGTTAGAAACACAGTCTAGAAAGGATCTAAGCCGTATCCTGAGATTTGGAATTATTTAGATCTCAAGTGCTATTTAAGGATTCATCTTGAAGAAAATCAGGTTACTATGTGTCTAGGTCTTTAAAAATAAAATAAAGAAAAAGTTTTTTTTCAGTCTAGAGTTTATGAATAAAATCAGAAGCTGTTCCAGAGTAGCCACTTTTCTCTGAGGAGGGGATAAACCATAGAGTAGTTCCAGATTAACCTGGATACCCTGCTGACTGTGCTGCAATGAAAAGTCACACAATATAAAACTCAGGAGAAAAATTGAAACCTTTTGTTGCTTCCTCCAAGAAAATAACCCTGCAGTGAGCTGAAATTAAAGGCTGGAAATGCATGTTGAAATATAGTTCAGATGCCTGATACTAAGCACAGTGCAGGCATTGGTGGGTACAAATAGCAAAATCACAGAATCACAGAATCACAGAATTGTAGGGGTTGGAAGGGACCTCTGTGGGTCATCTAGTCCAACCCTCCTGCCAAAGCAGGGTCACCTACAGCATTGATTCTTTTATTGAAATTTAGATCAGATTTATACCTTAACAACAAAAAATCAATCTGTCACCTCATATAGTTGCTTTTTTTTTTTTCTTTTTCCTGGTACAGACCAGTGTGGATTAACATATATTTAATTTCCTAAATTCTATTACCCAACATATTGGGAAATATAGTGGGAAGTAATAAAATTTCAATTTTGTCAGTAACTTGACTTTTATTACATTAAAATTTCCTTATACTTGTTCTCACCAGTCACATTCTTATTGTCCTTTCTCTATCACTTTGTCATTTATTTAAAACAATTCAAAGCTTTCTGGTTTGTTCTTTGATACAGAATGTTCTACTGAAAATGCAAATACTTCAGTGAAATTGAAGGTATACTGTGGTCACACTGAAAATAACTTTCCCAAGACGATGAAGGCTGTTGCTGAAGTAATAAAGTGTTAGTAGAAGCAGGATAAAGTGTTTGACCTTTATCAGAAAAAGGAAAGGGACATAAGGGACACGTAAACTAATACAGAAGTATTTTATCAAAAATAGATTTTTTTTTTATTTTGGTAGAAGATAAGCACCACCTGCCTCAGATACTCATTGTTCGTGATACTTTGTGTTCATTTCTGTCTTTCTCCTTACATATTAGTCTAGAATAGGATATTAGTCCAAGCAACTGTATAGCTAGCAATACAAAAATCATTGTGAGAGGAGGAAATCAGGCAAAATGAAGATTAATTGGATTTTTTTTTTACTCTCACCTTCAAAGGAGCAGAGATAGAATTCTGATCTTTAATTCCTGTTATCTTCATGCATTTTCACTACACAGTTATTGTACTGAAGATGGCATAAGTAGCTATGTAACTAGATTAATTCTCTACTGTAAAAAAATGATAGAGATTGGGGTTCCAGGTCTTCCTTTCTCCATGCTGAGTAGCACCTTGATGTAATTGATTGCAATTCCTCAGTTAGTTACTTGCATCAGTCTGAATCTACCCCGTTACCCGAAGTGTTTTTTAAAATACACTGACCAGCTCAGATGACACTCCCACTACATGAATTTGAATCTTCATATTATGCTTATGTTATGAAATTTACTGGTTTTAAACTAGGATTAATGATATTTGCTTTTATGTGATGTTGTTGGCTCTGATCACTGGCCTTACAAGCAGTGTGCCACTGAACTACTACTTTCATTGTTCTAATAATCCTTTTGGTTAATATTAGCAAATATTTTCACTGACAGCAGCAGCTACCAGAAAGCAAAAAGATGTTTGCCTGAAAAAGAATCCTTGGCCATTCCAGACACTCTGAGCTATACCTTTTTTTGTGAATGAGTAACCAGATAAGAGCTATGCAATACCTATCAGTGTTTTCAGACAAAGATGCCAGCCTTTTACTAGCAATGTCCTCATGTAGACGGTAAGACTTACAAACAATTACAGAAATACTTCTACAAAACCCTTACAAAACAAATGAGGTAGACTATACTCTTCAGAGACACTGAAATGAAACACAGACAAGAGGAATCTGGGAGGGGGGCTTGTATAAGTTATTTAAGTAGACTACTTGTCAAGTACTTAAAAAAAATCCAAAACAAACATTTTAAAAACAAAAAACAAAAACCAAAAAGCCCCTACTAGTTATCCGGGGCATAGCTTAACTGAAGCGGAATCTGTTATGTCAAACTTGGAATTGTCCATGCAGACCAGGCCTACATCCAGCAGAAAGTTAGGAGACAATTCTATGTGAAAAGTCAATGAAATATTTTAAGAAGGGAATTTCAGAAGCTATTGGTAAAAAGCCAAAACACGTCAGGATGCAAACCAATTTAAAGGAAGGATTGATTCTTGACCTCAGGAACCTTATTTTAATACTATGTGCAGTATTTGAAGAAATGGCTGCTATTGAAATTAGAGGATGTCCATCTGCACAATGTTTTAATATATCAGATGACAGATGTTTCCCAAGTGGGTTGAAGTGGAAGTTTGTAGGTAGTGAGGTCAAAAAAATCCTTTAGAGACAGGGTTTCTGAAGAAAGGAAAACAACGTTTAGGACACTAGGAATATTGATGTTCTAAGATCACATGGAACCACTTGGTTCTATAAACTCTTCATGCATACATACACTGAGGCATTTGCTACAGATGGGAACACTACTGCTGAGCTCAAAATTTGAAAGATTCAGCCTTTTCAATGACAAACTCATATTGAAATGGAACAATTATATTGAAAGAATTAAAAGCAGGTCAATAATCTCTAAATTAAAATAGCTTTACTGGATATGGGCCTTTGCCTGTTGAATTGTTTTTTGATGTGATGACCAAAATACTAGTGCTACTTATTCCTGCAAGTAGACTTCATCCAAAAGCTTCTTAATGAAATGGCAGACAGTAGGAATCAAGTCTTGAATGTTGAGCTGTACCTTTATGTATTTACTGGGTGACAGAGATACGGTTATGCTGGCTAAAGACAAAACCATCCTACACAATCCTATCAGTTCTACAAAATCTTATGCAGGATTACTCTGGAAACTTGTTGTAAGTTGGAGCAGTGACACATCAAGGGTGAAAGAAACTGATGAGCTTCACATGGAATGTACCTAATGAAAAACTAGGCAACGGAGATGTCATGCTGTGTAATTGTTTTCCCCAAAATTTTCATGGCACAAAAAGGCAAGAGCTGTGAATGCAGAAGAGAGTAAAGCAGCTAGAAGTTTTTTGACAAAGTATTCTTATGAGACAGAAAACAAGAAAATGTTTCCTAGCATACTTTTCAGGTACAATAATCATCCAGCAGATCATGGTCAAGCATATGACCTTTTTTAATTATTTTTTTAAACGCAAAGGATGTGTCTACAAACTAGAATATCTCCTAAAATTCTCTGAAAATCACATATCGGTGAAAGAAAGACTAAATTGGGAAGAAAGCTAAAATTTGGCACCTTCTATTAGGTTACAAACTGTAATTATACCAAGGCTAAAAAAAGACTTGAAATATGCCAGAACAGAGACCAAAACTGGTCTATTTAATATCTTTCTGTCAGATCCAGTAGAGACAGATTGACACATGGTGATGGATTTCCTCACTGTGGATCTCACTGCAGTTCTCACTGCAGTCCTGTACAGAAGTTCTGCCCAGAAAACAAGAGAGGAGACAGCACATGAAGATAATCTTGCCCTTAAAAAGTGGCAGATCTTTCATAAATGTACAAAGGTGAAAATATTTTTGTATCTTCACAGCACACTTTTGATGGCAGCATCTTCCTCCAACAATCTGTATGCAAAACAATTAAAAATGTAACAGCAAGGTGAAGATGGCAACATCTTTACTTTATCCTAACTTATGCTTCAGTCTTAGTATTTCATTCTTCTAAAATTATTTTCCAGAAGTATGAATGAATGATAGTATTTTGAAATTATTACTACAAAATTATATTTACCAGCTTACATCCACAAGGCAAAATCTTCCATCATACGCAGCATTAAGGGCTATGTCAAAGGGTTTAAATCAGTATTCTTTAGTGGTAAGGAAAAGTGTGTTTCCTTTACATACTCAAGTAAAAGAAGGGGCAGTGTTCTTAGAAATTATTTAGCATGCTTAATACTAGATGGCTTCTATTTCATCTCTCTGACTTACATGTTCAAACCTTTCATTGGTTTTACTGTACAGGATTGATGTGCTCCAGCAGAGTTAACTTATCACTGCAAGCCATACTCTGTTGTGTGGCCTGCCCCAAAGAAAATGTAAAATGCATTCAAAATCTTTGATATTTCAACGCAAATTCTATAACGTGTTTTAGAGAATGGAAAACAAACTGCACCACACTGTAACACCCGTGTTTAATTCTATCATCTCAGCTGATAATCCATGTGTGTTTACTTGTAAACCTGGAAATACAGAAAAGCGAGCAGACACTAAAATGAGGAAAATAAAGTATCTTGTAAAATACAAAGTATATAATATTTTTTTCAAGATCTATGGCAACATTTAAAGGAACTTCCATTTTTTTGGGGAAAAAATGTTTTACAATGGCTACAAAATTCTAGTGTGCTCCAAATAAAATCTTTATAAATTTTTTTGTGAGAAGAAATTATATTTATTAACTTTTTAATATACTTTTATGTATTTCATAGTGTACAACAAATAAGAATGAAAAAAATGCAGACTGAAATGTTTATAGTGTAAATCAGTTTAATAAATCAGGTTAAATTAAAATTTGTGAGTCAATTATTAACTTACATATCATATAATCCAGACTATACACTCTGTTTCATCAGAATTAAACTAGAAGTGAACTTATTACCTCAAGCTACTTTTCATAATTGAATGTGTCCAAGATGCTAATGCATTTAATTCTATATGATGGTTGTTCCTTGTTTGAGTGGCTCCTTAATATTCTGAATCTTAAAGAAATTGACAGAGAAATGATTGATTACACTTAAAGTTTTGACCTGCAAATGATTTGGCTCATACAAAGCCCTTTTAGAGTCTAAACTAGTCTTGCAAAAAATTGTAGTATTGAATCCAGACTATGCTGAAGTCATTAAGAAAACAAACCTCTACATTTTGGATACTCTGGAAATGAGAAATATCCACCTCTTACGGACAGCTCATCATTTTCCTGCACTTGGTATTCATATTCTTAGCCTTCCCTGTTTGAAAGATTTTTTATTTCCTTATAAATTAAACCCCCTAAAGATTTCAAAAACATAAGAAAGAAAAGATTGTCAAAATATTAAGGGGGGGTGGGGTAGGTACTGGTGGGGGAGGGGATGTGCATGTGTGTGAAACTGCTGATGCCAAGGAAATGTCTTGGATTTCTTTGGGGTTATCAATCAGCATTCCACGTGGATCTTCTCATAGACATATAAATGCAACAGTGGACATCTAAAGATAAGCTTGAATAAAGCTCTGTCTTTCAGTGTTTTTTGCAATTCATCATGATAATGATACTGGTTTCCACAGCAACCAACATATTTCCCACCTCCTTCTTTTTGTCTACCCTCTTGCCTGGCAGCGCTCCCTGTAGGACTGACGTTTGTGTAAAAGAGTATAATTTTGTGTAATACTATCCAAATAATAATGCTGCACTATTTGGATAAAATATGTGTTTTAACAGCCAAATAATGGGCTTAAATCCAGGTTTTATGCTCCTTAGTTGTTTGCTGTGGGTTTTTTTTAATCAATGATTTGAGGAACTGTATGAAAACCAATCAAGAAATCAAGCAAGGCACTGGGAAATGCAATTTCTGCTTGTCAAAAATGAGTCTGAAACATCTTGAAAGGCTAATGTTCAAACTCTTGAGAAAAACACAAGGTTTTTTTATGAATGATAGATATGTTCCATTCCTGAATCAACCACAAACTCATCCTGCTTTCTCTGACTATCTTTGTTACAGATCAGTATTCCCAAAATAGCTTTAATCAGTTATTTTCAGCCTAAAGGTTATCAGCAAATTGCTTGTTATGATTGTTTCTCATTCATTATTCATCCACTGTAACTAGTCCGCTGATACCACTGCTACGAATGCTGGTGTCCAAAATTTATTCAACAAGATGATAATGTATAAACCCTTTATGTAAATATTAACTTCCCTAAATATTTTGTATAAAATCAGTAAAACTTATGTAGCTTGTGAAAATTTAATTTAATATATTAGGAGTCATCTCATAATTATTTCAATGTGAACAACTGCATATAGTGAACAGGTCATGGTTTGCAAGTTTATAGATTAAAATTAATATAAAGAAAATAAGGAAGCTGAGTTTTTACAAGCAATTAGTTGGCTATTGCTGTGAAAAAAAAAACCTGCTAAATCCATCCTTGTAACTCTATTTACATCAATAAATTCTGCCCAGTTAAAACCTGTGTGATAATAAAATCAAGTTGATGAGTATTCACATTCTATCATAAAAAAGCCAGATATTAATCCTTCCAAGAAAAGACATCTAAAATTTTCTGTAACTTATTGTGGATTACTTAATAGGTTTGTTTACATAGCTACCTGTTCAACAGGCACCCATGACAAGCAATATTTAATCGTACTGCCAGTATCGAGCATTCATTAACAATGAAATGGCTGGCAATACTTTAAATTGAAAACAAATTTAAGAAAAAACTGAACAACCAAACAAAAAAGATGCCCCAAACCTATACAGGCTTTAGTTTTATTTTATTTCTTCCAAATTTTGGGGTAAAGTGTGGTCTCATACTGAGATTATTCTTTGCAGCTAAAAAAACAGAAAAATAGGAAAGATGGAAGAGAAGAGATTCTTATACAGAAACATATTCCCAGAAATTGAAATTTTAAGAAAAAAAGAATAGTTATTATACGACTGCTAATTAAATGAGTTTCAAGTGTTGGCAACACTGACTGAAAAGCAGGATTCTTCACTGCTTTGTGTTTTCCTGTTATCTTTCACATCTTCATTAATCCTCTGTTTTGTTGTATAAAACCTCCTGTTATTCTACAATCATGTAGAGCTCATAATTGTATATCTTGTTTACCAAAAAAATTGATTTTGTCTTTGCTTCTCTGTAGATCTGTGATTAATACACTTTTTCACAAATTTCTGCATTAACAGATTCTCAGATTTTCAAATTTTATCTTGGAAAACAGGAAAAAAAATGATTATACCCCTTTTTTATACATAACAGTAAACTTTTGACTGATGCAAGGAAAGCACGTCAAACAGAATTATTTGATTAACTGGTTCATAGCTTATTGCATGTGCGGTGTGTCTTGCTCTGTTAAAAATGATGTGGTTGAGTGTTTGTGAAAGTAATTTGATTTTACTGTCCTGACTGCTTCACATGGTGACAACTGGGATCCCCTTCAGATTCCTCATCCTTGGAGAAGTAAGAGGGTTCAGGATGAGGAAGCTTCTCAATGAAGGAAGAAGGAAGATGAGAGGCACAGCAAGACTGCAAATTTACAGTATCTTGTGGAAAGCAGAGTGCCTGCATGCAGCAGGGAGCAAATCTAAACCCGAGCCAAGTCTCAGAGACCATGAAAAGAAAGTTTCTTTCTTAGGAACAGAAATGGGACTACATCAAATTTTTCAACTTAGGAAGGCACTAGAACCTTCTGGATTAGAAAGCAAGGTGAGTGAAGTGGCCCTCAATAAAGGGCAAATAGTGTCTTACACAGAACGTCTCACACACAAAATAGGAGTTTCTCTGTTTAAAGAATAGCTTTCTCGAGTTTACTATTCTGTGCTCTAAAAACTGGAATGAAAGCTTTCTGGTGTTTTGGGGAGTGCTTGCTCTAACGACAAGGGGAAGGAAGTTCCACTTTAGCATATTGTAATTTCATCACAAAATCCCACAGTATAAAATAGACACAAATATAGACTGTTGATAGTGTCAATTCCTGTGCTTGCCTAGATCCTAGGCTATCTGGAAAAAGAACAGGGAACCCCCTCCCTCATCACTAGACATTATTTGTTATAAGCAAAGGTGCAGGAAATGCTGAGTATTTGTGAAAGAATCGTACATCTTTCCTGCTGTGGTCCTATAGCTGAGATGCATCAGGACTTCTCATATGTTCAAAATTTCTCAATAAATATTTTAGACTTATTTTAGTTTTACATCTCTTTAAAACAGTATTGCTTTTCAGATCAAGCTATGGCTTTAATCGACATTAACTACTGTTCCTTGCACTTGCTTAATATGAGGATTAGCTTTTGGCTCTTGGCAACACACAAGGACCATATACAGGTATAGCAATCTGAAATTCATATTCATTACAAAGCTAGAATAACTGTCCACTCTTTCAAAATGCACTGTACTACATATAGCTAGTAGTCATGAATGACCTGAACTACCTGTAGCTTATTGCTTGAGCATTGGGGAAAAGAGGCAATTCCCTTTTTTGCTCTAACAGCACCATACATGAGCCACTTAGCAGTTTGATCCTAGGTCTGTAACATAAGTAGCTTTATTCAAACAAATATCCAAAGGAATTAGTACTTTCATAGTCACATGTTAATGCATTTGAAAGACCAGAGTCACAGACATCAGCTGTATATGCTGCCTTTTGATTTAAAATTTCAGCCTGTTAGTCATACTGTGTAACTCAATGAAATGCATAGAAAATATATATACCTGCAAGACTTCCATGACTAAAATATTATCTTTTCCCAATGCAAGCAGAGATTATTTTATAATACTATATTATAATTTCTCTCCCTAAAATAAGTATCTGATTGTTTACAGAACTATATGTTTCCTTGCTTTTTGAATAAACAAGCAAACACAGTAAAACAGAATAAAATGAGCCCATGTAAACATCAAGAGAATAATACTGGTAAGCATGAGAAGAGCTAATCCTAAAATTTTGAATAATCTTAATATTTAGCAATGTATTTTAAGAACTTTTTTTAAAATGCCTAAAATGTTGACAGTAATGTCTAAAAATAATGCAAAATATATACATGTAAGGTTATGTTGACTGTAAATTACAAAACACTGTTGATATTTAATAGTCAAGCTACTCTCAAAGTATGTAAATAGCTTTGAATTACCTTATTAATTTGGAGGATACCTATGTCTCAAAGTTTTCAATCCAATTTCTGTGCAGCATTCCCTCAGAATTCAAATTTTATTTTTTGTTTCTCACACTAATGGGATTAAATCGACTGGATTATTTCATTTCTCTTCCAAATTGCTGCTGACTGCTCTCATGTCACTTATAGCCAAACGTAAGGCAAATGAATCAACAGCTATTTCATTTCATGGATCATCCAGCAGGGCTTGCTTTTAAACAGACAGATGGTATCTTGCCTCTAGAGATAGAAAGTTCCACCTGCACAAATAAGCCTCCATGAGTCCTGAACCAGACTACTCCCCAGAATACTTATTGTAGAGGAAAATATTGTATTGACCATGTTACATGGACTGATTCAAGAATACGATAATTAAAATATTAATAGTATTTTTAGTCTGCTTGATTATTTGTTGGTTGTTTTTTTTTTGTCTTCAGTCCAATGCTAATCCTAGTGAGGACTTCAAGGGCCTGATGCTTGTAGTTCAAATGCTTCAATGCAGCAGCACAGAAAGTAATGCTGCTCTGAGTGAGGACTGAAGCATGTGTAGAAAAAACAAGATTCTTTAAAAGTCTACCTTAGAAGTGCTTACATGTTTTGTTCCTCTATAGAAGCACAAAGTTGGTATGAAATATCCAGTTTTTGTCAAAAAGAACAGATCAAAAGGGACACAGAGAAACTGGAGAGGTCCAGAAGGAACTATGTCAAGATGGTCAGAAGTCCAGAGAAACATATCCTACAAAAACAGGTTTAGGGACTCAAGTATGTTCGTACTGGTGAAAAAGAAATGAAGAGGTGGTCTAGCAACTACCTACAGATAATTGAAGAGCAGTTACCAAAATGACAGACCCAAACTCTTCTCATTAGTATAGATGATACAACCGGGTGGAACAGAGAGAGGTTATGTCTTTGGAGGTTCAGATTAGATATTAACAAAAGAATTTTTCCTAGGCAGTGCAGCACCAAAACTGGCAGTCCAGAGAGGTTGTAGAATCTCTGTTTGTGGAGGTTTTCAAGATCCATCTGGAGAAATTCATAGCTCCCCTGCTCTGATGCTGATTGTAATCTCACAATTAGTTGGAGACTGTACTACATGACCTCCAGACATTCCTTCTAACCAGTGTTTCTATGACTCTATAAGATCAACATTTATAATGGTATTCCCAAAGACAATAATCTTCAGATAAATAAATTCTTTTATATGTTTTCAAAACTGCCAATACTATTTACAGCCATTGTGCACAAGGAAACTGGTGAAAGCCATTGCCTGTCCTGACAGATGATTCCTGTTTTTTAAATACAGATTTGTTTTAGGCATGTATGCTTCTTTTACCAAGGTCTTTCCATTGTAAAGTCACTACTTGCTAATAAAAAATAAATGTTCATCAGGATCCTCATTCACTTTTGCTATAAATGTTGGTGTCATTCCAAGTAAGTACATAATTTAGAAGTTCTAATTGTTTTATTCTGCAATAAATTATAATTAAACATTAATTCTCATATTATTTTTATATGATAACTTCAAATTAGAATGTCACATCTTACAAACAAAAGAATTACAGGCATTCAGTACCTTTGGGGATCTGATCATAATATGTAATTCTCTTGAGCTGAATAACTTAGATCTGAACTTTTTTGGATTAATTGCGTCTTTTACCTTTGTATTATAATGTAATAAGAAATATTAATCTAGTATTATGATAAATATTTCTTGATCTTGAAAACATTAAGAAAATTTGTTTTCATTTCATTTAGAATATTAAGATTGTTCTCCACCTGAAAAATGTGGAAATAGTAGTTTATTCCAAGATCTAGATTGCTTAAGGTAAATACTAAAATCAACACCAGAATACATAAAAATTAGATGTTTCACCTGGCTAGAAAAGCCTCAACTATCCAAACCAGACAGTCTTCCTAGACAGACAGTAGAATTTGTTACCCATGTTAAAAAAAAAAAAACCAAGAAGGCTTCCCATTGGTATGATAGCCATCTAGATATAACTATTACAGATGCATCTGAAATCCTGCCCTTTTTGCTCCTTGGCTTACCTCTTTTGTTTAGAAGACTGAAATTAAATGACTGGAATTCTATCTTCTATGTGTAAGTACTTTCTTACAATAACATTTGCTCATCTCCACAGGAACTATTATGTCACTGCTGTATTCCTTTTCTAAAAGGGAATAACTAGAACTGAATCCAGGGTAGGCATATATTCGCTAACATGCTGACATTAAAATATGGTTAGTATTACATTTCTTTTACTCTGTCATTCTAATATCTTTGTATCTAGTCTTGTTTATGAAAACAAACCTGTTATTATCTGTTAATATCTCTAATACTCTGTCTGCTTATAAATATGACCATTTCTTCTCTTGTAAAGTTTCCTTTGTAGAATTTTCACTTACCTTGGTTTTTTTCCTAACATATGCTTTATTCTGACCAAAGCAATTTTTCTTTGTTTGTGTGCTTCTTTGTTTTTCTTGCAAGGAAGAAGTCTCCTCAGGTTTGAGAAACTACAGGTCAGCAATTACTTAGTGCTATGAGGTGAATAAAGTATCTGAAGACAACCGAATATTTCACTCTGACCTAGAATGAATTTTAAAAAAAAGAAAGAAAAAATATTCAAATACGAATGAGCTTTATAAATAATTTACTTTGAATGTGAGGAGAAGTATTAGAATCCACCTGCAATTACAAAACACTGAGTTTATTGTAATATCCTGAATCATATTTAGTTACCCATCATCTGTATGATGCTACTACATTTAGATGCAGAATTAAAAAAAAAAAAAACAAACATAGAAAGGGTTCATGTGCATGCAGTTTGCATATGAGAGTTTGTATTTAATCTGTATATGTTTGTCTATATTTGCATATGAGATTATTCCATGTTTTGGTTGCAGAATATATTAGCTAATCTGGTGCTAAACGGTTTATTAATAAAACAATTAAGCTGTATTTCTAGGAAGTTACAGTGTACTGTAAATTGCATTGGATATCTGGACAGTAAGAGATTGATGGATACAATAGAAGCAAATGCACCACTGGAACCAAATAACTGGAAATCCACTGCTTAACCCTCATCTCTTCATCCCTCTCCAAGGAATATATAAGTGTTATTTCAGCACATATCACGCTATTTGTAGAGAGGAAGAATATATAACGATGCAGAGTTTTATATGCTGTATACTTCCCCATGCACAGATGGATGTAGGCAGAAAAATAACTTTCACATAGATTTGTAATTATAGAATGAATTTTTTTTAAAAATCAGTTTTGTAACAAACTTACAATGACAGAAAAAAACATGGAGGAAACTGATGATGAAATGAAAAGTATATTTTATTCAAAGGACAGCAATCTCTTCTAGAAAATAGGCTAGTCTTTCAAAAGAAAGGTAAACAAATGTGGCAGTGTTTAATGTAATCAGTGAGCATCCTTTAAAAGGAAATGGATGCATAACTTTAAAGTGAAGAAACTGTAAAATCTGATCCACTATCTCTCCATTTCCTCTATATTTATATTTGTTTTGGTAAAGTAAAGCTAGTGTAAGTTTGAAATAATGCATAGCTGGATCATGCATATGAACTTCAGATGAACCTGTGTGGTCATAGATGCATGAAAACCTTAAAGAGTTTAGTTTATTAGCTTACTAAAGGAAATGTTAGGAACCAACTTAGTTGAAAGAATTTTAGTATCTGCAAGGGGAAATGACTTCTGATATTAAAGGGCTTCTTAATCTAGCAGACAAAAGTGTAACTAAATCCAGTGGCTGGAAGCAGGTTAGAAACACAGACTGAAACTACTGTACACATTTTCGAACATTTTGGATGGTTAGCTAGTATGGCAAGTTAATGAAAATGTAGAGAGTTAGCAATAACTATTTTAAATTCTGATCAGAAATCCTTATCAGAACTACATTGTCAATCAACCAGAGCTTTTAAGCACTGATGTAATGTATTGGGTTTGCATGGCAAGGTTTTGGTAGTGGGGGGCTACAGGGGTGGGTTCCATAAAAATCAGAATAACTAATACTAGATCACCTAGCAGAAGTTATACCCAAATGAGACAAAGAACACAATGTAGTCTTTACCTCTTCTTTGCATTGCGCTGCAGCACACATGCTGTTGTGTGTTGGAGAGATGCTTTATGAATGGTTTCCAAAGTAGTTGCCCTTCAGTTTCTGATATCAGTTATGCCTTGTGCAGAAAATTTTGTCTAATCACTAGGGATATCATTTGCATCTTAGCAATTCCTAGGTACTCACTCAGCTCCACCTTTTTGTAAGCTGAAATAAAATTCTTACTGCTTTAACAACCCTGATACTAATGGAATTGTTTCAAAAGCCACAGATATTTTAGAACTCATTTTACCTCTTGTCGCGTTAATTTGGTAGAAAATAAATCCCCTTGCATTCTAACTCTCTTCACTGGAGTGAGAGGCTAGGTGCGGCTAGGTTTAAATTCTGAGTGATGTCCAATTTGCCACTACCAGTCCAGTGGCGTTTAATATGTACATTAAATTACCATGATTCTGGATACACTAATAGCAGTCTGCATCTTCAGTCCAGTCGTGCTCATGAACTAGCATGGCTGCGCTCTAGGGTTTGGTCACATTCAGTGAGAAACTGTGACAACTGGCTACTTAAACAGTGCAGTTTTATTTGTGCAACAGATTTATAGGTTTTTTGAATTGCCAGTGATAGTGACTGTCTGCAAGAAAGCACGCGTGAAAAGGTTATAAATAATACAGCCAGACTATAAACATTAGGGAGTAACTATTCCCAAGAAAAGCACTTAGTTTAAGTCTCACCCAAGGCATCCCAAGGGGAGGAGAAGCAAGGCTCAGCCCGCCGGCCAATCCCGGTTGTCGGAGGCAGTCTGAGGTGGAGTTTCCCTTGATTTGCTCACGGTGTTATCTCTTTTTCCTCCAAAAATTTATTGTGTTATCTTCTTCTCTGAAAATCTCCTATTTCCCTGGCTATTTTTATATTCTTTCTACATTTAAGGTGAAGTTTGAGTGACTGTAGTCTTACATACCTTTTATCATGATTGGTGTAAAATTTTCTCTCTTCATGTTTAAAGGTATAATTTACAAAAAATCGAGAGCGCAGACTTGAAGAGGGGTGGTCGCACCTCGGAGGTGGGTAGCCTTTGGGATGGAGGTGTGTTTTGGTATTAAAATGATATTAAAACGAGCAAAGTTCACGAGAGGGTAGCATTTTGGCAAGGTTTCAAAAACCTGTTGGCTCGGGGGGCCAGATGAGCTGCTTATCAGTTCTAGAGAACCATTTCTTCCCGCTTTATCATCACAGGGCATGGCCATGGAGTCTCCAGTCCGCTCCATCCTCTATGGTATGTTTCAGGGAGCTGCTGTGTTAGTGGATTCCTCGCATGCCTGCTGCAGCTGTGTCCCATCCTCAGAGCTCCTTTTGCTTTTCCTCAATGGGTGAACAATGCTACGTTTTCATATAAACCTTAATTTTCAGATGTAAAACCTTAATTTTACTAATAATTCCACACCTCTTAGAAAAATTGTCCAGGCATGCTTAGATACTATGCCTATCACTGTTAAGATATATACAACACCATCATTGTGTTTGGAAAACTGCTGCAAACCCATTAAGTCTGACTACCACTGTGTATCCACAATCATCTTTGGTTTTTTTAAGATGCTTTCTTTCAGCCTTGTGTAAACTGTAAGCATCCTGGTTTGCAAACCAGATTGCCACTTGGCTTCTGCTCAGATTGGCAATCCACCTTTTGGTAGCTTTAGAAAGGGGATTTATACCTAAAGCTTACCACCACCCTAGGATCACAATGAATCTCTTTTAACAAAAGGGGTGGCGTAGATACATCTATTGACATGCTGCTACTACACACGTGTACAAAATTAAACACTAGAAAATCACTTTAATACAGAGAAGACAGCTGTCTACCAGTCAGCCACCTCCAGGGTTCCTCTTTTTTTTTTTCCTTGGGCACTGCTGTTATTTCTATGCCTAGTCTCCTTTCTTTGGCTACTGCAGGCATGGATGTAAAAAAATCACAGCATTTTTCTGACATCTCCCTCCTCAATTAGTCAGCTAGAGCTCTTTGAAACATTATGTGAGGTAACTGACCTAAGGATAACACATACAGCACCAGCCTGCACCCCATAATGGACTTACAGGTAGTTGTTAAAACATCCAAAACTATGGACAAAGCAAGCTCTCCCACACCACCCACCCTGTCTGTGTGACCTGTAGAAATCCAGTTTGTTGTTCATGAGCCCATTGGCCAGTTCTCATAGTTCATGCATTGATTTTAGAGACTTAAGGTCTTTTTCCTATTGACCCCACACACACGTTCTTCTGAAGTTGAAATATTGTTCTGGTTTTCCATTTTTTGCAGACACTGTTGCCTGTGTCTTGCAGAACCATGCAAAGCCCAAAGCCTGTCCCAGTAACAGCGCACAGCCATCCTGTTGGGCTGGGTCCAGACAGTGGGGCTTCTCGCTCCAGCTCGCAGGATCAGACTCTTTGCATGTAACAGTGGTTGTGCCAGATAACCATTGGTGGGCTTCCTAAATGGTGCCAGAAGAAGCAGGCAGCCATTCAGAGCAAGATCTAAGAGTATGTGGATATGATAGCATCAGAAACGGCTATCAGCCAGTCACAAAGCAGAAAGAAAACACATGGAGAATAATGTTCTCAGAAGTGCCAGCCTCCCTGTATGCAGTGAGAGGACACTGCTTTTTCTAATGTGCTGCTGAGTAGGGGCAGCTCGACAATAACTGGGCATTATGAAAACGCATGGGACATGACATTGTCACAAAAGGAATCCCCTGTCATAAAATGGTGTCTGAAACAACACGGTGGACCCTGTGCATGTAGTGGGAGGGGCTTCCAACTCTGCTATCCTTTGGATAGCTTCCCCGCCATAAACAGTGGCTGAAAGAAAATGGCAGTTCTCTTTGTCTGTAGGGGAGGGGACTTCCCGGTCTGATGTGCATCTGGGTAAACTGGAAGTGGTAGCTGGTCCTGCCATTCACAACAGACCATGTGACCAGAGGGTTGTGACTTCCAGGGTGAATGGTATATATGGGTGTCTGTGGGAGTAGGGAGAACTTCTATTGGAAGCTGGGAGTGGGGTACCTGCTACTTCTAACCTTAAGTAAAAGTTATCCCTATACTACTCTCAAAGACAAGCTGAAGCAGAGTATACTGTGCCCTGTTTCATAGTTTGCTATTCCTTGTCACGGTGGGGAAGTTCTCATTCCAGTTCTCATCTGTGTCTGGTTCCTTACGTACAGTGCGATCAGTGTTACAGGCTTTCTCTAAAATTGGAGAGGATCAACATTGGTAGAGACCTACAGCGTGTAATAACAGACCATGTGGGGTGGTTTAACACCAGCTGGCAACTAAGCACCACACAGCCACTCGCTCACTCCCCTACAATGGGATGAGGGGAGAGAATAGGAAGGCAAAAAGTGAAAAAAATCATGGGTTGAGATAAAAACAGTTTAATAATTGAAATAAAATAAAATTGTTTTAAATTGTAATGAAAAGGAAGATAAGAGAGAAATGAAACCCAAAAAAGACAAGTGATGTTAATGAAAACAATTGCTCACCACTAACTGACTGATGTCCAGTCCCTGACCAGCAGCCCCCCAGCCAACATTCCTCCTAGTTTTATTGCTGAACATGAATTCATATGGTATGCAATATCGCTTTGGTCAGTTGGGGTCAGCTGTCCTGGCTGTGTCCCCTCCCAACATCTTCTGCAGCTCCAACCTACTCACTAGTGGGGTGGTATGAGAAGCAGAAAAGTCCTTGACTCAGTGTAAGCACTGCTTAGCAATAACAGAAACATCCCAGTATCATCAACACTGTTTTCAGCACAAATCCAAAACGTAGCCCCATACTAGCTATTATGAAGAAAATTAACTCTCTCCTAGGCAAAACCATCATATCCTGTTTATGAAAATGTGTTGAACAACCCTTTATTTGATAAGGAACACATGAAACAGAAGAACTCTGCATATTAAAGGACAATTAGCACAGCATTTTATATGATGACAACCATAGTGTCTACTACTCTGTTGCCAGTTAGCTTAGGATTCTTTATTGAGGTTCTATGTATCTTCTGGGAAGCCCTGCATTTGGAGTACTTGAAGGTAAATATAAAGACATAAGAGATCATAGTGAGGTTATTCTACAGGTGTTAAGGAAATCACATGTTCTTTCTATGATGTTTTATTTTGAAAAAGGTTTAGTTGCTGCTTTTTTCTTCTGTTTTTAAAACAGTATTCCAGCAATGGAAAGAGTATTCTTATACTGGATTGGAGGCTGTTATAAACACTATGCTGTCCTTATAAATATCACAACCAGGGAATGGCAAGATGCTTGTATTTTCTACAAGTCTTGCCTGCTGGCTGGGCAGGCCACCATGGGTACTAACCTCCCTGAATGAGTCACTGACCTGACTCCTGTGTCATTCCCATGAGTCACTAAGAACCCCAGTTATTATGAGGACCTCTTAGTTGCTGTCTGTGCAGCTGGGAGTGTATGGGGAGGATACAATTGCCCACCCAAGACTGAGCAGGACGCCTTACTCTTCCAAGATCGAGATTTACCAGATTCCCTTGTGAGGGTCATGTTTGCCTTCAGGATCATGCACAGTGTCTGTGAGAGAAGGAGGGATGAGAGAGCAGAAGATTAAGAGCAGGAAGCTCACACAGAGCCATGGCCATTATCAGCAGCTGCCCGCTGCAGCTCATCCATTCAGCCAGTAGCTCAGCAAGTCAGATGTTCACCATTTCTTGTTCAAAAAATGTCAAATGGGGCAGGGCAGAGGTCTCTCATGGATGCTGGAGCGGTTCTTGGCCGTTTTGAGCCGGTTAGAGCAGGCTGGAGCTTGTCGGAGCCAGTTCCTGCACCCCACGCTCACATGACTATCACTGCCCTGCAGGAGCTGCCGCTGGCTTGGGGAGTGCTGGTGGTTGGCTGGGAGCAACGTCCTGACAGACTCAGGGTGGATGGAACAACAGCTCTTTGTGCCACAAGACAAGGGGGAAACCTGCTGCCTCCCCTGAACAGTCCCCAGAATGAGCTTCCAAGGCAGGAGACAAACATACCCACAGAGTCCCAAAAGGGACCCGGGGTCCCAGGGGGCTGCACCTACTGGAAGCACCCTGATCCTCCTGGCAGGGACTGCAGAGCCCCGACTCTCACTGCAACAGCCACCAGCCTGCGCTGAGGGGGTTCAGTACCATCAGCTTGGGGACCCCAGCAACACAAGCAGAGACGCCTAACACCAGGGAAGAAGTGTTGATGTTAGTCACGTTTCTTGTATAACCCTTTCAAGGGTATTATCAATGAGACTTTTCTGTAGTACTTTAAGAATTTAGTTAGGCAAAAGTAAATTTCTAGATTCATAGCTTCGGTTTGTTCCCTTTTTCCCATAATAAGGTTTTGACTGTAAAAACCCGTGAACTGAGAGAGATTCAAAGTATGAAAAATTCAATGGTAACCTAGTTATACAAAATTCCTGATCACCTCATGCTTTTCAAATAGAAAAGTATCTATTTGTTACTTTTGAAACAATAACTCATAAATGCATGCCTCTTGATGCTGGACTCTGCTCTCTCCTCCAGCTCACTGCACGAGTTTTCAGCACAGCCCTAGCCTATTGATAATGGAGACCAAAGCTCAACAATATGTGTGTGTAGCCTCTCATGATCCTGGATGTCCCTTCTTGCCTTGCTTTATGCATGCCATGATTATATATGCCTCCTTGATTTTTCTTTTACAACACTAGCACTTGTTTCTTCTTTAAAGATTTTATGACAAATAATTAATTTTTTAGACATGCACACAAAATTATTATTGTGTTACCTTTACTACAAAGAAAATATTCCTTTTTTACTTGTTTTTCAACGACAGTAATCATTAGGTCCTTTTTCTTGGATGAGATTGTTTTTGCTGTTCTTTCTTACTAGTAATCACTGGCTGAAGGACTGAGAAAGAAGTTTTCTTTCTGGTAATCTAAATTATTCTTGTAAATATGCTGGGACAGAATAAAGCTCTTGTTGGAATGCAGAAAGAATAGCTTAACACCCCTCAGAACAAGTCCTACAGACAGTAAAAATACTGAGTATCTTACAAGCTAAGCTACTGCATACTGAGATACTGATACTTACCGTTACAGGTCATCAAAAACACCTTTGCTCCTAACCTCAGATCTCTAGCTCAGGGTGTTCCAAAGCTGCTGCTGCACCTTTTGCTGTGAAAACAGTTAATTGCAGGCCTGTAACTTGTAAAAGGTCAGTGGAAAACATTGCTATTGCGGAGAAGTATCTAGGGACAGCTGTTTCACGGCACCATTCAGAAACTCAATTGTATACGCTCTTAGGTGTGAAGGCAAGACTTTTTGACATGTGATAAGTCCTCTGGTTGGGAAAACGTGAAGATGCAATTTGGCAAGAAGGAAGGTAACAGAGACCAAGATTTGTTGAGAAGGGTTGTAAGGATGAAGCTTTGCTTTTCGAGTAGAAATTAAAGCAAAGCTGATTGAGTCAAACCCGACCTTCTTTGTGTCAGATTTTGCTTTGTCAACATCACCACCATTTGATTTGGGTCTTGGTAAGTCTGGGAGAATTGGATGGGAGAAGTAGAGATTTAAGGAGGCACAAAAAAGGAATTGCATGTCACAATCAGCTGAAGCAAGACAGGAAATTCATATAGCCAAGGACGGCTATGTAAAAAAGACTGGCGGTGTTTTTTTGATATTTGATTATTTTCTCCCACAATGATCTGAGTTTCATTTTCTTTTTGAGACCACACAACGTGCTCTCAACACACATAGGAAAAACACACAGAGGAATATTCTGTTTCTCCATAGAATTCCTGTTGTATTCAAGAGATTACATCTACATTCCAACTTGGGATGTAATTCAACACCTTGTACTTTGAATAGGATACCTGAGCTGCCCAAGAGTGTCAATTAATTTAATTTACATTCCTGTATATCTGCCAAAGATCAGTAGTCCAGGCCTTGAACATTTTTCCAGTCTATACAATATCATCAGATGATATCATTCCTCTATTTTGGAACATGGTTCCCTGCACAGAGGTTACTTTTCCTTCCTCCAGCTCCACATCTTTTCTAGGGTCCATTTGGGATCAAAGTATATATTGAATGGGGAAAAGAAAAAAATAATACAGAGCTGTGGATCAGTCTTGTCTGAAGCAATGTGGACTGAAGCAATGTGGACTGTGTTACAACCCACAAAAGTGGCGGTTTTGTGAAATGACATTGACTTGCTGCATTGCCTGCCCTTGAGATTGACATGAGGTTGTAGTGAGACATTTGACTTTGCAAAAGCCACAAATTATTGGAAGACATTATGAGAAAGAAGAGTGCCAAAGGCTTTGTAGGATATAGCCTTGAACTATACTACGGCCACGTCAGGGTTTTCTTTTCAGACAAAACTAGATAATTCATTCCAATTATCAACTTTGGAATGAATGAACATTTACGAGATTTGTGTAATTAAGGGACCAGAAGCCATACGTCAAAAGGGAAGTTTAGTTGTATGAACCTTTATTCATAGATAACCAATGTGCTGCTATTGTCCAAATATCAAATTGCTGCTACCTTAGCTCTCAGGAGAGTTTACTGAAAAGGAATGTTATTTTCTCATATTATACTGAAAAGACTAGTAATATATTCATATTTAAATCAAAATATGTAGCAAGGAATGGTGATTTAGTGTCCCTTGTGCAGACATCCATTGGAATGAAAGCTTTTTATATGACCTTCCTCATACACAAGAAAAATTCTTTAAGAATTTAACCCATACAAAATATATTAGTGAAACTTCAATCTATGAAAGTTTATCAAGGAGAAACAGGGATTAAATTTATCCAGTAATTACCAAAAAGTGTTTTTTAGGAAACAAAAAGTTTATTTCTATTCCTCTGTCACTTATTTATCCCTACATAGATTTAGTGACAGTCCTATATTGTTTTATTCCACTCAGGAAAATTTTTTTTTCCTTATATGTGTTTCACAGAATCACAGAATGGTAGGGGTCGGAAGGGACCTTTGTGGGTCATCTAGTCCAACCCTCCTGCCGAAGCAGGATCACCTACAGTAGGTTGTAGAGGATCTTGTCCAGGCGGGTCTTGAATATCTCCAGAGAAGAAGACTCCACAACCTCCCTGGGCAGCCTGTTCCAGTGCTCCGTCACCCTCAGAGGGAAGAAGTTCTTCCTTATGTTCAGATGGAACTTCCTGTGCTTCAGTTTGTGCCCATT